>Ga0209270_1000743_pt1 | contig 59709 bp, 69 predicted proteins | sample MTBAKSrepl1MetaG_FD_187456 | JGI IMG/M metagenome (GOLD analysis project Ga0209270, IMG submission 187456) | Enrichment culture microbial communities from Arthur Kill intertidal strait, New Jersey, USA, that are MTBE-degrading - MTBE-AKS1... | ecosystem: Environmental > Aquatic > Marine >... | reverse complement strand
ATAACTTGTTCCATGTGGTTTGGCATCAGGAAGAAGCGAAAGTATATCCATAAAATTATTCGGCCTCATCGTCGACCTCCCTGACTAAAGTTAGCCTTCGGCGAAGTCGGCACTTTGGGCAGCGTTTCGGCGGCGACAATCCCTTCGATTCAAAAAACTGCTGCTCGCCCGCCGAGAAAAGAAATTCAAATCCGCAATCAACGCAGCATATGAATACATCGCTAAAAAACTGATGATGATTTATTCTGTCCATTCTTCCTTCCCTCCTTTTATCAAGAATCAGTTAATAGTTACCTTCCGGCATTCTCCAGCCATTTATTGAATGCCACGATAGGGACAAGCAATCGGGTGCCAAGCCTTATTACAGGGATTTTCCCTTCTTTGGCTAAGCGATAAGCTAGTGGCCTTGAAATGTTTAGCCTTTTACCCGCTTCGACTACAGAGATAGTTTCTATGCCGTCGTTGCTCTTGATAACCATGTTTACCTCCTTGACACCAGTTTTCCCAGGTGCTAATATAATTATACTGAATAGAAAATACTCACACAAGAGATTAATGCTGAATAGAGTAATACTAAATAGTGAATAGAGTGAATAGAGGAGAACAATTATGAGTGGTCCAGCTGGTAGGCCGAGGAAAATATCAGAACAGGTCCGTGCGATGATTGCAGATGCGGCTATTCAAAACCCGGATATCTCAAGAGAGAAGCTTGCCACAAAACTAGACGCCGAAATTGCCCAGTTAGGCTTACACCCCCCCTCATTTGAAACGCTAAAAAAATATATTTCAGAAGCAAGGTCTGCGAGGAAAGAATCAATTCTAGACAAGCCTTGGAGTATTGGTGTCAACTCTGCATTTGGTATACCATCCGAGATGACGCCAACGATATTAAAATACCAAGAAATAGTAGAGAATTTACCAGAAGAAGACACAGCTAAAGAACCTGGCTCAAGAGGATATCTAACTATTAGAGGGGCCTTATGGCTTGTCGAGCTTCTTCCTGCATTTAAGGAAAGGTTTCCGGAACCAGAAGATATGCCCTTTGAAAACTGCTTAATATTAGTTGTTGATGCCTATTGTCGGGAGGAAGCCATACATGAAGTGCTTAATCCTGGATATATTTTCAATACCAATGAGTTGGATGCCATCTGGTTTTCCAACAGGGGCATGTCTTTTGAAGAGCGAAATAATATGTGGAGCTCTAGGTTCATAACGCTGACGGAAGGTAGTGAGGCATAAATAGAATGAAGGGAAGTATAAGGTGCAGGGGCAATAAAACTTGGCAGATTCAAGTCTATCTCGATGTTGGAACAGGCGTAAAGAATAAGAGATATTTCGAGACTATACATGGCCACAAGAAGGATGCCCAGCGGCGCTTAAATGAATTACTTGTAAGTCTCGACAAGGGAGTTTTTGTGCCTCCTGGCAAGATGACAATGAGCGAGTTGTTTGATAAATGGTTGTCTGGATATGTGATAACGAATTGTTCGCAAAGAACACTTGAAGGCTACAAGTCTATCATTGATAAGCATCTATCCCCGTATTTTGGCTCACTGCCTTTGAAAAAGATGTCTGCGCAAATCATTCAGTCTTACTATGGACAGGCTTGTCTCAATCTCAGTAAAAGAACGGTACATCATCAGCATACGGTGCTATCGGCAGTCTTGAAATATGCTTTACGCCAGGGTTATCTCGGGATAAACCCTTGTACCCTGGTTGATCCACCAAAACCAGTAAAGAAACCTATGCGGACCCTGAATCCAATGGAAGTTGAACTTCTTTTTAAAGAGATTAAAGATAGCTACTATTACCCGATTATCTACACTGCGGTAAGCTCTGGGCTAAGGCAAGCGGAATTACTTGGATTGCGGTGGCGTGATGTCGATTTAGGCACATGCTCCATCTCAGTCAATCAAGTTTTATACAAAAGAAGCGGCGTTTGCACATTCAAGGAGCCCAAAACAACTCACTCACGCAGATGTGTTTGCATGACTGCTAAACTAGCGGATTTCCTCAAAGAATACAAGGTTGAACGGGGGCTTTTATATATAGCTTCAGGAAAAACTCTCACCCTTGATAGCTTGGTATTTACAAGTTATAGCGGGCAACCCCTTAATCCTTCAGTATTGAATCACAACTTTCATAAACTAGCCACAAAAGCTGGTTTGCCAGGAGTGCGATTCCATGATTTAAGGCATACATTTGCTAGCTTGATGTTACTTCGTGGTGCTAAGCCAAAAGTTATAAGCGAGGCATTAGGACATAGCTCCGTAGCTTTTACAATGGATGTTTATTCACATATAATAGAGGGGATGCAATCTGAAGCAATGGCTTTATTGGATGAAATATTACCAGCGGGTGTTTGCAGTAATAACGTCAAATTAACGGCAAGCCCTTAATATCTAGCTTTGCGTGCCCCAGTAGCTCAGTGGATAGAGCAGCGGTTTCCTAAACCGCGTGTCGTGAGTTCGACTCTCACCTGGGGTACCACTTACTGCCAGTAGTTGTACCAGTTGATGGAAATGGTGGTGTCGTACCCCGGGTATTCACTGCCTTCGTAGATATCGATTGTTGCCGCATCCATCCCCATTGACAGTTGCAGTTTGGTTATTTCCGGGTTGGTAAACACGTCCCAGCCCAGGGCTCTGAGTTCTACCATAAAATATTCAAAGACCTGTTGAGGGCTTGCCGGTATCACGTACCAGGCATAAATTCCAGGTACTCACTCCGGGGCTTCGATGAACTCCACCCGGACAGTGCCCGGGAACAAAGGTATCAACTCGTGGTCAATCCCGACTCCCACTTCACTGCCGGGAACCCGGGACAGTTCCGTTGGAACCGGGCAGAGGGTTTCAGCACTTGTTTCATCGGGGTTCCGGCCGGCATCAAGTTCGAGCAGTGCGGCGGTTCCGCAAGCGTTGAGCAAAAGCTGGCCGGCCAGTATAAGTATTATTATCAGGAGTTTCGGAAAGGTTTTGTTAATCATCACTATCGCATCCTCCCCCGCTCACTATGAAGTCTTAATCCGGGATATATAACTGATACTTACTATCAGTACTGCTTTTATTTTACCAGATTCGGCGGATTATTGAAAATCGTATACGAACAGAGGACACAGCACTAGCTGCCGGAAACAATCTGTCCCCTGGTGTTCAGGGTTATTTCCCGCACAGGCAGGGTCCTACCGGCCAGCGTCATGGCTTTTTTAACCATGTGGGTCAGCCCCGCACAGCAGGGCACTTCCATTTTGACTACGGTGACACTTTTCAGGCTCGATTGCCGCAGTATACGGGTAAGTTTATCCAGATGAGCTTCGAAATCATCCAGCTTGGGGCAGGCAACCAGCACGGCGCGGTTATGAATAAAATCCCGGTGGAAATCGGGGTAGGCAAAAGGCGCGCAGTCGGCTGAGAGCAGCACGTCGGCATCATTCAAAAATGACGCTGCCGGCGCCACCAGGGCAAGCTGTACCGGCCAGTGCGCCAGCTCAGAACCGTTTTGTGCGGGCGCCGGAGGGGCATCCGCCGGGGTGTTGAACAGGCTCATCAGGGCGGAAGGGCAGCCGCCCGGTACGGGTTCGATACCCTCAGTCGTGTCTTTCTGCAGGTGGTCTTTAACTGCCTGTTCATCGAATTCAGCCGCCACCCGTTCTTCGATGGTGATGGCTCCCCTGGGGCATTCGCCCAGGCAGGCGCCCAGGCCATCGCAGTAAACTTCACTGACCAGCCTGGCTTTGCCGTCGATTATCTGCAGGGCGCCCTCGGCGCACGACGGCACGCACACGCCGCAGCCGTCGCATTTTTCTTCGTCGATTTTGATTATTTTGCGCCTTGCTTTTTCAGCCATGGTGTACTTCCTGGAATTATTATTTTGTTTTAATTTTCGGGTAGTTTCCGGGCAATAAGCAGCAGTTCCTGTTTGCCCCGCTCGCTGAGGCCCAGCAGGCCGATCTGAGCCTGCAGGCCTGCCCGGGTACCGTTGCCGCCGGCAAAACCGTTGACTCTTGCTGCGGCGGTAGATTGAATCAGCCGGCTGGTCTCGGGGTAGATGGCGGCGTAATCCGCCATAAGCAAAGCATTCTGCCTGAGGTAATACTTCTGATGGTAATCTTCGGCAAGGTAGAATTGCGTATACGGCATTAATTCGGTCCGGAACCTGATGCCGAGCCCTTTTTCCTCTTTCTCTCTGGACAGTGCAGCCTCAGCACACTGGGAGTCGGTATGATAGAAAACCCTGGACATGTACTGGGTGGATTTTCGAAGCGTGGGGTCATGGCTGCCCCAGAATATTTCCAAAAGTGCCGGGTAGGAAAGGACATCCGGATCGTAGTTAAACTGGATGGCTTCGGAATGATCTGCCAGGTCGTAATAACCGGGATTGGAGCTTGTGCCGCCGGCATAGCCGACCCGGGTTCGTATCACTCCTTCGAGGCTCCCGAAACGGGAGTCCGGCCCCCAGAATCAGCCCATGGCAAATGTGGCTGTTTCCAGCAGGGCGGGAGGCTGCCTGTCGATAGCGGGGATAGTTTTCAAAGACGATTCCATTTGTTTTTCTCCGTTAACCTGTTATTCCCCTTGTTCCGCGGCCGGGGTAAAATCCAGGGCCAGGGAGTTTATGCAGTAGCGCTGGCCGGTGGGTGCCGGGCCGTCCGGAAAAACGTGCCCCAGATGAGCGCCGCATTTACTGCAAACTACTTCAGTCCTGGTTCTGCCGTGGCTGAAATCCGGCACCGTTTCGACGCTGGTATCCGAAGCCGGGGCATAAAAACTGGGCCAGCCGGAACCGGAATCGTACTTGACCGATGAACTGAAAAGCGGGTTGCCGCAGCAAATACAGCCGAAGCCGCCTTTCCGGTGGAAGTCGTAATACTTTCCGGTGAAAGGCGCCTCTGTGCCTTTCCGGCGGGTGATATCATACTGTTCCGGGGTGAGCCGGTTTTGCCACTCCCGGTCCGGTTTATTGATCGGGTATGTCATTGAGATATCCTCCTGATCAGCCGGTTCGCGGTTTATTTTTATGCCTTGAAGGTTTCCTTGAGCCTTTCGACGGCCGCCCTGTCCCGCTCTTCGATGCGGCGCATATCATCGACGAGGCTGTTTTCCTGGCCGATAAAATGGGTCCCGAGATCGCCTGATACGAACCTCGGGTTTTCCAGGATGGCCTTGTGCAGGATGATATTGGTTTTAACACCGACGATGATGTATTCATACAATGCCCGCCGCATTCTGAGGATGACCTCTTCCCGGTTTCTGCCCCAGGCTACCAGCTTGGAAATCATGGGATGGTAGTACGGGCTGATTACAAACCCGTTGTAAACACCTGAATCGACCCTGATGCCGATGCCGCCCGGTGAACGGTAGCCGGTCAAACGGCCGGGAGACGGGGCGAAATTGTTCAGCGGATCCTCGGCGTTGATGCGGCACTCTATGGACCAGCCGTTGATTTTTACATCCTGCTGGCTTACCGAAAGCGGCAGGCCTGCGGCGATGCGCAGCTGTTCCTTGACTATATCGATGCCGGTTACCATTTCGGTGACGGTGTGTTCGACCTGAACCCGGGCGTTCATTTCGATGAAATAGAACTGGCCACGGGAGTAAATGAATTCGACAGTACCGGCGCCGCGGTAGCCGACCTTGCGGGCGAAATCTATCGCCTGCTGGCCCATCCGGCACCTCAGTTCAGGTGTTACCACCGGTGAGGGAGATTCCTCGATGAGCTTGTTGTGCATCCGCTGGATGGAACATTCCCTTTCACCCAGGTGTATGATGTTGCCGCATGAATCAGCCAGGAGCTGTACCTCGATGTGGCGTGGGTGTTCCAGGTATTTTTCTATGTATACCTTGCCCCGTCCGAACGCTCTTGCGGCGATAGCCGAGCTCATTTCCAGCGAACGCTTCAGCTCATTCCGGCTTTTTACTACCTGCATGCCGATGCCCCCGCCGCCGTCGCACGGTTTGATAATTACCGGATAGCCGATTTTTTCAGCTTCCTGTTCGATTAACTCGATTTCGGTGCACTCGTTGATTCCGGGTACGGTCGGTACACCGGCTTCCTCGGCAGTTGTGCGGGCGGCCGTTTTGGAACCCACCAGTTCGAGCACCCGGCTCGAAGGACCGATAAAAATGATACCTGCTTCTTCACAGGCACGGGCAAATTCGGAGTTTTCAGCCAGAAAACCGTAACCGGGATGGATAGCCTGGGCGCCGCAGTTTCTGGCGGCCCTGATAATGCCGGGGATGTTGAGATAGGAGTCCCGGGCGGGAGCAGGCCCAATGGAATAAGCTTCGTCAGCGTATTTGACGAATATGGAATCCCTGTCGGCTTCGGAATACACGGCAACCGTAGCCATGCCGCTTTCCCGGCAGGCACGCATCACCCGGATAGCAATCTCGCCGCGGTTGGCGATCAATACCTTGTTTATCATTACCTGCTCCTGTCGAACGGAAATGAAATAAAAAGGGTCGAGGCACACAGTGTAATACAATTATAACGCTTTTTGATATTTTCAGTGCAGCCGGCTTCAGAATTGCCGTTTAAACGGGGGTTTCCATTTCTTTGTTGAGAAAATAACTGATCACGGTGCGTATAATCACAATAGCACCCAGAATGGCGATCTCTTCGAGGCCGGGCTCGATAACGGTACGGATTACATCGGCGCCGATCAGGAATTCCAGCCCCAGCAGAAGGTGCTGGCCAACCTGGTTGCGTATCCGGTTGATGGACAGCGGCTTGATGGGGAACCCTTTCCGGTGCTGGAACGGAATGGTGACGAATTCAACCGTTCCCCGCAGCACCCCCCAGGTGATTATGGCGATACCGGCCAGCGCTATCGCCCAGGCAATATGTTCGAGTATTATCATCACTTGCAGGGCCTCCGTCTAACCCGCCTCATTATTGAATTCCCTGAGCACTTCTCGGATTTTCTGCTTGAGTTCATCCTGGGCAACACCGGCGCCTTTCTTGCCTTCGAGTTTTTCCAGCCGCTCCTCGATGCGGGTCTGTTCATTGAGCATAAGGCGGATGGCTTCGGCTACCGGGTCGGGGAGCTGGCCGTGTTCTAAAAGGTCTGCCGGATGGCGCCTTTCATCCACTATTCTGCCCGGAACACCCACCACGGTTGCATCCGGCGGTACCGGTTTGACCACAACCGAACCGGCGCCAATGCGGGCGCCGTCGCCGACAGTGATAGCCCCGAGAATTATTGCTCCGGCCCCGATAACCACGTTACTGCCGATAGTGGGATGGCGTTTGCCTTTGCTGAGGGTGGTTCCACCCAGTACCGAACCCTGGTACATGAGTACGTCGTTGCCGATTTCGCTGGTTTCGCCGATGACTACGCCAGAGCCGTGGTCGATAAAGAAACGGCGGCCGATTACGGCAGCCGGATGAATTTCTATGCCCGTCAGGAATCTGCCGGTATGAGCCACCATCCGGGCCAGAAACCCGAGGTGATGGCGCCACAGGAAGTTGGCCAAACGGTGGTAGCGGACGGCATGAAAACCGGGGTAGAAAAACAGCACGTCCAGTATGCTTCTGGCAGCCGGGTCCTTGTCGAAAACGGTTTTGATATCCTCTTTGAGGATGGCTAGAAATCCGGGCATGGGTTCTTACTCGACCTCCTCGGGAACCACTTCCCGGTCAATCCACTCCAGGTAATCATGGTTGCCGCCGATTACAGGCAGAGCGATGATTTCGGGTACCTCGTAGCTGTGCACCTCTTTTACCAGCCGGATAACTTCATCCAGCAGTTCGGTCCTGGTTTTTACGATGAGCAGGCTTTCCTTGTCCTGCTGGATGATGCTGTTCCACCAGTAGAGCGAACTTATCTTGGGAACTATGTTGACGCAAGCCGCCTTACGCTGTTCCAGCAGAACGCGGGCAATCAACTGGGATTCCTCGTCCTGGGAAGTGGTTATCAGCACGATGACAAACCCGTTGCTGGCCACCTGGAAGCCTCCTTTTAGCCCAGCTCTATCATGCGCTCGACCGCCTGGAGCGCCCGGCTTCTGATTTCATCTGCTACTTTAACCTCTCCGGCCATGTCCTGTAAAGAGGTAAGGACATTCTCCAGGCGGATTAACTGCATGTTCTTGCATCTGGCCTTATCCGAGGCGGCAATATAGGTGTTGGAGGGGCCTTCTTTTTTCAGCCGGTACAGCATGCCGGTATCGGTTGCTACGATTATTTCCCTGTCCCGGGCTTGACGGCAGTAGCGCACCATGCCCCCGGTGCTCAGGATTTCATCGGCCAGAGCCAGCACTTCCAGGCGGCATTCCGGGTGTGCGATTACCACGGCCCGAGGGTGCTCTTCCCTGCGCTTGAGGATATGCTCCGGCATAATCCCGGCATGTACCGGGCAATACCCCGGCCAGAATTTGATATTCTTGCCCGTTTTAGCCTGAACGTAGGCACCCAGATGCTGGTCCGGTACGAACAGAATATCGTCTGTGTCCAGGCTGTCGACGATTTTGACCGCGTTGGCCGAAGTGCAGCATATATCCGACAGGGCTTTGACAGCGGCTGTCGAATTTACATAGGTAACGACCGCGTAACCCGGCAGTTCTTGCTTGCGCCGGGCCAGTTCCTCGGGAGTTACCATGTCGGCCATGGGGCAGCCGGCATCGGCAACCGGCAAAAGCACTGTTTTTTGCGGAGAAAGGATGGAAGCGGTTTCAGCCATGAAATGGACTCCGCAAAAAACGATCACTTCGGCGCTGGTCTGCTGGGCCAGGCGGCTGAGTTCAAGGGAGTCGCCCACGAAATCGGCAATTTCATGGATTTCCGGACGCTGGTAGTTGTGCACCAGTATCACCGCTTGCCGCTGCTGCTTGAGAAGGTTGATCTGCCCGGCAATGCCGGTGGTGGGATTGGTCATCTTTCAATTCTCCAGTGATGGGTATAGCTGGTGACGGCGCCTTCTCTCGAGCAACTTACCAGCGTTATGCCGGCCTTTTCAGCCAGTTCGATGCCCGTGTCGGTCGGTACAGCCTTGGTCAATAGAATGGGGACCCGGCGGAGTGCCACCTTGAGCAGCATCTCGGAAGACACCCGCCCGGAAAGGATGACCAGGTGCTGCCGGGTATCGATGCCTGTAGCCAGGCACTGGCCGAATACCTTGTCCAGGGCGTTGTGGCGGCCGATATCGTCTTTGAACACCACTATTTTTTCCGGACTGGCCAGCGCACAGCTGTGTACGCCTCGAGTGGCCGTGTAGGTAGGCGACGCGTTTAGAAACAGGTTCATCAACCTTGACGCCCGGGCGGCCGAAAGCCCGATCTGCCTGTCCGTTACCGGCATAACGTTTCTGCCGCCGAAGGATTTGCCCTTGCCGCCGCCGGTGGCGATCAGCGGTTTGAAAGAGGGAGTTGTTTCGACCGGGTTGAAGGTCTCGACTGCGGCAGTCTGGTTGCAGGTGTCGACAAGAATGCTTTTAACCTCACCGTATTCCCGGATCAGCCCTTCGGAAAAGAGCATGCCCAGCACCAGGTGTTCCAGGTCGTCCGGCGAGCAGAGGGTAGTCACCAGGTCGGCACCGTTGAGCCGGATGCTGAGCGCCAGTTCGCGGCACACGGTTTCATTTACCGGCCGGCTTCCTTCAGGGCCGTGTTCGACAGCCGGGACCATTATGGTTTTACTGTCCAAATGCTACCTGCCGTCCGTTTAGAATTTGCCTTCCAGGGCATTGTAGAATGCCCGCCAGAACGGGTCGACAATGGGATGGGCCAGGCTGGTTTCCCTGCCCTCCCTTACCAGGACCATTCCGTCCTGGCGGGCGGTCATCTCGCCGGCAATCGAAGCCAGGATGCCCCTGGCATTGAGCATTCTGACCACTTCCTCCGCTTTATGCGGCCGGCAAAGCACGATAAGAGTGCCCTCCGAAATGGAGGCGTAGGGATCGATGTTAAAGAACCGGCAGATTTCGGTTACCGTTTCTTCGACCACGATTCTTTCGAGTTCCACCCTGACTCCCAGGCCAGCGGCTTCCGCCAGTTCGTATAGCCCTCCCCATATGCCGCATTCGGTGGCATCGTGCATGGCGCTGATGCCTTCGTCCCGAACGCCGACGGTTATGGCGGCGAGAGCATCTTCAACCGTGGTCATCTTGTAGAATACACCTTCGGCTTTCTGCCGGAACTCCGCCCCGAACTTTGCCTCGATCAGGGCCGGGAACATGGCGGCAAATATTCCTACCGCCTCTATAGCCGGCCCCTTGGTAATAATCACCTTGTCGCCCTTGCGGGCAAACCTGGGAGAAACATATTCGTTCAGGCCGCCCACCCCGATAACGGTAGCCCCGCCAACCATGGGATAGTGGCAGTTTTCGTATCTGCCGGTATGGCCGGTGATAATGTTGATGCCGAGGTTTTCGCACTCGCGGTGCATGGCGTCCCACATAACGGTGAGTTCATGTTTGGTCATGTTCATGGGAAGGTTCAGGTCTATGCTCAGGTACCTGGGCTTGAGGCCGGATGTAGCTGAATCCGAGGCCAGGATATTGATAGCAAACCAGGCTGCCCTCTCCCAGCCGTATTCGGGTACGATGAATACCGGATCGGTAGTGAACGATACCGCCATATTGCCTATTTCAGCGATGCCTACATCCGTGCCGTGCTTCGGGCCGACCAGCACGTCCTTGTTTTGCGCCCCCAGGCGCGGGAATATTATTTCGCTGAATATATCAGCTGAAACCTTGCCTATTTCGGGTATTTCCGCCACTTTCAAACATTCCTTTCTTAAATTGCTTTGTTTGGCTCGGCCGCCCGGCTGAAAAGGCCGGCAGAAGCGGCCGGATGGGGGTTTATCCAACTAGGAGGATTGGGCTTGTTTTTCAGCTCGCAACCGGGTTATCAATTTGGGCAACTCCTCCAGGGTTTTATCTATATCGGCTTCGGTAGTCCACTTTCCCAGGGAAAAGCGCAGGGCTCCCTGGGCCTGTTCGACACTGCGGCCCAGGGCCATGAGCACGTGAGAAGGAGTAACGCCGGCGGCGGTGCAGGCTGCGCCTGCGCTGGCGCAGATCCCGTGCTTGTTGAGTTCCCAGCTCATGGAAAAGTAATCCTCCGGTTTTTCCTTGGGGCCGTGTTTTTCAATAGCCACCCCATCGAAACAGAAATTGGCGTTGTTGGGCAGACGGTTGGCGGTATCCCCGTTTAAAACGGCGCCGTCGATATTCTGCATTACCCCGTTTATCAGCTTGTCTCTCAGGGGTTTGAGGCGCTGGATTTCAGCGTCCATATCTCTGGCGGCTACCTGGGCGGCTTTGCCGAATCCCACGATAAGAGGCACCGATTCCGTACCGGAGCGGATTCCCCTCTCCTGGCCGCCGCCGAAAATTATGGGAGCAATCTGCGAACCCTGGCGTATATACAGGGCGCCGATGCCCTTGGGGCCGTAAAATTTATGCGCAGTCAGGGAAAGCATGTCGACGCCGAGTTCCTTAACATCGACTTGATGGCGGCCGATTGCCTGAACCGCATCGGTATGGCAGTAAATGCCGTACTCCAGGGCGATGCCGGCGATTTCCTTGACCGGCTGAAGCGTGCCGATTTCGTTGTTGGCAAAAATGGTGGATATGAGTATGGTTTCATCGGTAACAGCCTGGCGTATTTTTTCTACATCCACGATGCCGTTGGGTTCGACCGGAACGAAAGTAACTGTAAAACCGTTCTTTTCAAGGTGATGGCAGGTTTCGAAAACGGCATGGTGCTCGATGTTGGTAACCACGATGTGGTTGCCCAGGTCCTTGGACACCGCTGCGGTTCCCATGAGTGCCAGGTTATCGGCTTCGGTGCCGCCGCTGGTGAATATTATTTCCTCTACCCCGGCGTTAATGAGCCCGGCAACCCGCGCCCGGGCTTCTTCAACTGCCAGGCGGGCCTCTTTGCCCTTTTCGTGGATGGAAGAGGCGTTGCCGAATTTCTCGGTAAAGTAAGGCGCCATGGTCTCCATGACTTCAGGGTGGACCGGGGTGGTAGCGGAATAATCGAGGTAAATCGGTTTTTGCATAATTATTGCCTCCGTATGCCGGCAGGTACCTGCTGATGGTTATGACCGGCCAGAGCTTGGTTAAATGGTATATTTCACACCGGAGTTTGTCAATCAGGCAGCTTTATGGTCGAGTGAGGCCGGCCAGGTCAGGCGGCCTTGGTTTTATCAGCCTGCCCCGGGTTGCTGCGGGGTTTGTAAACGAAGCGTGAAAGCAGAATTGACAGTTCAAACAGCAGTATCAGCGGTATGGCGATTACGGCCTGATTGATCGGGTCGAAAGTGGGCGTAACTATGGCCGCTACTATAAAGGCCAGCACAATCCACCACCTGCGTTTGGTAGCCAGCCATTGCGGAGTGACCAGCCCCATGCGTGCCATGAACATGATGATAACCGGGGTTTCGAAGATAAAGCCGACGCCAAGTATCAAACGGGTTACCACGTCAAGGTAATTGGAAATACGGATCTGGGTTTCGGCCTGGTCCGTCAGAAAATCCAGCAGAAAACCCATCGCCGGCGGCATGGCGACATAGTAAGCAAAGGCAACACCGCCAAGGAACATGAACACAACAAAGGGCAGTATGGTAAAGACGTAGCGTTTCTCCCGGGAGGTCAGAGCCGGGGCTACGAAAGCAAACAGCTGGTAAACCAGAACCGGCATGGACATGACAACGCCGGCGGCCAGGCTGACCCGGAAAAAGACCGCCAGGTTCTCCGTCATCTCGATAGCTATAAGTTCTACGTTGCCTGCAGGCTGCCTCAAGAATTCGATGATGTCTTCGGCAAATATAAATGCCACGGCGGTAGTAATTACCAGGGCAACGACCGATTTGATCATGCGGTCCCGCATTTCTGTCAGGTGGACCATGATGGGCATACCCTGGGGTTCTATTGAGGTGGCGCCGGAAGCCTTCCGGGGTTGGTTTTTAGCCATTGGCTGCCTCGGGCCCGGTGCCGGGTTTTTCTATCTCGGAGGTGGCTTCCTGGACACGGCTCTCTACCACTTCTTTCAGGTCCTGAGCCTGGTCTTCGAGGGTCTGCTTCAGCTCTTCGCCGCCTTTTTCAACCGCTTTGGACAGTTTGCGTGAATCCTCGGCGATGGATTCTTTGAGTTCGGCAGCTTCCTTTTCCAGGTCAGAGCTGATTTCCCCTACGCTCGCACCGATTTCCTGGCTCATTTCCCGGCTGTCGCTCCGGATGCCGGAAACAATTTCATCGGTTTCCCTGGTCAGCGATTCGGTCATCTGCCTGGCTTCGGAATCGACAGCGCCCTTGAGATCATCGGCGTCTTCGTTTAAGGATTTTCTCAACTGGGAAATATCATCGCGTACCGATCTGAAGTCGTCGGCGATACCATCGCCGTCCTCATCATCGATACCCAGGGCCTTGGTCATTTCACCGGTAAGCCCGGAAGCCATCTTGCGGAATTCACGGTAATACCGGCCGGCCTTACGAGCGTATTCCGGAAGTTTTTCCGGTCCCAGCACGATAAGGGCAACTACCAGGACCAGCAGTATCTCCATTATGCCCATATCAGATTAACTCTCTCGGCCTGATCGGGGGCCTGGATGGTTTATTCAATAAATGTAAAATATCGAACCTGCAACTGGAATGCAACGCAGCTAATCCAGCTTTCGTATCACCTTTTTCTTCTTGGCAGCCGGCTTCGGGTCTTCAGCCCCGGTGGCGTCCTTTTTCTTGCCGCGCAGGAAAGATATCCCTTTGCCGATTCCTTTACCGATGAACTCGGTTACCTGGGGCAGCTTGCCAACACCGAAAATAATAACCAGGATGACAATTATAAGGACTATTTCCAGTGGACCTGGTGGCCGCATAATCACACCCTCCCTTGCCCGGAACCGGAATTGAAAGCGAGCACGAACCGGATCCGGGAAATTAACGAAGGATTGTATTTCCGATCGTGACGAAACATTCCCGTACCATGAGCCGGAAAACCCTCAACAGCCCAAGCCGGTTACAAGCCCGCTAAACTTCGGCTGAAGTATCACCGGATTTGGGCTCGGACGGTTTGGCTTCTTCCTGAGCGCCGGTTTCTCCGGCTTCACCTTTTGCCGGTGCTGCTTTCTTTACCGTTTTCTTGGTCTTGCGTTTTGCCTTTTTCTTGGTGCTTTTATCGGCGCCTTCTTCTTCGTCTTCGCCTTTGGCGCCGCGACGGAAGGCATTGATTCCTTTACCGAGGGCCGCGCCAACCTGGGGCAGCTTGCCAACACCGAAAACGATGAGAATGATGAGCAGGATTAAACCTATTTCCAGAGGACCTGGTGGCCGCATAACTTTTTCCTCCCTAAGATTGTCTCAAAATACTTTGGTTACTGTAAGTTAGAGGAGAAGAGCATGGTTTTGTACGCTGTAACTAGCTTTCAATGATACACCAACCAAAAATTGATGTCAATTTGAACGGCTTTGTTGATACTGACTTGATTAAGGCTTCTCAATCGTTATAATATCAGGGAATAAAGAGCCGGCGCTTTTTCCGGTCAGCGTCCGGCATTAGCTGAAAGGGCTTGAAGGCAATGCGCATAGGCGGAGTTGATTTCACCTGGGGCCGGCGGACCTACATTATGGGGATTATCAATGTGAGCCCTGATTCATTTTCCGGCGACGGGCTTACCGGTGTCGACAGCGCCGTCGAACAGGCTATGAATTTCGCCGCCGCCGGCGCCGATATTCTGGATATTGGCGGAGAGTCGACCCGCCCCGGTTCTCTGCCGGTAACCACCGGTGAAGAACTGAGGCGGGTAATACCGGTCATAGAACGTATTTCGGCACAGGTACCGGTTCCATTGAGTGTCGATACGTATAAATCCGAAGTAGCCCGGCAGGCCTTGGAAGCCGGCGCGCATATGCTGAATGACATCTGGGGACTTAAAAAGAACCGTGAACTGGCCTGCATTGCCGCCGAGTGCGGCGCCCCGATAGTCCTGATGGCCAACCAGCGGGAAGAACCGGCCGGGGATATCATTCCGGCTGTAATCGCCGACCTCACCCGGGCTGTGGAAGCGGCCCTGGCCGCCGGGGTGGCGGAAGAGAATATTATTCTGGACCCGGGAATCGGGTTTGGCAAGACGGTAGAGCAGAACCTCGAACTCATCCGCCGGCTGGGCGAACTTAAAATTCTGAAAAAACCCCTGCTGCTGGCCACTTCGCGAAAATCCGTCATCGGCCATACGCTCGGGCTAGCCGAGAACGACCGGGTCGAGGGAACGGCTGCCACCGTCGCCATAGGTATTGCCGCCGGGGCCGATATCATCAGGGTACACGACGTTATGGCCATGTCGCGGGTAGCGCGCATGAGCGATGCAATTGTAAGGGGCAGGAATGAGTGACCGGCTTGTAAGCGTTTATCTCGGGCTGGGGTCAAACCTGGGCAACCGTTCTCTCAACCTGGAAAAAGCTCTCGGATATATCACCCGGAGGATGCGCCTTGTCAAACAGTCCCCGGTATATGAAACCGAGCCCGTGGGCAATACCAACCAGCCGAAATTCCTGAACCAGGTGTGTGAAGTAAAAACCATGCTTAGTCCGGAAACACTCCTGATGTTCACCAGGGGCGTGGAACAGAAAATGGGCCGGCCGCCCGGGCATGCCAAGGACTCTCCAAGGACCATTGACATCGATATACTCTTTTATGGAGACCAGGTTGTTTCCAGGCCGGACCTTATCATCCCGCATCCGCGGTTGTCCAAAAGGGCCTTCGTGCTGGTGCCGCTCAATGAAATCGCACCTGAACTGGTTGATCCGGCTACCGGTAAAACCATTGCGAAACTGCTGCAGGAAGTCCGGAGCAGCACCCGTGATGTATGGAAATTTGGAGGTTGTCGATAGATGTATTTGATCAATGTTGAAAGGCATTTCGATGCCGCCCACTTTCTGAGAGGTTACCAGGGCAAGTGTGAAAGCATGCACGGCCACCGTTACCGCGTAGCGGTACGCGTCAGCGCTGGCGGCACGGATGAAACCGGCCTGGCTTATGACTTTACCCTTCTCAAAAAGGAACTGGACAAACTGCTTGAGCGGTTCGACCATACCTGTCTAAATGAAGTCGAACCCTTCCGGGATATCAACCCTTCGGCTGAAAATATTGCCCGTACCGTTTATTACGGCCTCGAGGCCGGACTGGGCAACCTGCCCCCAGGTGCCCGCCTGGACGGGGTTACGGTGTGGGAATCACCCGACAGCTGGGTGGAATTCAGGCCGGATTAACCCTAAAACGCCGGGCTGTTTACCAGGATTGCCGGTAAAGGCCGGCGATGTCACCGGCTTCAAGCGGCAGGGGATGTTTTTTCAGCCATGGAGCGGTGCTGACGGCACATTCAGCCATGGCCGGGATCCGGGATTCATCTACGCCCAGGTCTCGCAGTTTCAGCCCCATGCCGATTTTTCCCAGCCAGTTCCTGACAGCGCTTATGCCGTCCGCCTGGCCGAATACCCTGTCTCCGAGGCTGGCAAAGCGCTGACGCCTTACCGGACAGGTATAGTCCATCCATGCCGGTAACAGCGCCGCCAGGCCGTCTCCGTGAGCTACGTCATAAAAGCCGCTTACGGCATGTTCGATGCCGTGAAGCGTAAGGGAGCCGTCACCTCCTCCCAGGGAGATAAAGTCGGAGCAGGCAATGGTAGAGGCCCAGGAAAGCTGAGTACGGCTTTCAATATCGTTTAAGTCGGCGCTGATGCGCGGTAGAAAGGTGGCCACCAGCTTGAGGGCGGTTTCAATTATACCATCGGTAAGGGGCGCCGGATGTCCGGCCGTGATATATGGTTCCAGCAGGTGGCAGAATATATCCACCCCTCCCTGAAGGGTGGGTTTCAAGGGCAGAGTCAGGGTAAGCTCCGGGTCTACTATGGAGACAGCCGGATAAGCGCAATTCCTGCCGATGGTACATTTTTCATGGGTTTCCCAGTTGGTGATTACAGCACCGCAATTGGATTCCGAGCCGGAGGCTGCCACTGTGGGCACCGTTATCAATCCTGGAGCCCTGCCTTCAGCTTCTTCTCCCGTGGTGACATAATGCCAGATGGATCTGCCGCCGGCAGCGGCGATGACGATCCCTTTGGCGCCGTCCATTACGCTGCCGCCGCCCAGAGCGATAACCAGGTCAAGGTCCTTTTCGCGTACCAGCCTGGCTCCGGCATCGACGGTAGTCGAGCGGGGGTTGGGTTCAACCCGGTCGAAGACGGTGGTTTCCAACCCGGATTCCCCGAGGACAGCCAGCGCTCTGTCCAGCAGCCCGGAGGCACGGGCACTGCTTTTACCGGTCACCAGCAGGGCACGTTTGCCGGTAGCGGCTGCCTGGCTGCCGAGCTGCCGGAAAGCCCCGGCACCGAATATGATCCTGGTGGGAATGTAAAATGTGGTAACCATGCCATCATTATAACATGCCGCTCAAACGTACGGCCAAGAATCAGGGTTTTCTCAGGCGGTTTTCCAGCCACTTTTGCTTTTGCCGCGTACGGGTTTGTTCGTCTGCCGGCTGGTAATCGGACAGGAACCCGGCCTTGAACTCCTCGAAACACCCCTGCCGGATTGACTGGCTGATACTGGCCATCAACCGCTGTAAAAAACGGAGGTTATGGATGCTGGCCAGCCTTAGCCCCAGTATCTCACCGCTTCTGAAAAGATGGGCAAGGTAACCAGCGGAAAAATTTTGGCAGGTATAGCAGTCACACGCTTCTTCAACCGGCCCTTCCAGGTGCTGGAAGCGGGAGTTCTTAATATTTATACGCCCGCCGGCGGTGTACAGCCCGCCGTTCCTGGCAACCCGGGTAGGCAGTACGCTGTCGAAAATATCGATACCGCGGCTGACAGCTTCCACCAGGTCTTCGGGTGAGCCGACTCCCATCAGGTACCTGGGTTTATATTCGGGAATCAGGGGTACGGTTGTATCGAGCACGTGCCACGTATCTATTTTGGCTTCACCCAGGCTCAAGCCTCCCAGGGCGAAACCGTCAAATTCGAGACCGGTGAGACTTCCGGCGGATTTCCGGCGAAGCTCGCAGTCTATGCCTCCCTGGATAATAGCAAACAGCTGCTGGCCGGTGCCGGTGCGGGCTTTCAGGCACCTTTGCGCCCAGGCGGTGGTGCGTTCTACGGCACGGGCAATTTTGAGGGGTGGCGCGTCCGGGCGGGGTACTTCGTCCAGTACCATCATGATATCCGAGCCCAGCGCCTGCTGGAAATCAATTACGTTTTCAGGAGTAATATGATGTTTCGAGCCGTCGATATGGCTTCTGAAGGTCACACCTTCATCGGTGGTTTTTGCCAGTGGCGACAGGCTGAAAATCTGGAAACCGCCGGAGTCGGTGAGGACGGGTTTCGGCCATCCCATAAACCGGTGCAGTCCACCCGCCTGTCGCACGACTTCGATACCCGGCCTCAAATACAGGTGATAGGTATTGGCAAGTATCATGCCGGCTCCGGTTGCCGATACTTCATCCGGAGTCAGGGTTTTTACCGTCGCCTGGCTGCCTACCGGGCAAAAGACCGGAGTCGTCACCATACCGCGGCTGGTTGACAGCTCGCCGGTGCGGGCTGCCGAAGCCCTGGAGTCGCAGGTTATTACAAAATTATCCATTTTGTGCCCACAGGTCCAGCACCATCAGCAGGAAAAGCAGACCCAGATACGGGAAGCTGGAAAATTTGTATACTCTCCAGGCGCCGGCTGAGTCTGCCGGCCGGAGCAGCCGCAGATTGGCGGCAACCAGTGCGACTCCCAGTACCAGGGAACCTATCAGGTACAGCCACCCGAAATCACCTACAAAATAGAGCGCCACCGAAACTGCCAGCAGCATCAGGCTGGAAAGGGCCATCAGCCTGAGGGCGGTTTCAGGCCGTACGCTCATGGGGAAAAAAGTAATACCGGCATTGAGATATTCCTCACGCCGGGCAATCATCACTCCCCAGACATGTGAGGGAAGCCATATTATAATTAACAGGCATATCAGGCCGATCTGCCAGTCGAGGACGGGCTTTATCGCAAACCAGCCCATGAGTACAGGGGCACAGCTGGCTATGGCTCCCTGCGGGAAGACGCAGGTCACCTTTTTACGAAAGGTAACGGCTACCACGGTGCCGGTCAGGTCGGCGGCAAACGCATACGGATGAACCAGCCAGGCCAACCCGAGTCCGATTGCCGTGAGTATGCCCAGTAATGGAAGAACCTTTTCAGCCGGGTATATGCGCCCGGCAGCCAGGGCACGGTTCCGGGTGCGCGGCATAAGAGCGTCCAGGTTCCGGTCGAGGTAGTTGGTTAGGCCATTGGCGGCGGCACTGGCGATCAGGATGGCCAGTGCCGCCAGCCCTACGTCGCCCCAGGCAGGGCTGCCCCTGCCGGCAACGATGGCGGTGGCGACGCCGATAAATGTAAGCAGCGCGGTTTCGCGGGGCTTCAATACATTTAAGTAATTGGATAAAGAATTTAAAAAGCCGGTCATTAGCTTGCCCTCTTATTTTCTCGATGTCATGGCACGCGTATAGGCACTGACAATATTGTGCCGCCTGAGTACTCCCAGCAGCTTCTGCGGGTTGCCTCTCTCGACTACCGGAATACGCCCGACGTCGGATCCCACTATGACCATTACATCATGCAGTGTCTGGTCCGGATAGGCAACCTTCGGATTCCTGGTGGCTATATCGGCCACCGTCATATTTTCGGTAGAGCCTCGCTGCATCGCCGAAACCAGGTCGGTGACGGTCACCACGCCCACAAGGTTGCCGTTTTCATCCACCACCGGAAAACCGTGGTGTCCGCTTTTTTTCAGTTTATCACTCAATTCCTCGACCGGCATGCCGAGTTCCACCGTCGGGAAGTTGCGGCTCATGATCTGGCTTACCGAAATTTCCTTCATGGGATTTCCCTGCGCTATTTCGCGGATATTTATGCCCTTTTTAAGCAAACGCTCGGAATAGATGCTCTCCGGGGTGAACATGCGCCCCAGGATGGTGGCTACCACCACCGATATCATCAGCGGCAGAATAAGGGTATAACGCATGGTGAGTTCGAAAAGGATAATTATGGCGGTAATCGGTCCCCTGACGACCACAGCGAAAAATGCACCCATGCCTACCAGGGCATAAGCCCCGTATGATGCTGTCATATCTGGCAGCAGGGCGTGCAGCCCGTAACCGAAAACACCCCCCAGCATTGCCCCGATAAAAAGGGATGGGGCGAAAACACCGCCGCTGCCGCCGCTGCCGAGGGTTATGGAGGTGGCCAGGATTTTTAAAAACAGTAAAGCTGTAAGGGTGCTTAATGCCAGATCCTCGGTCAGGGCCTGGTCGAGGGCTCCAAAGGGAATGACGTTGCCCGAGGCATCGAAGTGCATACCGTAACCAACACCGAAAATCTCAGGAAAAAAGAAGCCGATAATCCCCACCGCCAGTCCGCCGATGGCGGGTTTGAGCCAGTTAGGAATCTGCAGGCGGTTGAAAAATCCTTCGGTTGTGTAAAAGAACCGCACGAACAGTATGCCGCAACCGCCCACCAGCACACCCAGCACGGCATAGGGCACCAGTTCGGCGTAATTGACGATGCTGTATTCGGGCAGGGAAAACGATGTCGGATGGGCCTGGCTGAAAAGAAATATCTTGGCTATGATATTGGCAGAAACCGAGGCGATGACAATATACCCGAACCGGGGATTGATGAAGTTGCCGGCAACTACTTCCAGGGCAAATATAATTCCCGCCAGGGGGGCATTGAAAGTGGCTGATACACCGCCGGCGGCACCGCACAGCAGCAGGGTTTTGACCCACTCTTCGTTCAGGCGGAATAACTGGCCGATTGAAGAACCGGCCGCAGCCCCGATATGAACAATGGGCCCTTCCCTGCCTACCGAACCTCCGCTGCCGATAGAGATAGCCGAAGCCAGGATCTTGGCAGGAGTAACCTGCCAGCGGATGCGCCCGGCGCGTAGGGCAAAGGCTTCCATGACTTCCGGCGGGCCTTCGCCCTTGACTTCACTGGCCAGGTAGCGGATTACCAGTCCTACTAAAAGTCCGCCTATTGCCGGCAGGACTATTACATAATAGTCACCCAGAAAAGGGAACGCACGGCTGCCTCCGTAGAAAAAAAGCCAGTTAAACCATTTGATTACCTGCCAGAAAACCACGGCTCCGAAACCGGCAACAATCCCAACCACAACGGAGAGGGCCACTCCGAAGACCAGTTCGTTGGAGCGCACCCGGTTAAGAAGCCCCGTCAACAGGTTGGTTTTATCAGTTGATTCCCTTGCCATAATCAGTCTGCCGGAGATGGCGGCCGGTCGTCGCCGGCGGCTGTTTCCAGGTAATCCTCTAGAATGACGGCGGCAGCAACAGCATCGTCACGTACGGGTTTTTTAAGTTTTTTGCCGGCCAGGATATCCCGTGCCCGGCTGGTTGAGAATCTCTCCTCGTGGGTAATAACCGGTACATTCAGGCTACTGCGGAGTTTTTCGATTATCGAGTTTGTTTTTTGTGCCTGAGGGCCCATTTCTCCGCTGAGAGAACGCGGAACTCCGGCGACCACCAGTGTAACCGCATTGTCAACCGCGGCCTGTTTGACAGTATCGATAATGTCCTCGTCATTTTCACAGCGGCAGGCTGACAAAGGCGAGGCGATGAGCCTCAGGGGATCGCTCAAAGCTATTCCCAGCCATTTTTCACCGATATCGAGTGCCATTATCCGCCCGGGTAGCATGACGGCCATAAACTAACCCTGCCCGATGACTTTCCTGGCGGTTGCCAGAGCGGCCTGGAGCAGCTCTTTCTGTTTACCCCCGCCGGTGGCCATACCCGGTTTCCCCCCGCCGCCTCCGCCGGCAGTGCGGGTGACTTCCCGTATGATGTTGCCGGCATGATACCCCTGTTTTACCAGGTCGCCGGTTACAGCGGCGACAAACACCGGTTTATCCTGGACAATCGACGACAGCACTACTATGCCGCTGACCAGTTTATCTTTCAGATAATCGGCTGCATCCCGGAGCAGTTCCAGGCTGGAGTCGGGTATATTCGAAATTATAACGCGTACCGGGCCGATATTTTCGATACCGCCCAGCAGGCCCTGGGCGTGTTGCAAAGCCGCCTGGCGTTTCAAGTTTTCCAGGTTTTTGTTCAGCGTGCCCAACTCGTTTATCAAACCGTTGATTTTCTCCCCGAGTTCTTCCGGAGGGCAGTCCAGCAGGCCCGAAGCCTGGTTTATAATCCGGGCCTGGCGGCGGCAAAGGCTTTCGGCAGCCCTGCCGGTAACCGCCTCGATTCTTCTGAGTCCGGCACCGACCGAGGATTCTGCCATGATGCGGAAAAGGCCGATTTCGCCGGTGGCTGATACGTGAGTACCGCCGCAAAGTTCGGCAGAAACCGGCGGATTGCCGACTCGCAACACCCGCACCTCCTGGCCGTATTTTTCATCGAATATAGCTATAGCCCCGCTTTGAATCGCCTGGCGTACCGGCAGGGTTTCAGCCCAGACGGGCAGATTGGCCCGTATGTGCATATTCACCATTTCCTCTACCTTCACCAGTTCTTCAACCGTCAGGGGTTTCAGGTGCGAAAAATCAAACCTGAGCCTTTCCGGATTTACCAGTGAACCGCGCTGCTGGGCATGAGTACCCAGTATTTGTCTCAGGCTGATATGCAGCAGGTGGGTGGCGGTATGGTTGCGGGCAATATCTCTGCGGCGGCCCTGGTCTATTTCAGCCGTCACAGTCTCGCCGGTTTTTAAACTGCCGCGGTTTAATTTTCCGTGGTGTATTATGCTGTCCCCGGGGCCGGCAACCGTATCGGTTACTTCGAATTCGGCACAATCGGAACGGATAAAGCCGGTGTCACCGACCTGGCCGCCTTTTTCCGCGTAGAAAGGGGTGTGTTCCACCACCAGGCTCCCGTTCTGCCCTTCCACAATGGAGCCGGAAAGGTTCCCGTCAAGTATTATCCGGCTTATGGTAGTGGGCTGGGCCTGTTGCTGGTAACCTACAAAACAGGTCCCGGGGAGATCGAGAGAGCTTTCCTGAACGGTTTTACCGGCGTTGAACCGGTGGCTGGCTTTGGCCCTTTCTTTCTGGGCTGCCATTTCTGTTTCAAAACCGGCAGTGTCAACTTCGAGGCCCTTGCGCAAGCTGATTTCCCGGGTCAGTTCCAGCGGGAAGCCGTAGGTGTCGTAAAGCCTGAAAACATCCCTGCCGTTTAAAACACGGTTGCCGCCGAGGGCTTTTTCGATAAAACCGTCCAGCATTTCCAGGCCCACGGAAAGGGTTTCATTGAAACGGGTTTCCTCCGCCTGGATAACCTCGAGTATAAGTTTTTGTTTTTCCCTAAGTTCGGGGTAGGTCTTGCCCATCAGCTTGATGGTAAGGCCGGCAATATTCGACAGGAAAGGCTCCTTAAGGCCCAGCCGGCGGCCATAAAGGGCAGCCCGTCGAATAAGGCGGCGCAGTACATAGCCGCGGCCGTCGCTGTCCGGCATTACCCCGTCAGCAATGAGGAAGCTTATGCCCCGACCGTGTTCGGCAATTACCCTGGTAGCCCTGTCCGTTTCTTCATCCGTGCCATATACCGTGCCGGCAATCCTGGAAGCTTCGGCTACCAGTGGCTTTAAAAGGTCTGTCTCGAAAATGGTCTTTTTGCCCTGAACTACGGCTGTAATACGCTCAAGCCCCATTCCGGTATCGATACTGGGGCGCTTTAAGAGTTGCCGTGAGCCGCCCTTTGCCTGGTTGAACTGAATGAAAACCAGGTTCCAGATTTCCACGAAACGGCCGCAGCCGCAGCCGGGGTTGCAGTCCGGGCGCCCGCAGCCCGATTGGCTACCGTAGTCGTAGTGGATTTCACTGCAGGGGCCGCATGGGCCGGCTTCACCCGGGGGGCCCCAGAAATTATCCTTTTCGCCCAGCCGGACAATGCGCTCGGCCGCCACACCCTTGGCCCGCCAGAGGGTGATTGCTTCATCGTCGTTTTCGAAGACGGTTATCCACAACCTTTCACGATCCAGCTTCAGGTACTCGGTGACGAATTCCCAGCCGTAATCGATGGCCCCGGCTTTGAAATAGTCCCCGATAGAAAAGTTCCCCAGCATTTCGAAGAACGTGCAGTGGCTGGTATCACCTACACACTCGATATCGGTGGTGCGGAAACATTTCTGGCATGAAGCCAGGCGTTTCGAAACCGGAGTTTCTTCTCCCAGGAAGTAAGGCTTGAACTGTACCATGCCTGCGGTATTGAGCAGCAGTGTCGGGTCATTCTGGGGGATGAGGGAGGAGCTGGGCATGACCAGGTGGCCCTTTTCTTCAAAATACTTTAAAAACAGTGCTCTCAGTTGTTCGCCGGTCAAGGCAAGCCTCCTCGGCCGTAAATTTGAAAATACTTTAAAGATTATATCCCCAGCCTTTGACGTTAGGCAAGAAAAGGCTCACAGAGGGTGATTTGCCGGGGCCGGATCAGCGCCAGCGCCAGAAGGACGGCATGAAAAGCACCAGGATGGTAAAGATTTCCAGCCTCCCGGCCAGCATGCACAAAATAAGCACCATTTTGCCGACCGGCGGTATAAAAGCATAATTGGCAACCGGGCCTACCATGCCAAAACCCGGCCCCACGTTACCCAGGCAGGCTACCACCGATGAAATGGCTGTAATAGGTTCAAGGCCTATAGCGCTCATAATCATGAAAGCCCCGCCGAGCAGTACCGTGTACAACAGGGTGAGGCTGAGGACCCGGGATACAATGGAATCGGGCAGGGTTGCCCCTTCGATCTTTATGGGGATAACAGTACTGGGTTTGAACACCAGGGTCAGCCGCCGGTGGATATATTTCCCCAGCACAATCAGCCGGATGACCTTCAGGGCTCCACCGGTGGAGCCGGCACAACCGCCGATCAACATCAGAATCAGCAGCGCCGCCTTGGAAAATGTGGGCCACAGGTCAAAATCGGTAGTGGCAAATCCCGTGGTAGTCATAATCGAGGCTATTTGGAATGTACCGTGCCGGAAAGCTTCCGCCATTGAAATGCCCATCTGGTTGACCAGGTTAAGGCTGATAATCGTACCGCTTATAACCAGTATGGTGATATAAAGCCTGAATTCGGCATTCCGGGCCAATTTCAGCGGCTGGCGTTTAAAGAAAAGGAAATAATAAAGCCCAAAATTGACTCCGGCCAGAACCATGAAAACAGTTACGATTATTTCAACCCAGAGGTTGTTATAGGAAGCTATGCTTAAATCCGTGGGGGCAAAGCCGCCCGTCGGCATGGTGCACAGCGTAATATTGACCGCATCGAAAGGGAGCAGCCCGGCAAAACGAAGCAGGACATACTGAAGCACGCTCATGCCGAGATAAATAAGCCAAAGGGCTTTGGCGGAATCGCGGATACGGGCAGTGAGCCGTTCGCCGTACTGACTGCCGGGCATTTCGGCTTCGATCAAGTGCGCCGAACCCAATCCGAGTACGGGGAACAGGGCGACAAAAAGCATTATAATACCCATGCCGCCCAGCCATTGGGTTATCGAGCGCCAGAGAAGCAGACCCATTTCCTGGGTCTCGATGGAGGTGAATATGGTTGCCCCGGTGGTGGTAAAGCCGCTCATTGCTTCGAAATAAGCATCTATAAATGAAGGCGTTGCTCCGGATAGAAAATATGGCAGTGCTCCGAAGCCTGAGGCTGTAACCCAGCCTCCGGCTACCAGTACGATGGCTTCACGGGTGGAAAGCCGGTGAGACCTGAGCGGGGTCAGCATCCGGACGGCAACACCGGCACCCAGGGCAATTAGAATTGAATATACGAAAGCTGTGGCGTCGCTGCCGCCGGCTGCCAGGCTCAGAATCAGCGGCAGGAGCATCGCAAGGCCGGTGCCAATGGCGATCAGGCTGAGATAATGCAGGATTACCCTTAGTTTCATTACCGGCTACTTAAACAGTTTCTCCACGTCGTGGACAAGGTTAATCGGGGTGACGATAACCACATGGTCTCCGGGTTCGACCATGGCATCGCCCGGCGGCAGGAAAACATCATTGCCGCGTACGATGGCGGCGGCAACCGCCTCGGGCGGCAGGCCGGCATCACTTATCTTGCGGTTGGTAACGTAAGCGGTGGCACTGGCCATGAATTCTATGGCTTCCAGTTTTTCACCTTCCAGCAGAGCTGTTGCCACCGCGCCGCCGTGCAGTACAAAACGGGTTATTTCGTCTGCCGCCAGCAGGGTTGGCAGGGCAGCTACGTCTACGCCGATAGCTTCGGCAAGGGGTATGTAGGTGGCGTTATTGATTACCACCAGGCTGCGCGATACCCCCAGTTTTTTAGCCAGCAGCGCACTCAGGATATTGAGTTCGTCGTTCATGGTAGTAGCTACATACGCGTCGGCTGTGGGAACACCGTGCTCGATGAGGAAATCGCGGCTGGTGCCCGAGCCGTGGATTATTTCGACATTGTCCAGTTTGGCCGCCAGGTCTTCAGCCCTGGCGGAGTCGGACTCGATAAGGCGCACTCTGGCGCCCCGGCGGGCCAGTCCTTCGGCAGTCAGGTAGCCGATACGTTCTCCGCCGAGGATAACGATTTTCCTGGCCGGGCGTTTTGGAGGGGTCAGCAACTGGCCCAGTTCGTTCATGTAATCTTTGGCTGCTGCCAGATATAGGGAGTCGTCCTTTTCTATAACGGTATCGCCCTTGACCGAGATAAGTTCACCCTGCCGGATTATGGCGGCTATCACGGCCGGATGAGGTAGTTTTTGGTCAAGCTGGGTTATAGTCAGTCCGGCCAGGCTTTCATCTTCGACCCGGAATTCACGGATTTGAACCATGCCGCCGGCAAAATTTTCCATAGGCGTCGAATACAGGCTGGAGAGAATGGCGATTATTTCCTGGGCGGCGGTCATTTCCGGATTGATAAAAACATCGATTCCCAGTTTCTTGGGCCGTATAATCCTTCTGGGGGAGAGGGGGGATTTGCCGCCGGACACGAAATACACCGAAAAATCAGGATTACGAATCCGTGCTGCGGTAGTGGAAGCACCAAGTTCTTTGGACATGAAACAGGTGATCATGTTGGTTTCGTCGTTGTTGGTAACCGCCAGTACCAGGTCTGCCCGCTCCACTTCCGCCTGTTTCAATGTCTTGGGGGTAGCCGAGTTGCCCTGAATGGTTTTGACATCCATCTGGTGGCGGATTTTATCCAGCGCTTCGCCGGATTGTTCTATTACCAGGACCTCGTGCCCCTCCTCAGCCAGCAGAGAAGCAATATGCGAACCTATGATACCGCCACCGGCGACTATAATATACATTCAGTTTCCATCCAATACGTTTTCTCGCCTTAAGGCGGGGGCTGCCCGGCAGCCAGCCGGGAAACGGGTTCAGCAGTGTAGAATTTTAGGCTCAAACAATACGCCTGTCAATAGCCGGGTACGGCTTGTACGGGTTGAAGTGCCCTGGGATTCAGCGTAAAATTAGCCCGGGCCGAAACGCGCTCCTTTCAAGAGGTGAAACATGGAACAGAATTATACATCAGAACAGCAGGCGAGTGAGCTGAACAAGCTTATGGCTATCGCCGGTGATGGCCAGCTTTCGGCAGACCTGCGTTCGCGGGCAATCAAGTCCATGGGCAGCATGGGCAGCCATGATGCGCTGCTGTGCCTGCTGGAGATTGTCGCCAATGACGGCAATCCCACCCGGGAACGGGAGATGGCTCTCAAACAGGCCCTGTCCATTGTAAAGCGCGGCCGGTAAATGACAGAAGAAAAGGTTGAAGCGCAATGAGTTTGGATGTCGGCATAGTCGGCCTTGAAATGAGCGGCCGCACCACCATTTTTAACTGCCTGACCGCCTCGGGGGCAGATACCGGACGTTCCAGGCAGGAGGAACATATCGGCATCGCCCGTGTGCCGGACGAACGTGTTGACAGACTGGCAGGCATGTTCAAATCCAGAAAAGCGGTTTACGGCGAGGTTAAATATATATACCTCGGAGCTTCACTGAAAAATGCCGCCCGGGATTTCAACCTGAGCGGAAAACTCCTTTCGGAACTGGGAGCTACCGATGCGCTGTTGTGTGTGGTGCGCGGTTTCAAGGACGATTCCGTGCCTCATTCCCAGGGGAGTGTAGATCCGTCAAGGGATATCGAGGCCATGGAACTCGAACTTAATTTTTCCGACCTGGCGATTATCGAGCGAAGGCTTGAGCGGCTGGCCATGCAGTTGAAAAGCGCCCGTTCCACCGAGCGCCCCGGCCTGGAAGCGGAAGCCGGTTTGCTCGAGCGCATAAAAAAAGAGCTTGAAGGGGGCACGCCGCTGAGGCGCCAGTCCCTGGCTGAAAATGAACTCAAAACCATTTCAAGCTACCGGTTTCTAAGCCTGAAACCCATGCTGACGGTTATTAATATAGGAGAGGAAGACCTGAGCAGGTCCTCCGAGCTGGAAAAGACGCTGAACGACCGGTTCGGCGACCACTGCCACCGGATTCTTGCGCTTGCCGGAAAGCTGGAAATGGAACTTGCCGGCCTGGATGAACCGAGCCGCCAGGACTTTCTTTCGGATTTCAACATTGCCGAACCCGGCCTGCAGAAGGTGCTCCGGGCTTCATTCGACCTCCTGGGCCTGATTTCATTCCTGACCACCGGGGAGGATGAAAGCCGTGCCTGGCCGATACCCAGAGGCATAAACGCGCCCCAGGCAGCCGGCAGGGTTCACAGCGATATCGAACGGGGATTCATCCGGGCTGAAGTCGTATCGTACGGGGACCTGGTACGCCTGGGCAGTTATCCGGCGGTAAAAAAGGAAGGGCTGTTCAGGGTGGAAGGCAAGAATTACATCGTACAGGATGGGGATGTTATCAACTTCCTGTTCAATATATAGCCATGTTGCATCCGGCGGGGCGTTCGATCCGGCTTTAAAGCTGCCCGTCGATGCCTGCAGGGCCTTGCCGCCACACCGGGCTTGAACCGGCAGCCCTTCTCAGGTACCGGTCAATGTCACGGGCGGCCGTCCGGGCGGCTCCCATGGCGCTGATCACCGTCGCCGAACCGGTTACAGCGTCTCCACCGGCCCAAACGTATGGCCGGGTGGTGCGGCCGGTAGCTTCATCGCATACCAGGGTCCCCCGCCGGGTTACCGCCAGCCCGGGAGTAGAACGGGCGATGAGCGGATTGGGAGTAGTACCCAGGGCGACCACAGCTACATCCAGATCCAGCCGGAAGTGGCTGCCTTCCAGGGGGACCGGCCTTCGCCGGCCGCTTGAATCCGGCTCTGCAAGTTGCATGCGTATGCATTCGACACCAGCAAGATTGCGCTTTTCATCTCCCAGGAACTTAACCGGGTTGGCCAGGAATACGAAATCGATGCCTTCTTCGACCGCATTTTCCACTTCCTCGCGCCTGGCCGGCATTTCAGCTTCCGAGCGCCGGTAAATGACGTAAACGTTTTCAGCTCCCAGTCTCAATGCAGCACGGGCGGCATCCATGGCTACATTGCCTCCCCCGATAACAGCCACCCTCTTGCCGATTTTTACCGGGGTATCATATGCGGGGAAGCGGTAGGCATGCATCAGGTTTACCCGGGTCAAAAACTCGTTGGCTGAATATACGCCGCTCAAATTTTCGCCGGGGATATGCATAAACAGCGGCAATCCCGCTCCGGTACCCAGAAAAACCGCATCGAAACGCTCAAGGAGTTCGTCTACCGTTTCGGTCTTGCCGATAACACTGTTAAGTTCTATGGAAACTCCCAGGTTCCTGATGCTGGTTACCTCTTCATCGACTATCGCCGAAGGCAGGCGAAAATCCGGGATTCCGTATTTCAAAACTCCCCCGGGAGTATGCAGGGATTCGAAAATGGTGACCTGGTGGCCCAAGCGGGCCAGGTCGGCTGCGGCGGTCAGCCCGGCCGGACCGGCGCCGACAACAGCCACTTTCCAGCCGCTCGCGGCAACAGCCCGTAGGCTGGATGAAGGCCGGGCCTGCAGCCTTTCCCAGTCGGCAACGAAACGCTCCAGGCGCCCGATGGCCACGGACTCGCCTTTTTTACCCAGGATGCACAGCTGTTCGCACTGGGTTTCCTGGGGGCATACCCGGCCACAAATGCCGGGTAGAACATTGTCCGATTTTAATATTTCGACGGCGGCGGGGAAGTTATTTTCGGTTATGGCTTTTATGAAACCGGGTATATTGATACCTACCGGGCAACCTTCGATACATTTGGCGCTTTTACACTGCAGGCAGCGCGCCGCTTCGACAAGCGCCATGTCCGCGGTATAACCCAGGGCGACTTCATCAAAATTCCGGCGGCGTTCCAGGGCACTCTGGCGGGGGATGGCAATTCTGGAAACGGGGCGCTTGTTCATAATCTAACTCCGATGTTGTTGGTGTTCTCCTGCGGTGCACTGGTAGGAATATTTTTCCTGGTCCAGGTACGTGGTCTGGCGGCTCATGAATTCATCCCAGTCGACCAGGTGCCCGTCGAATTCAGGGCCTTCCACGCAGGCGAATTTGATTTCGTCCCCTACACTTACCCGGCAGCAGCCACACATGCCGGTGCCATCGACCATTATCGGATTGAGGCTTACTATGGTTTTAACACCGTACGGGCGGGTGGTGAGCGAGGTGAACTTCATCATGGCGGTGGGCCCGATAGCGATAACGCGGCTGATATCGTCACCGCCTTCCAGTATTTCCTTCAGCGGTTCGGTCACCAGCCCTTTGCGTTGATAAGAACCGTCATCGGTGGTAATAATAAGTTCATCACTATCCTGGCGGAGCTCTTTTTCCCAGAACATCAGGTTTTTGTTTCTGACTCCGACGATGGTAACTATCCGGTTGCCGGCCTGTTTCAGTGAACGTATTATCGGCCGGATAACAGCGATGGCAAAACCGCCCGCAACGCAGACCACCGTACCGAAATGCCCGATTTCAGTAGGATGGCCCAGAGGCCCCGCCAGGTCGGCAATCGCCTCTCCCGGTTTTAGCCGGGACAGGTGGCAGGTTGTAGTACCGACCGCCATAAAGACTATGGTAACAGAGCCTTCGTCAACGTCCCAGTCGGCAAGGGTAAGGGGTATGCGTTCCCCTTCCTGGTGAACCCTGAGAATAATAAACTGGCCTGCCCTGGCTTTGCGGGCGATCAGGGGCGCCTGTAATTTGAAAAGATAAATGTCGGCGGTTAATTTCCTGGTTTCCAGAACTTTATACAAGACTTGACCCCTTGTTCGGCTAAATGTAAGCGGGAAAACGGGTTCTTATTAAAACATTATTGGGCTGATAAGTTCAAGTCAATACGTTGGGGCGATTGCCCCGCCCGGTTGCAGAATGTATAATATCTGGGCTCATTCTCTCAACCGGTCGAGATCCCGTGATCTTATCAATGAATTCCGAAAGAGGTAGTTTCGATGGATGGAGAACTGGTACACATAGGTTTCGGCAATATTCTGGTAATGGATAAGGTCGTGGCGATTGCTGCTCCCGGTTCAGCGCCGATAAAAAGGGCTGTGCAGGACGCAAAAACCACCGGTAAATTGATTGACATGACCAGCGGGCGCAGAACGAAAGCGGTAATTTTTACCGAAAGCAGCCATATCGTTCTGGCGGCACTGGCGCCGGAAACCATAACAGGCCGCCTGCAGGTTATGCGGGGCGGCACGGTTATAAAACCGGAAACGGCGGCGGTCGAAAAAGGGAGGAAATAGCTACGGATCTTCATCTGAGTGTTAAACGGCCCCTGGTCGTGGTTATTTCAGGGCCGTCCGGAGCGGGTAAGGACACGGTGCTCAACCGTATGAAAGAGAGGGGTGTCGAAGCGGACTTCATCGTAACTGCCACCACGCGGCCGCGCCGGGATTACGAAATTGACGGGATCAGTTATAAATTTGTATCCCGGGAAGCTTTCGACGAAATGATTAAAAATAACGAGCTGCTTGAGTACGCCCAGGTTTACGGAAACTGGTACGGCGTGCCCAGGCAGCCGGTATCCCGGGCCCTCGACAGGGGCGCAGATGCCATAATAAAAGTTGACATCCAGGGAGCTGTTACCATAAAAAAGAACCTGCCTGGCGCCTGTTTCGTATTTATTACTCCTCCCAGGATTGCCGAATTGCCCGGCAGGCTCAAGAGGCGTAATACCGAATCGGAATACGAACGGGAGCTGCGGCTCAAAACCGCCGGCAGCGAATTTGAGAAACTGTCTGTATTCGACTACGTAGTTTTTAACCCGGAAGGTGAAATCGATGCTGCAGTCGAAGACGTGCTGACCATTATCAGGGCGGAGAAGCTGAAGGTCAAACCTGCTGCTAAAAACCCGGTTTAAATAATCCGGCCGAGTATCCAGGAAAACAGGTGGCCCAGCCCACCGCAGACCGGGAAAGTAATCACCCAGGCTGCCAGGATATTGCCGGCCAGCCCCCATCGAACGGCTGACAGCCGGCGGGTTGCCCCGACGCCCATGATGGATGCACTGATGCAATGGGTGGTGCTTACCGGGATTCCCAGCGCCGAAGCTGCTTCGATCACTGTTGCGGCGGAGGCTTCGGCAGCGAAACCGTGAACCGGCCTTAATGTGGTTACCCTCATGCCCAGTGTCTTGATTACTTTCCAGCCTCCAAAGGCTGTTCCTATGCTTATGGAAATAGCGGAGATAGCTATTATCCAGATCGGAATGGATTGCCACAACTCTTGCTGTCCTGTATAAAACACGAATGCCATGGTTATAATGCCGATGGGCATTTGCCCGTCGTTCTTGCCATGGCTGTAGGCCATGAAAGCAGCTGAGACTACCTGCAGTTTACCGAACCCGGACTGGACTTCGGTCGGAGTCCGGCGCCTCAACAGCCAGTACAACCCCAGCATGAAAATAAACCCGCCTATAAAACCAAGCAGGGGGGCGGTTCCTACGGCAGAGGCAACGGTGGCAATAATATCCCAGTTGACTGCCGAAGGGCCTGACGCGGCGACTCCGGCAGCCGCCAGAGCGGCTATGAAGCCATGTGTCAGGCTTACCGGCAGTCCGTAAAAAGTGGCTGTAGCCGTCCAGATTATTACTGAAGCCAGGGCGGCAATCACGGTCTGGTATGAAATCGCTTCGGGTGTCAGGATGCCCTTGCCGATGGTAATGGCGACCGCCGAACCGGTGGCCGCTCCGAGCATATTGAATACCGCCGCCAGCATCACGGCTTTATGCGGTGTAAGAGTGCGGGTGCCGACCACGGTAGCAATGGCATTGGCGGCATCGTTGAAACCGTTTACAATACCGAACCCGAGAGCCAGTACGATAATAACGATCAGAGCCATTAAGGATGGCTCAGGCATTCTTGAGTGCTACTCCTTCCAAAACGTTGGCTACATCTTCGCAGCGGTCGGTGGCGGTTTCCAGGTGCTGGTATATCTCCCGCCATTTGATTACATGGATGGCTTCGTTGTTGTCGTTGAAAAGCTCCGCCAGGGCCTGGCGGTATACCCGGTCGGCGATATTTTCCAGCCGGTTTATTTCCACGCAATGCGACAGCATGTCTTTGAGATCGGACCGGCGTCTTAACAGGGGCACCGCTTTTTGTATCTCCACAGTGCCCTTCAATACGATTTCCGCCAGTTCCGTACACTGGGGAGTGGGTTCGGTTATATGGTAAAGGAACATGTCGTCGGCGGCGGAATGAATCAGGTCGGCGACATCATCCATGGACTGGGCAAGATGGGCGATATCCTCGCGGTCGAACGGGGTGACGAAGGTGCGGTGGAGCAGAGCTATTATTTCATGGGTAATACTGTCCCCCCGGTGTTCCAGGTCGGATATCTTTACCGAACGCTCCTCGATGGAATCCCAGCTGGAAACCATGTCCTTCAACGCCTGTGCAATATGTACAAGGTTGCTTGCGCTGGCCTCGAAAAGACTGAAAAATTTCTTTTCCTGTGGGGTCAAATTAAACTTAAATATATTGCCACCTCCAGGTTTATTCCGGATTACGCCTTCAGTATAACTGCTTTATTCCTGCCGGTGTCAATACCCCGGGCAGTTCAGGCCAGGAAAAAACAGCGCATGATATTGATAATACGGTCCAGGACCGGGTTTAACAAACGGAAAGCAATCAGGAAAAACAGGGCGACCACAAAACCCAGGGCGGCTCCCCCGAGAATATCCAGCGGATAATGGACTCCTACGTAAATGCGTGACAGGCCGTGAATGCCGGCTATTGCCAGCAAAATGGTTCCGGCCTTGCGGTTGTAGAAAAAGATCCCCCAGGCCAGGCCGAAAAGAACCGAAGCCGAATTGGAAGGGAACGACGGGTCCGTCGGCGCATAAAACAGAAGGTTGACATCCAGTTCCTGAAAAGGCCGCTGGCGTACCCAGATGTTATTTATGATTTCCACCATGCCCTGGGATGTGCCGAGTGAAGCCGAAGCCACCATTATGCCTTTTTGCAGGTAGCGGCGGTTTTCAGGTTCACGCACGCCGGTCCACAGGGCCATCATAACCAGGCAGCTTGTAATAATGGCGAAGTAGTCGTTGGCGATAGAAAGTATTACGTTGTCCAGAACAGGTAGATGGCCACTGAGGCTGTTGATCCACAGCATAATGGCGCGGTCGAATTCTAACCACGCCACTTTATGTTCCTCAAGCGCATGATAATTGCCTGCAGGTAGGTCCTGTTTTTTAACGCCTCGAATCCGTTTTCCAGCGGCATGCCGGCGTTTTTAAAACGCCAGTGATTTACGATGGAAGATATGGCGATATTCAGGCCGATTGCGCTTACTATTGCCAGCATAAACAGGTAAAACTGCTGGCCGCCCTCGATTATACCTATCGGGTTGCGCCAGTTCCAGGTAGCGATTGCACCCAGGCACGGCAGCATGATAAACAGGGCCAGGATGCAGTTGGCCTTAGGGTTTTGGATGAAAGTAATCCCCCGGAGGCCGGCATAACTTGAAGATAATTGAATAGTGGCAACAGAAAGAAGCACCACCAGGCAGTAATATTCCAAAGCAAGTTCAATCATGATTCACAAATTTGAAAGATAGGCTCAAAGAATGCATAAATAATAGCCTAAAAATATGGATTATGGCAATTCTTTCCGGTTTGGCGGGCTGGGGCAGATATGCAGGTATTGTGTTAAAATAGCTGATAAATCGGGGCATTATGCTGTACCTTTTTATCGGTAAAGACGATTATTCCATAAACCAGGCGATATCCGGACTCAAGAACGGACTTGATGCGGGTGATTTACTGGATGCCAACACCACCGTTGTCGACGGCACAAAGATGACTGCCGGTGACCTGGGGCTGGTAGTTTCGGCTTTGCCCTTTCTGGCTCCCAGGCGCCTGGTTGTCGTGGGGGGACTGCTGGAGCGTTTTGAGAAAAAAGCAACCCGGCCCAAAAACAACAAAAATAAAGCCAGTACAGCGTCCGGGGACTGCGCTGAAAGTTTTACCGGTATATTGCTCAAGAAGCCGCCTTCAACGATTCTGGTACTGACAGCCGGGGAAGTTACCCGGTCGAATCCGATCCTGAAAACCTTGAAACCCGAAGCTGTGTTAAGGGAATTTCCTCTGCTGGCGGGTGACGGGTTACTGGCGTGGATACGGCAGCAGGTTGCTTTTCGCGCCGCCGCTATCACGCCCGAAGCCGCCAGCGCGCTGGCGTCACAGGTTGGAGGCGAATTATGGGCTGCGGCCAATGAGATCGACAAGCTGGTCGCTTATGCCGGCGACCGGCAAATCAACCTGACCGATGTCGACTGCCTGGTTGCCTGGTCGCCGGAAGCCAGCATCTTCAAAATGGTGGATTCCACCGTTGAAGGCAAGCCTGGCCAGGCAGAAACCGAACTTCAAAGGCTGCTGTCGGAAGGGGTGAACCCAGGTCATGTTTTAGCCATGCTCAGCCGGCAGGTACGCATGATAACCCTGGCGCGCACCATGATTGAAAACGGCATACCTCAATCTGAAATACAGTTAAAACTGGGTATAGCTAATGACTATGTATTTCGCAAAACGCTGCAGCAGGCCAGGCGGCATACTATTGAACAACTGAAAGTATTCTACAAAAGGCTTCTTGAGGCTGATGTTGCCATAAAAACCAGCCGGCTTGAGCCGGAACTGGCTTTGAGTCTGCTGGTGGAAAGCCTGGCACGCCACTGATGCGGTTAGTTTTTTACCGACCAGACCAGGGCTACAACCCACCCTATAAAAGACCAGCCCAGAAAGAAGTTCAGTAAAAAGATAGCCAGGGTGTTGGGGTGTTTGCGGATCAGGGCCAGTATTGTCGGTAGAAAATAGAGCGCCAGTCCCAGGACAAAGAAGATTATCCCTATCCCGTCAAAAAGAAAATTGATTATTCCTTCCATTCCGGCTACCTCCTGATCAACAGTAATAGCTTACAATGCCGGGGTCTTACCGCGCAACTGTTCCGGGAAAGATACCAGAAACTCGCAGCACAGCCAAAGCATCCAATAATGGATAACCGGTGTGTTAGCCGCGGCTGCGAAAACCGTTAATCTGCTCTCTCAGGGTAAGAGCCGCCATGCGGCTTGCAATGGCAAAATCCTTTTCCCGGGAGGCGTGGATAATATGGCGCGAAGAGTTGATCAGCGCCAGGTTGCCGTGCCGGCTGGCCCCGTTCTCAACCGCCGTTCGAATGTCCCCGCCCTGTGCGCCGATCCCCGGTATCAGCAGGGGCATATCGGGACACTGCCGGCGAATAATGCCCAGTTCATCCGGATGGGTTGCACCCATTACCAGGCCGATGTTACCATGCCGGTTCCACTCCACGGCTTTAACGGCCACGGCACGGTACAGCGGCATTGGCCCTTGCCGGGTTGCAACTTCCAGGGTCTGGAAATCGGCCGAGCCGGAATTGGATGTACGGCAAAGAATGAATATACCCCGGTCTGCGTATTCAATAAACGGTGCCAGTGAATCGCTGCCCATATACGGGTTAACCGTTATTGCATCAAAGCCAAGCCGCTCGAACACCGCAGCCGCGTAGGCTTTGGATGTATTGCCGATATCAGCCCGCTTGGCATCGGCAATTGCAGGTACATCAGCCGGTATGCACTGCCGGGCATACTCAAGATAATGAAAACAGCTCTTCCCCAGGGCTTCGAAAAAAGCGAAATTTATTTTATAGGCACAAACCAGGTCCCGGGTAGAATCTATTATGTTGCGGATAAAACCCTCCAGGTTTATCCCCTCCGGCAACAGATTTGTATCCGGGTCCAGGCCGATGCACAACAGGCTGTCGTTGGCCGCGGTGGCATTTTGCAGTTTTTGGGTAAAGTTCAAAATTCTCTCCTTGGTATGAGATGATATTAGCAATCGAAACGTCACCAGTCAAGCCTGATGCTGGTCCAGCGGCCGGCTCTTTTGTTTTATGTACCGAGCGGTTATAATTAGTGTGTTTTACAGGAGTCAGGGGAGCCGGAGAATGCTTGGAAGAACCACCGTTATATTTACGGTAATAATATTGGCCTGTCTAACTGCACTCGGGTGTTACGGTGCTATCCGCGGCTCGGGGAATATCGTTACCAGGTCGTATGAATATACCGACTTCAGTCGTGTAGAAATATCCTCTGCTTTCGATGTTGAAATCGTCCCCGGCACCGCTTTCAGTATTTCCGTTACCACCGACGAAAACATTTTTGATTTTATCCGGGTTTCACAGACCGACAATGTTCTTAAGATAGCCATGGGCCCGGGTTACAGTTATTTTCCCAGTGTACTGATGGCCAGGGTAGTCATGCCCGACATAGAGAGCCTCAGCGCTTTCGGGGCATCCCGGGTCGATGTATCCGGTTTCACCTTCGAACATGAATTTACGGCTGACATAAGCGGGGCCAGCATCCTGGAATTTACCGGGGTGATGATGGGTGATATCAGCCTGGATGCGGGTACTGCTTCCCGAATCCAGGGAGTTGTCCAGGCAATCGATTTGGCCTTCGAAGTCACCGGAGCCAGCCGGGTCAACCTTACGGGCAATGCCCGCAATGTGCACATTACGGGTGGTGGCGCCTCGAACATCGACATATCATTGCTGGAAGCTCAAAACGCAACCGTAGGCCTGAGCGGGGCGTCATCGGCAGTTGTAAATATTACCGGCCGCCTGGATGCCGGCCTGACAGGTGCTTCACACCTGAAGTATATCGGAGAGCCTGAACTGGGCAATATCAACCTTTCCGACTTTTCTACGGTAAGCCAGCACTGATGTTCGGCCAGCGCTTATTTCCCGCTGCTTTCCTGAGATGCCTGCCGGCAATCAGGAAGATATAATGCTTCCCGTCCCATACCAGAACACCCTGGATTATCTTTACAGCCTGGTCGATATGGAATCCAGGCATGAACTGAGCCCGGAAATCCTGTTCGACCTGCGGCGCATGGAAAAACTGCTGGCGGCGTTCGATAACCCGCATCTGAAAATGCCATGCGTGCATATCGCCGGGACCAAGGGCAAGGGCAGTACGGCAGCCATGATTGCCAGTGTTCTCACCGAAGCCGGCCAGAAGACCGGCCTGTATACCTCGCCCCATCTGATCGACCTGACGGAACGGTTTAAAATAGATGGTACAGACATTACCCCCGGGATGGTTGTTGATATTGTGTCCGAACTGCGGCCCGTGGTAGATGCCATCAACGCCAGGGCTGAGTTCGGGTGCCTGACCACTTTCGAAGTGCTTACAGCTATGGCATTTATCTATTTTGCCCGGAGCGGAGTGACTTTTCAGGTAATCGAAACCGGGCTCGGCGGCCGGCTGGATGCCACCAATGTTGTGTGCCCGGAAATTGCCGTAATTACCCTGATAGGCCTTGATCACATAGGCGTACTGGGCAGCACGCTGCCCCAGATCGCCGGAGAAAAAGCCGGTATTATCAAGGCCGGCAGTACGGTGGTGAGCGCCGCTCAGCCGGCGGAAGCCGCTCTGGTTATTCGAGAAACATGTAATCGTATGGGTGCCAGCCTGATTGAAGCGGCAAGCCGGATTAAGATCAGTCGCCGGGGCTATTCGGGCAGTTATCAGGTTTTTAATGCCGGGGGCGACCTGGCGGCATACCATATAGAACTGCCTCTTATGGGCAGCTACCAGGCAGCTAACCTGGCTTGTGTGCTGGCATGTGTGGAAGCTCTCGAGCAGAAGGGCTGCCTGGTTTCAAAAAGCCAGATTGAAAAAGGTTTAAAAAAGGTGATATGGCCGGGACGTTTCCAGATTCTGGGCGAACGTCCGCTCCTTATTGCCGACGGGGCGCATAATCCGGAAGCGGTTGGAGCCCTGATGCAGGCACTGGAAAACTATCTGGCCGGTGCCAGGCCGGATATAAACCGGCGTACCCTGATATTGGGTGCATCACGGGATAAAGATATAGCCGGCATGACGGCCGTGTTACACGGCCGTTTTGACAGGGTATTGCTTGTCCGTTCGGACCACCCTAGGGCTGCGGAACCGGAAACAATCGGACGCGAGTTTGCCCGTTACGGAAAAGATACCGAAATCTTTGAAAACGTAGCCAGGGCCGTGAAATCGGCTATGGCATCTGCCGCATGCGACGAACTGGTCCTGGTGACCGGCTCGCTTTTTGTTGTAGGTAATGCCCTTGCCGGCCTCAGGGCCGAAGGGTTGTATTAAACCGACTCCAGTTCCTGGTTTCTGGCTTCTTCGGGCAGCATTATTCCAAGTACCTTTTGCATGGCTAATGTATGGGAACACATTCCCCAGCTTTCGAAAAACGGGCAGTTGCAAACCCATTGGCCGTCTCGATAGCTGGTAGTGTGGGTGTTGTTATCGCCCCTGATGGTGACGGTAAAATCACTGAAAGTAATGCGTTCCGGTTCGCGGGCATATAGCTTGGCCTTTTCAATTTTCCCGATGAGACTCGACTGCATTTTTGCCCTCCTTAAACTTGTTCCGGTTAATAAGCGCAAATGCGCTTGCGGTTAGAAAACCGGGATAACTCAAGAACCGCTCGGTAGAGCCGTGAAAGCAGGTAATGTAGATTATACTGTTGTACCACTTATAATTTTAACCTGTTTGGCATGGTAAAGTCTACCGCTATTTGGGTGCCTCCAGTCCTGAACAAAAAAGAAAGGGACGAAAAATTATTATTAAAAACCGGGCCAGGCCATCAGCCGAGCATATTAAGCAGGACTCCGGCGACAACCGCTGAACCGATAACACCGGCCACGTTCGGCCCCATGGCATACATGAGCAGGAAGTTCTTTGGGTTTTCCTTCTGTCCGATGTGCTGTACAACCCTGGCTGCCATGGGTACAGCCGAGACACCGGCAGCTCCGATAATGGGATTGAAAGGTTCCCGGGAGAGCACTTTCATCAGTTTGCCCATCAGCACTCCGCCGGCAGTGCCTCCGGCAAAGGCAATCAGGCCCAGGCCCAGTACCAGCAGGGTTTCGGTTTTCATGACTATATCACCCGGCATCGAAGCGCCGATACTGAGCATAAGAATAATAGTAGTGATGTTAATGAGCGAATTCTGGGCTGAAATGGAAAGCCTTTCAACTACACCGCTTTCCCTGAGCAGATTGCCGAACATGAACATGCCTACCAGCGGCGCACTCTGGGGCACCAGCAGGATAACCACTATGGTGCAGATCACCGGGAACATGATTCTCTCGCGCCGGGATACAGGCCTGATCTGGGACTGCATGTACGTCTGGCGCTCCTTTTTGCTGGTCAGCGCCCGAATTATCGGCGGCTGGATAAAGGCGACCATCGCCATGTAGGAATATGCCGCTACGGCGGCAACGCCCATCAGGTCCGGGGCGAGCTTGGATGTAAGGTATATGGTGGTAGGGCCGTCAGCGCCGCCGATGATAGCTATAGCAGCCGCTTCCAGCATGCCGAAATCGGCTAAGCCGAAATGCCCCAAAGCCAGCGCCCCTATGAAAGCGATAACGATTCCCAGCTGCGCCGCCGCACCCAGGATAAACAGTTTGGGTTTGGCAATAAGCGGGCTGAAGTCAGTCATTGCTCCCAGGCCGATAAAGATCAACTGGGGCAGTACCGTATAGCGCAGCAGCCCGAATTCGATGAATATACCCAGCAAGCCGGCTGAACCGATTTGGCCTCCTACCTGCTGTGGCTGCAGCAGAAGGCCTGTTCCCGGCAGGTTGGCCAGAATCATGCCGATACCGATGGGGAGAAGTTCGTACGGCTCCCATTTTTTGGATATAGCCAGCCAGATGAAAACCAGGCCGATGACAAGCATTACAGCATTGGCCCAGGTAAGCTGGAACAAGCCCATATTCAGGAAATCGGTCAAAGGCTATTCCCCCGCTACATTATTGTTATTTGCCGGCCGGTCTTCACTGCTGGCGTTGCCCGGTATCCTGGTCAGGATAAATGAGGCCAGGATAACGATGAACGACAGGAACAACAACACGGCAAAGGTAAACCCGAATGCAACCGCGGTTATTTCCCAGGCTTCTGCCCAATCTATCACGCCAAACCTGTCCTCGATATATTACGATATTTCATATACAAGAGAAGGGCTTAAAGCAAATATGCCTTACCGCCCTTCCCCCGGTGCCTTGCTCGGATTTTTCCCTATGCGTCTACGGAAAGAGCCGTGATATTCTCCTCGCGGCTGACAGCTTCGCTGTCGGTGCTCGAGATCGTTATTTTATCGTCCGTCAGTTCCACCTTGATAGTACTGCCGGCTTTGAACGAACCCTTGAGCAGCCCCTCGGAAACCGGATCCTCCAGCAGGTCCTGTATAACTCTCTTGAGAGGCCTGGCCCCGAACACCTCATCGTATCCTTTTCGGCCGAGGAAGTCCTTGGCTTCCTGGCTGACCTCGAGGCTGATGTCCTTTTCCTTCAACTGGCTGGTAACATTCTGCAGGGCAATATCGACGATGGCCAGTATCTGTTCCCGCGAAAGCGGATGAAATACTATCACGCCATCCAGCCTGTTGACAAATTCAGGTTTAAATGACTTTTTGACTTCACCCAGCAGTTTTTCTTTCATGGTTTCGTAGGACTGCTGCTGGGTTTTGGCTTCATCGGTGTGCGAAGAGAAGCCTATCTGGGCACCTTTGCGGATAAGCTCCGCTCCGATGTTTGAAGTCATGATTATGATGCTGTTTCGGAAATCCACCCTTCTGCCCTTGGCATCGGTAAGATGGCCGTCGTCAAATATCTGTAAAAGTATATTGAACACATCAGGGTGGGCTTTTTCAATCTCATCCAGCAGTATGCATGCATACGACTTGCGCCTCACCGCTTCGGTCAGCTGGCCGCCTTCTTCAAAGCCGACATAACCGGGAGGGGCTCCAACCAGGCGCGAAACGGCGAATTTTTCCATGAACTCACTCATATCGATACGTATCAGCGAATCCTCGTTGCCGAACATGAATTCGGCGAGAGCTTTGGCCAGTTCGGTTTTACCTACACCGGTGGGACCCAGGAAAAGGAAATTGCCTATAGGCCGGTGTGGGTCCTTGATGCCTGCCCGCGCTCTTCTGACGGCTTTTGAAATAGTGTTGATGGCTTCTTCCTGCCCGACGATTCGTTCGTGCAGGGCGTCTTCCATTTTCAGCAGGCGTTCCGTTTCATCGCTGGCCAGCTGGACCAGGGGAATACCGGTCCACATGCTGACCACTTCGGCTACGTCTTCTTCCTTGACGACGACGCTGTTCTGGTCCATTTTGGCCAGCCATTCTTCTTCTTCGTTGCGGATTTGCTCCCCGATTTGCAGTTCCTGCTGCCTGAGTTCGGCGGCGTCATCGTATTGCTGGCTGGCGAGAGCTGCTTCTTTATCCTTTCGATAGCGCTCTTCGACCTGCTTGAGTTTCTTGATAGAACTGGGGCGGGTACCATACCGGATTCTTACCCTGGAAGCGGCTTCGTCGATAATGTCGATGGCTTTATCCGGCAGATACCGGTCGGGAATATAGCGTGATGCCAGAGTGACAGCCGCTTTTAAAGACTCGTCGGATATTTCAAGCTGGTGGTGTTCTTCGTAGCGTTTTTTAATCCCGCGTAATATCTCCAGTGCCTGGTCGGATGACGGTTCTTCAACCAGTACCGGCTGAAAACGCCTTTCCAGTGCGGCATCCCGTTCCACGTACTTGCGGAAATCGTCCAGGGTGGTAGCACCGATGCATTGCAGTTCACCCCTGGCCAGAGGGGGTTTGAGGATATTGGCCGCATCTACAGCGCCTTCAGCCGCACCGGCTCCCACCAGGGTATGAAACTCGTCAATGAACAGTATGCAGCCACCCGCATTTCTTATTTCATCCAGAATTTTCTTCAAGCGTTCTTCGAATTCGCCGCGGTATTTGGTCCCGGCGACTACCGAAGCCATATCCAGCGCGACAATGCGTTTTTCTTCCAGAGTAGCCGGAACATCTCCGGCAACAATCCGGTGTGCCAGCCCCTCTACAATGGCGGTTTTACCTACGCCCGGCTCCCCAATGAGCGCCGGATTGTTCTTGGTGCGGCGGCTTAGAATCTGGACGACGCGTTCGATCTCCTTGTCCCGGCCGATCACCGGATCAAGCTTGCCTTCACGCGCGGCGGCGGTCAGGTCGCGGCTCACCTGGTCCAGGGTGGGTGTACGGCTGGGCCGGCCGGTTTTGTTTTTGGCGCCTGAAAGCGAGAGTACCCGGGCGATTTCAGCCCGCACTCTTTCCTGGTTGATATCCAGGCTCTGAAGTACCTTGGCGGCAACGCCATCGGCTTCCCTCAGGATACCCAGAAGCAGGTGTTCGGTGCCTATGTAGCTATGGCCCATCTGCCTGGCCTCATCGATGGCCAGCTCGATTATCTTCTTTGCCCGGGAGGTCAATCCCGAAGCGCCGGTGGTTTGTTTTTCTCCGGCGCCAATGACATATTCCACTGCCTGCCTGACTCTGGCCAGGCTTACACCCATGCCGGTAAGGACCTTGGCGGCGATGCCTTCCTCCTCCCGTATCAGGCCTAGCAGGATATGTTCGGTGCCGATATAGCTGTGGTTAAACCGCTGGGCTTCTTCCTGTGCTAAAGTAAGCACCCGGCGGGCGTGTTCACTGAATTTATCAAAACGACTTGCCAAAATAAAACTCCCATACCGGTCAATATGCCGGTGTCCTATTTATGATTATAGAATAAAGGCCTGTTAAGGTCAATGAATAAAGCTGTTTTTAAAGCTGATATTGTCCGGTTCCAAACGTGGGAACCGTAAACTTTTTTGGGTTGCCGCCTTGACCCCGGCAGTGCAGGCATATTATGCTAAAACGAATATGACAGGCAAAGTATACCTGGTTGGCATCGGCACGGGCAGCGCGGGGGACCTGACACCCAGAGCGCGGGACGCAATAACGGAAGCCGGTGTAGTAATCGGGCACGAGGCCAGCCTGAAGGCAATAGCCGGCCTGACCGGCAGCAAACGGATGCCCGGCGGCCTGTCAAGCCCGCTGGAGCGTTCCAGAGCTGCTGTCGACTGCGCCAGGCGGGGTGAAACGGCAGCCATAATATCTGCCGGCGACCCGGGCGTATACGCCATCGCCGCCACTTTTTTCAATTATCTTAAAGAAAACAGCATTACCGTCAAGGTAGAAATTATTCCCGGTATTACCACCGCCACCAGTGCCGCAGCCCTGCTCGGCAGTCCGCTGGGAAACGATTTTGCTGTTATCAGCCTGGCAGACCAGGCCGGCCGCTGGCCGGCGACACGCTGCCGGATTGAACAGGCGGCATCAGCCGATTTTGTGATAGTGCTGTACAACCCTCTGGGCAAGCTCGGCCCCCGCCGGTTGGAGGAACTGGCGGATATCCTGGGTGTTTTCAGGCAACCGGCTACTCCGGTCGGCCTGGTCCGGCATGCCGGCGGCGAGAAAGAGGCCGTGCGGGTTGCCTGTCTTAGCGAGCTGAGTGTATCCGGCATCGATAACGATACCCTGGTAATAATCGGCAACTCGTCAACATACGTTTACGATGGCTGGATGGTGACTCCCCGGGCTTATCAACCCGGACTCGGTTATTGAGTCCGGGTTGATGTTTGCTAGTCCTCTGCCTTGACGGGCATCAATTCTCCGAAGGCTTCAGCCAGCCGGGCATAATCATAACCGGCATGTATAATCTTAACAGCCGGGATAAGCTCTCCGGATTCGCCGGCGCTGCCGTTATCGGTCAAACCGCTGAGGTCCATACGGGTCCGGCAAACGACCCCGCCGCCGGAAACAGGTTTTATCAGACGGTGGTGAGCTTTTATTCTTTCAATTGCTGCATTGCCGGGATAGTCTTCAACGGACAGGGTTTCCAGAATGATGTCCGGGCGGCACAACCTGTATTTGTCGGCAACCAGGGAGATGTCACCCGCATGTTCGGCAATATAGACTAATATATTGGGCCACGGATTGCGTGCGGTGAATATCTGGGTGAGTGGTTTCAAATCCAGCCACTGGCGCTCTTCGCTGATGATCCTGGCTTTCCAGTTAGGTTCTAAAAACCCGGTCTTAAGAGCGATATATTTTTTCAACTTCGTGGAGTAAACGACTGCCTCGGGTACAGTGAAGGTGACGTGGGTGCTGTGGTCGAAAATAAGTTCCCCGAGCGGTTCCAGCGAGGGGGGAACCTCGGAGCGTTCGTACTGACTGTCTCCTTCCTGCGAAGAAGCGTACAGATTACAGTCGTGAACAGGCATACCGAGGGCTTCGGACGGTTCCAGCCATTTAAGCAGCGAGAATGCAGCCCACCGCTCGTATCCCAGGCTGAAATAGCGGTTGAAATAGCAGCTTATCTCGTCTCTGGCAGTCTGCTCGAAATCTTCGGGTGTTATTTTTTCTTTAAGCAGGTCGAACAGGGGATTGAACACCGGTCGCATCATCGCGTTGAGCGGATCGTTGACCAGCCACCTGAGCGGGGCGGCAATCCGGGCTTGCCCGTTGAGCCCGAGAGCGGCAACAGCTTCGGTTTCAGCCCTGAAGAACTCGGATTTGAGTTCCTCCGCCATTCCCAGCTCAATAGCAAAGTACTGCCGGATGAAGCTTTCGCGCACCCTGTCGAACCGGGTATAGAATTCATTGCGAATATCGGCTGGAATCAGTACCGACGCGGGTTCGATTTTTATTGCAGGACTGTTTTTAACATAACTTTCCAGTGCCTGGAAACCTGCCTGCCAGTTGAAATCCATTTTACCCTCCTGTTGGCAACGAAACATACTATTATATGTTAATATAAAAGAAACTATAAATATATTGCAATCGACTGCATCTATGAGGCGTTTGTCGGCCTGGAATGCGGGCTAGTCGGCCCGTTTTACCTGGATCATCTGGGCCAGGATGGAAACGGCTATCTCCTCCGGAGTATGGGCGTGAATGGGCAGTCCGATTGGCGCAAATATACCGGACAGCTGTTCTTCCGTAACCCCCCGGGATTTAAGGTTATCATAAACCGCCTTGTTCTTGGTTTTGGAGCCTATCATGCCGATATACCGCGCCGGTGTTTTCAAAGCATTTTCGAGCACAATTTCATCGTTCTTGTGGCCATAGGTAACAATAACAATATAGCTGCCCTTTTCAATTTTAAGTTCATTGAACGAATCTTTGAACGGGGCGGTCAGCGTACTTACGGCATCCGGGAACCTTTCCGGAGTGGCAAACCCCGGACGGTCGTCTATAACAATGGTTTTAAAACCGACTATGAATGCCATTCTGGAGAGCGCGTGAGCGATGTGGCCTCCCCCGAAGATAAAAAGGGTGGGGGTCTGTAACACGGGTTCGATGAAGACCTCCATATCACCACCGCATATCATGCCGACACCTTCATCCGGCTTTTTGAGTTCGTATTTGAAACGTTCCGGTTTGCCTTTACGCAGTACCTCGCGGGCCACCTGGATGATCTCTCTTTCAACACTGCCGCCGCCGATGGTACCTTTAATGGTGCCATCCTCCAGAACCATCATTTTGGCCCCCTCTCCCCTTGGAGTGGACCCGCTGGCAGCTATAAGCGTTACCAGGGCGGCTTCTTTGCCTTCCGCTTTGAGCCTGGCTACTTCTTCATAGATATCAATTTCCATATTCCTGTCCTGTATGATTATTTTATAATCGTATTACGCCGATTACCGGGTCGGCGGCGGTTAACCTTCCCATTATAACACGGCTGAACATGGGGTGTCCGCTCAGCCGCCGGGTGATATCAAGGGCGCCCATCAGGTCCTCGTCCGACTCTATTTTATTGATAAAAACAATTTTTCGGGCACCCGGGGGGCTTCCCTTGGTAATTCCCCGGGGATGTTCCAGCAGAGCCGCTACAACCTGTGGCGTTATCGTATCGTCCGCGCCGACTCCTATGATATCGGCAGCCAGATCGTACCTGAAGAGAGTTTGCCTTGCCGGTTGTCCCAGGCAGTCGATTCCCACCATAGCGACCACCAGGGTAGTCGAACCGGCAATGACCGGTTCGGTGGCGTTGGGGATTTTCAGGGGTTTTTGATTTGCCCCGTCAGCTTCTATTATCAGGCAACCGGCACAACCGGCCAGTTTATCGATGGTGGCGGTATCCGGGCCGCTGAGTTTGCCGCTGGCTTCTTGTTTGCATGCCAGCGTCAAATGAGCATGGTCGGAAATGGCCAGGACGGCTTTTTCCAGCAGGGATTCCGGTTCCTCTTCCAGGATCAAATGACCGGTTGCCTGCGACAGCAGTATGTGAGTGGTGGTGGTGGTGATAACCGGTTGACGGGTAAGCTCGAGTTCACCGGCCAGTTTTCGCATCAGGATGCTTTTACCGCCGCCGCCCACCAGGCTTATGACTTCGCGGGCACCCAGGCCAAACGCAGTTGCCAGGTTAATATTGCCGAGCGTATTTACCGTTTTATGACCAGCCAAACTCCGCCCTCCTCCCAGATGCGGGTATTTGAGGCAAGGCCGGCTTCGTCCACCATGTTTGTAAGAGTTTCGATGCTTAGCCTTTGCCTGCCGAGGCGGTCATTCAAAATACGGGACTCATCTGCGATGGCCTGGATTGCTTCGGATGTGGCCTTTCTCCCGTAACCCCCGCCTACAAACGCAGTACCGCCGGTTTTGAGGACCCGGTGTATTTCTCCCAGCAACCGGGGTTTGTCACGCAGAAAGAAAAAAGCTCCACGTAATACTACGAGGTCGAACGATTTATCCGGGAAATCCAGCTTATCCAGATGTGATAACCTGGTAGTGATGCGGTCCCCGAAGCCGGCCTGGCGGATCTGGGCTTCGAATGAGCCAAGCATTTCGGGCCGTTCGTCAGCCACGGTAATAACAAACCGGGGATAGGTGCGGGCAAGCTCAATCGAGATCCCGCCGGCGAACGGTCCCAGTTCCAGCATTCCACCTTCGTCCCGGCCGTATGCTTCCATAACCTGGGAAACCAGGTAAGGGTAAATATGGCACCAGAGCTCGTTGACTCTTTTTAAATCCCGGATCTGCATGATTCAGCCTTAAGTATTGAATTCGGCCAGTATTGCTTCTACAACACCCCCGGCGATAGAGCGGCCTTTTTCGGATATGGTGTAAACATACTCCCTGACGCCCCGCGGGTCGATATCCCCGGATTTCATGCCTTTATGTACCCGGGTGCCGTCCCGCAGCAGCCCGCGTACAACACCGCCTATGACAGCCGTTACAGGAGTTCCATCGACATCGGCAACCTCATATCCGGCTTCAACAATATCGCCCAGCTTGCTGCGGGTATTTAAGATGCCATCGATAGGGGCGCGCAGCACTCTTTCGACGCTGTAACCCATAATTTCACCGGGAATACCTGTATCGGGCGCCGCTTCTCCCTGCCGGATAAGGCGGCCAAGGTTGTGACCCCTCTTGGTCTCTATGACGACGTGAACGTCCTTGCCGGCAGTAAACCCCACACCCAGCCCGACTACCAGCCGCGCATCATTCGGAGTATTACCCAGGTTGCGCTTGGCTATGGTGGCATCGACGATGACATCCGGTTTTAACACCGTTTTGACCCTGGCTTCGGGATCGATCAACAGGGGAATTTTGTTGTTCTGCCACATACCGAAGATGTCATCGGTCGAATGTATAAGCTGAGCGGTGACGCCTTCGACGGTTTTGGCTCCGTCATATACCGCCTCGCAGAAAGCTACCTCCCTCCTCACGGCTTCCGGGTGATCCGTTTCGGTGATGAGTACCCTGAAATTGCAGCCGAACAGCCGGTGAGCTACCGCCGTAGCCTGTTCGCCGCCGCCTCTGACCATAATCTTCAGACTTGATAAAGACATATCGTTTTCCCTTCTCCATAAATATATTTTATTAAAACGTTCGTTCGTGCCGGTACCGGGGCACCGACCCCAACCTGCCGGCACTCCAGGCCGGACTTCTTTGGCGGGCAATAGCCTGTAAGACCGATAAGGCTGTATGCCAGGCGTTGTTACATAATGTATATCCGCTGTTTCGGAAGTGGTACCAGTATTATAGAACACGGGGAAAAAATAAGAAATAAAAACAGTACAAAATGGCTGCCGGGTGCAGTTGCCGGCCCGGCGCGCCGGGCCGGACCGGTGTGCTGTACGGGCGTGTTATATCAGCGGGGGCAGAACCAAAACAGGTTTACCGGCTGCTCTGGGTTTTGGGTGTCCGGCCGAATGTTTTATAATACCTGCCATGAGGATTATTGCCGGTGATGCCAAAGGGCGTCATATAAAGATGCCGAAAGGGACGCCAACCAGGCCGGCTACGGAACTGGTACGCGGGGCGATATTTTCATCCCTGGCCAATACAGGCGCCGGGGATGAACTGGTTCTGGACCTGTTTTCCGGCTCAGGCTCACTCGGTCTTGAAGCTTTGAGCAGGGGAGCGGGCTGGGTTGATTTTGTTGACCGTGATAAGCGCTGTTGTGCTATAATCAAAGAAAATCTGGCTGTTACCGGCTATATCCAATCAGCTGGAGTTTATTGTCTGGGAGTGACCCGGGCAATAGAGCTACTGGACAAGGAGTACAACCTTATATTAATGGACCCTCCCTACCGTAGCCTGGAAATAGAAAACATACTGGAACAGCTGGCTGTTTCGAATCTTGTTGGCCGGGATACCATTGTGTGCACTACCCATTCTTCCCGGCGGCCTCTCAAACCATCATATGCTTCGCTGACTATGTTTAAACAACTCCATCATGGCGACAGCACAGCCACTTTTTATTCTGTGGAGAATTAACCGATGATTACCGCTATATATCCGGGAACTTTTGATCCCATTACCAACGGGCATATAGATATTGCCCTGAGGTCGGCACGCCTTTTTCACCGGGTCATAATCGGTGTGTATGCTTTTCCTAAGAAGGAAGTCATGTTTTCACTGGAGGAACGGGTATCTCTTGCCAGGGAAGCGATGAAAGGCCATGACAACATCACCGTCGAGCCCTACGCCGACCTTACCGTGGAATTTGCCCGTAAAGCCGGTGCCCAGGTGATGGTGCGCGGTTTGAGAGTCAGCGGCGATTTTGAATGGGAATTCGATATGGCCATGATGAACCGGCGGCTCAACCCTGACCTTGAAATGGTTTGTTTTATGGCCAGCCCGCAATTTCAGTTTTTAAGTTCGAGCATTCTGAAGGAAGTTGCCCGGTTGAGAGGCAACATAACCGACCTGGTGCCGGCTCATGTTGTCAAGGCGCTTGCCGAAAAACAAAATGGCGCTGCAATGGGAAATAACAATAGAAATTAACCTTATCTTTGATATTACAATATTCGGGAGGAGTTAAGACTAAATGGCCTACAAAATAACGGATGAGTGTATAAGTTGCGGCGCCTGTGAATCCGAATGCCCCAACAATGCGATCAGTGAAGGCGAGACGATCTACATTATTGACCCGTCGAGGTGCACTGAATGTGTTGGCAGCTTTGATACCCCGCAGTGCGTAGAAATATGTCCGGTAGAAGCCCCCGTCGCCGACCCCGAGCATGAGGAAAGCCGGGAAAGTTTACTGGAAAAGTGGCAGGCGCTTCATCCGGGAGAAGAACCTAAAACCTGTTAACAGTTTTAATGTAACAGGCGGGTAAAAAAGTCTCGAACGCTGTCAAAATCGGAAGGCAGCAAAGCCAGAACGAGAGGAAATTTGCCCGCCAGGAATGCGGCAATACTGGATTCGGCGGCGACCGCCGGGCTGAAAAGCGAAACCCAAACGGAAAGAGCAGCTCCCAGTAGTAAAGCTCCTATCAGCAGTCCGAGCAGAGCGCCGCCCAGCCGGTCGGCCCAGCCCAGCATTATGGTCGAAGTAAACGAGCGGAGCATATTGGCCAACAGGCTGAATATCACCATGACAGCAACCAGGATGACAACAAAAGCAAAGGCATTGAATACAGCGTTTTCGGCAAAGCCGAACCAGCCGCTGACCGTATCATAGAAACGGCTTGCCGCCACAATGGCGACAATAACACCGATAATGGAAAAAACGGTTTTAATCAGGCCCCGCATAAGGCCCTGGAAAGCGCTCAGCCCCAGCAGGATCAGCAGTACAACATCCAGCCAGTTCATAGCACTATTATAACACAGCCCCGTTTGAACTCAATGCCCGCCCATTTCCCTGGCTCTGTGATAGGCGGATGCAACCGCCTCCTTTACGGTGTCTTTGAAGCCGGCCGCTTCGAATACCTTCACGGCCCGGGCGGTGGTCCCGCCGGGGGAGGTGACCTGCAGTCTCAAATCGGCCAGGTCGGCACCTGATTGCATGGCATACTTAATCGATCCGAGCGCGGTTTGCAGCACCAGGATTCGAGCCGTTTTTTCATCGAAACCAAGTTCGAGTCCGGCTTCCACCAGGCTTTCCATAAACAGGAAAAAATAAGCCGGGCCCGACCCGCTGATGGCGGTGGCCATATCGATATATGTTTCATCATCGACATTTATGGCTTCACCCATGGCCGACAGAATAACCCGGGCCTGTTGCTTCCGGCCCGAGTCCAGGGCTGAAGGTGCTGTCCAGACCGTCATGCCATGGCCGATTTGAGCCGGAGTATTGGGCATTGCCCTTACTATTTCCGTGGTATCCAGGCATTCCGCAAGTCTTTGTATGCTGGTACCGGCGAGTATGGACACAACCATCTGGCCGGGTTTAATTTCACCCTTGAGTTCCCGGCCGACACTGTCCAGGTTTTGGGGTTTAACGGCCAGTATTATCACCTCTGCAGCCTGGATGCATTCCAGGTTGCCGGTGGTGGTATTCACGCCGAATTCCCGCCTGACTGCATCCAGGCTGGCCGTATTGACATCGCTTACGGTAACCTCTCCGGAGCAGACGATCCGGTTATCGAGCAGGGCTTTCAACATTGCCCTGGCCATGTTGCCGGCACCGATAAATGCCGTTTTCATTTTATCACCAGGTTAACGACCTTATTGGGCACGTAAATGGTATCTGCCAGGGTTTTGCCTTCGAGGCAGGTTTTCACTCGTTCGTTTTGCATTGCTGCGGCGATGGCATCCTCCTTTACCGTGTTGACCGGCAGGGTTATTTTGCTGCGCAGTTTGCCGTTCACCTGCACGACCAGGGTAATCTCCTCTTCGCGGGCTTTCTCTTCCTCCCATTCCGGCCAGGGGGCATTGTGAATCGAATAGGCATACCCGAGCCGGTGCCATAATTCCTCCGCCATATGGGGAGCCGATGGCGCCATCATCAGCAGCAGTTTCTGAATAGCTTCCTGCCATTTTTCCCGGGGGACTGAACCCGTTTCCCTTACCCTTCCCAGGTAATTAGTCAGTTCCATCAGAGTGGAAAGCATGGTATTGAAGCGGATGGAATCGATATCGCCGGTAACCTTGCGGATGGTCCGGTGGAGCTGGCGGTCGAATTCTCTTATGGAATCGGGTTCGATATTTCCCGCCGGCCGGTATGTTTCCAGGGAAAGGTTCCATATACGGTTCAGCCAGCGGTTGATGCCGGATATACCGCTGTCGTTCCACTCACCTCCCTGTTCCCAAGGGGCAACGAACATCAGGTAGGTTCTTACTACATCGGCTCCCAGCGTCGAGACATAATGGTCCGGGTTGATGACATTCCCCCGGGACTTACTCATCTTCTGGCGGTTGACGATTATGGTCCCCTGGTTAAACAGCCTGGTAAAAGGCTCATCGAAATCCACCAGGCCGATATCGCGAATGGCCTTTATAAAGAACCGGGAATAGAACAGGTGCATGACCGCATGCTCCGCTCCGCCGGTATACAGATCTACCGGCATCCAGTGTTTCATTTTATTTTTATCGAATGGCGCCGTATCGCAACCGGGGCTGGTATAACGCAAGAAATACCATGAGGAACACATAAAGGTATCCATCGTGTCTGTTTCTCTTTTTGCCGGCCCCTGGCATTTCGGGCAGGTGGTATTTAGAAACCCCTGGTGGTACTTCAGGGGTGATTCGCCGGTAGGTTTGAACTCGGCATCCGTAGGCAGCATAACCGGCAGTTGATCTTCGGGCACCGGCACGATACCGCACCGGTCGCAGTATACAACCGGTATCGGGGCTCCCCAGTACCGCTGGCGCGAGATAAGCCAGTCGCGCAGCTTGTAGCTAACCGCGCGATTGCCCCAGCCGTGCTTCTCCAGAAAACGGGTGACCTCGGCCCGGCCTTGTTCCGAGGGAGTACCGTTGAAATCGCCTGAATTGACCATGGTGCCTTCATCGACATAAGCTTCGGTAAATTCCTCTCCGGTCCAGGCTGGAGGCGCGATCACCACCTTGATGGGAATGGCGTACTTTTTGGCGAAAATAAAATCCCGCTGGTCGTGAGCCGGCACGCCCATAACAATGCCGGTACCATAACTCAGGAGGACGTAATCTCCAATCCAGACGGGTACCTTTTCGCCATTGACATGGTTGATAACATAGGCGCCGGTAAAAACCCCGTCCTTTTCCTTCTCGGTGGACATGCGTTCTATTTCGGTTCTTCTGCGCGATTGTTCCACGTAGGCGCTGACTTCGGCAAGCCTGTCCGGGGTGGTAATTTTTTCTACCAGCGGGTGTTCCGGGGCCAGTACAACATAAGTAATGCCGAACACGGTGTCCGGCCGGGTAGTAAATACCCGGATTTCCTTTTCCTGGCAGGCGGCGTTTTCCAGTGCAAAACTGATTTCAGCCCCTTCGCTCCGGCCTACCCAGTTTTTCTGCATGGTTTTGATTCTTTCCGGCCAGTCAAGGCCTTCATGGGACATCAACTCGTCGGCGTAGCGGGTGACCCGGAAAAACCACTGCTCCAGGTCGCGGCGCTTCACCGGGGTTTCACAGCGCCAGCAACCCCCATCAACAACCTGTTCGTTAGCCAGGACTACCTGGCAGTTGGAGCACCAGTTTACCGGAGCCCTGGAGCGGTACGCCAGTCCTGCATCATAAAGTTTGAGGAAAAACCACTGGGTCCAGCGGTAATATTCCGGCAGGCAGGTGATTACCTCGCGCTCCCAGTCATAAACCGCCCCTATTGTTTTTAACTGGCGGCGCATGTTTTCAACGTTTTTCATGGTCCAGTCATACGGATGAATGCCGTGTTTGATGGCAGCATTTTCAGCCGGCAGCCCGAAAGCGTCGAAGCCCATGGGATGAAGTACACTATAACCCTGCATGCGTTTGAAGCGGGCATGGACGTCTGAAGGAGCCATGGCGTACCAGTGGCCTATATGAAGGTCGCCCGAAGTATAGGGAAACATGGTCAGCGCATACCACTTCGGTTTTGTCGTGTTTTCGCCGGCCCGGTACAGATTGTCTTCGGCCCACCGCTGTTGCCATTTCGGCTCAATTTCGAGCGGGTTGTAGGTTGATGGCATTTATCCCTCCGTTGCAGATACTCTAAACATGCCGGATATGCGTTTAAAGGATAATTGTAGCAAGAGGGTTTGGCAGGCGCAACAATCTGCCGGGGCCCGGTGTTGACACAGCATGCGTTAGAATTTAAAATCAACGGTAAGGAACAGGCAATCCCGGTCAGGCGGGATGTGGCCGGGTGCAGCACAGCGCAAACCGCGGGACCGTAACCCGCGGTTTTGTTATTAAGGAGGTTTTGCAGGGTGAAAGCTGTTTCAGGCAACTTGGCCGCATTTTTCCGGAGCAAACAGGGTGCCAGTATAACGGCAATGACAGCAACGGGTTTATTGATCATAATAAAAATTATCGGCAGCGCGGTTACCGGAAGCATCGGTATACGGGCTGATGCTGTTCACAGCATTATTGATTTTTCAGGCGCGGTAATCGGTTTTACCGGTATCAAGATTGCATCCAGGCCTCCGGACAAGGGCCATGCTTTCGGTCATGGCAAAGCTGAAAGCATTGCCGGGGCGGTCATCGGCTCGTTCATACTGGCAGCAGCCCTTTTTATCGGTTATGAAGCTGTATTGCGGTTGATAAACGCTGCTCCGGTGCATATGGTCGAAGCAGGGATTTATATCACGGTTGCCGCCATTATCATTAACGTGCTGGTTTCCTGGTATGGCCTGAAAATTGCCAGAGCCACCGATTCGATCGCTCTGGAGGCTACCAGCCATGATCTGCTGGCCGATTCGCTGAGCTCGGTTGCCGTTCTGGCCGGCCTGGTCCTGGTCAGGTTGACCGGCAATTATATATTCGATTCGGTAGTTGCCCTTGTGGTCGCAGTGGTGATATTGCGGACCGCAGTGTTTACCATTCTGAAATCCCTTGGCAGCCTGATGGATGACCGGCTCCCTCCCCGGGAGGAGGAAATAATCCGGTCAGTGATTGACAGCCATCGCAAAACCGTCAGTTTCCATGATCTGAGGACTCGCCGGTCAGGAAGCGAGAGGCATATAGACCTGCACCTGGAACTGCCCGCAAGCCTGACAGTATTGCAGGCCCACCAGGTGTGTGACGAACTGGAAGCTGACATTCAGTCCAGGCTGCCGGGTTCGAATATCGTTATTCATATCGAACCCTGCCGTCGAAAAAGCTGATCCGGCACACTGTGGCGCGGTTTTCAGTTTCCAGACTGTACAATGGAGGAATTGAAAATCCAGCCCGGTACCGTCAACACGATCAGGCTTTTCGATAGTTTTATCAAGAAACTGCCGTGATCTTTTTTTACTATTCTTTTTTGCCGGCCGCCCGGGTAATTTCCGAAAGATTACCATAACACAGGATGTAATCACCCGGCTGCAGGAACTCACTGGAATCCGGGAACCTGATTACCTTATCCCGCCGTTCGATGGCAAGCACGGTTATACCATATGTATCGAAACCGGTATCCCTGATGGTCATGTTGATGGCTTTGGCGCGGGAAGACAGCCATACCCTGGCAACCCCGTATTCGCTTTTTTCATGCAGTATTCCGCCTGCCAGTGAATATGGAGATTCCTCTCGCACTCTGAACACATTGACGGCTTTGGAAGTAATCTTTTCTCCCAGCCCTGCTTTGAGCAATACACACATACCGAGGGTTAAAGCTGCCATCGAGATAAAATGCCATGCCGGAGTGGAAAACCCGGCTCCGGCATAAACAGCAGCCAGCAGGATAAGGCCGGCAATGCCCAGCCTGCCCAGGATTATCAGCCGGAAGGCAATACGGCGGCACTTCGGCTGGATTACAACCAGTTCGGATTCCTGGGTGGTAAAACCGGTGCCGCTCAGCACAGACAGGGCCTGGAATCTGGCCTTGCCCCGCTCCATTCCAGCAATTTCCAGGGCAACAGCGCCGTACCAGAAAACGACCAGCCAGAAAAGAAGATAAAAGAACAGCACGATTATAGACATACGTTTCTTCCTTTGCAGGCAGCATTGAAAACCAGGAAATTATAACCGACGCACCCTGATTCTTACAATATGCCAGCCCGCATTTCCCGGTAAGGCGCCTTGCCGCCTGCAGAGTATCTGATTTGCCTTTTTAATATAACAGGGTATAAACTAACTGTGAAAATAGCTCTGGAGGGGGAGGTTTATGCTGCTTTCCCAGTTTCAAACCATCGGTCGAGAGCTCAGTTCAAGAGGCCTGGTTACTTCTCACAGCGGTAACATGTCGGTTCGTTTCGGCGAGCGGATGGTTATCACCCGGCGAGGTTCCATGCTGGGCAGCCTGACCGAACAGGACCTGATTGAAACCGGCATAACCAGGAACGACCGCATGACTCCCCTGGCATCATCGGAATTACCGGTACACCGGGCTATTTACCAGTATACCGGGGCACAGGCCGTTGTGCATGCTCATCCACCTCATGCTACCGCCATTTCCCTGATTGAACGTGAAATCGTGCCCAGGGACGAATGGTACGAGGTGATCGGAAGGGTTCCGGTGCTCGGGTGGGGGCTTAGTTTAAAACCCGGTTGCCTGGACAGTACCGTTGCCGAGGAGTTGAAAGAACGCCATGTAGTGATGCTTTACGGGCATGGCAGTTTTGCTACCGGTCAACTTCTGGAAGAAGCCCTGAGTTTTACCACCGTGCTGGAAGAGGCGTCCAAGGTTTTATGCCTTTTAAAATCCCTGGGTTCCGGCAACCTGCCTCAGGCCTGATCTTCCCTTCCCCCCGTTCGTTTCCTTCTCCAGTTGTCAAAAATAAATTCCCGGGTTCCTTTTGACTTTTTCAGGGCCGAGACTGCTGTCGGCAGGAATTTGAGGCCGATGGTCAGAAAAAGAGCCGCGGCGATCAAAACGGCGGTTGTATTTCCGGTTCCCAGCCAGACTGTCAAAGGCAGGCAAACCAACCCGATCCCCATGGAAAGCGCGACATTACGGGTAAGCGCCAGGGGCAGAATTACGATAGCAGCCAGTATCAGCAGCAGCCACGGGTATCCATAGACGGGAAACAGCACGGCCATTGCGCCGACAGCGGCTCCCATACCTTTACCACCTTCGAACTTCAACCATACCATCCAGTTATGGCCGATGACACTGGCCAGTCCGGCAAGCATCACCCAGGCAGGGGACACTTCGAATATCCAGTAGGCCAGGGCTACCGATCCCGCCCCCTTGGCAATATCGGCAATCATCACGAATGCGCCGGCTCCCGGTCCGATTTCACGGAAAGTGTTAAGGGCGCCGACATTGCCGCCGCCCATCCGGCGTATATCCCCTCCGGTTTTCCAGCGGCCAACCAGAAACGCGGTGGGGATCGAACCTGCAAGGTAACCGGTGAGAATGGATGCCAGTTCAGCCATGGCTCACCCCTCCGGTTTTATTTGGAAAACACAGGCGTGCACCAGTGCATGTAACTGCGTTGGCGGCCCCGTATGCAATCGAAATAGAGAGCCTGCAGTTTCCGGGTTACCGGCCCTACTTCAACTTCACCGATTTTGTATTTGTCTATCTCGGAGACCGGCGTCAGGTGTGCCGCTGTTCCGGTTAAGAAGCACTCCTGGGCCCGGTAGAGCTCCACCCGGTCAATGGGCCGTTCCAGGGTTTCCATGCCCAACTGTTCCCGGGCAAGGGTTATAATGGTATCACGGGTTATACCCACCAGGATATTATTATAAGCTGGAGGAGTAACCAGCTTGCCTTCCATCACCAGAAATATGTTTTCGCCGCTGCCTTCAGCGACATGCCCGTCCGGGGTCAGCATTATAGCTTCATCGAACCCGTTTTCGATGGCGGATGTTTTGGCGAAGGCGTTGTTAACATAAGTGCCGGCAATTTTTACCGATGTCGGCAGAGTATTATCCGCAGGCCGGTGCCAGGAGCTGACACCGCAGCGGGCGCTTTCCATATCCAGGTAGGCTCCCCACGGGATTACGAAGACCAGGATGTCATCTTCCAGATTATGCAGCCTTACCCCCATTGCTTCCGAGCTTTTATAGGCCAGCGGCCGGATGTAGATATCTTCTTTAAAACCGCACTTGGCGGCCAGTTCAACTGTAATATCACACAGTTCGGCTGACGTGTACCTCGGCTTCATTTTAAGTACCGCGGCACCTCCCAGCAACCGCCGGTAATGCTCCTGCAGGCGGAACAGGTAAACCTGCCCGGCCTCTTCGTTCCAGTTGCCGCGAATACCTTCAAACACAGCGGTTCCATAGTGCAGGGCATGGGTCATGATGCCTACTTTGGCTTCTTCGATGGGTACGATTTCACCTTTAAAAAATGCATATGATGGCATGGGGCTGCTCCTATAATATTATAAACTTGGATTATACTACCTTGCCCCGGTTGTATCAAGGCAGGGAGTACGTTTACCCCGCAGGCGGGGCCAGTTCCTGTCCGCAGTTGTGGCAGAACCGGTTGCCGGACGCATTGGGAACCGAGCACCGGGCGCGCAACAATGGCAGCGATTTCTTGCCGGTTTCTTTGCCTAAATACAGCTTGACGTGGGGCCAGGGTATTTCTACCCCCTCGTCGTCAAAGGCTTTTTTTACCCTTTTTCTAAGTTCGCCGGTCACCGTCCACTGTTCGATCGGTTTGACATCGCCCAGCATGCGTACCTCAATAGCTGAATTATCAAAATTCTGCACACCCCTGATCAGGAACAGCCGCCGGGGCAAACGTAGGCCGGTACAGTTGACATGTATTTCGAGTTATGATATTATCTACTTTGCTCTCACGACGAGAGGAAAGAGGAAGAATGTCAGGAGCAGGGACATAGAATAACATACGGCGGCGAAAGCCAGGTGACGTCCTGGTGGCAAGCTGCCAGGACGTTTAATTATGTCCCGGCACATTAACAATAGAATATAAGTTTTTTTGTCCAAAGGCTAATACCAAGCCTGAAACAGGTCAAGCGGAAAAGGGCACACGGTGGATGCCTTGGCATCAAGGGCCGATGAAGGACGTAGCAAGGCTGCGATAAGCCTCGGCTGGCTGTCTAGCAAGCTTAACCGGGGATTTCCGAATGGGGCAACCCGGCCAGGTAAAACCTGGTCACCGCCGGCTGAACACATAGGCC
>Ga0209270_1000742_pt1 | contig 59879 bp, 75 predicted proteins | sample MTBAKSrepl1MetaG_FD_187456 | JGI IMG/M metagenome (GOLD analysis project Ga0209270, IMG submission 187456) | Enrichment culture microbial communities from Arthur Kill intertidal strait, New Jersey, USA, that are MTBE-degrading - MTBE-AKS1... | ecosystem: Environmental > Aquatic > Marine >... | reverse complement strand
TCACATCGAGTTTCAGGGATTTCGAAGATGCTGTGCAGTATTATTCGGCCGTTCAGGCAAAGTCAGAGTGCCTCATTACCAGAAACAAGTCTGACTTCAAAGTGGATGCCCTGCCTGTCCTCACCCCGGAGGAATTTCTGGCAATTAAAATCGGCTGATAAATATCCTTACCAGGCGCTTCTTTAAATATTGCCAGTTGCCTCCCCCTTTCTAAGAAATAGGATCGAGAAGGAGCAACGGCTCTCACTATATCCCTGAATTTAGGTGCACCTGATACTCGACATTCCGGCCATTTCAGCAGGACCGTTGATTATTGAAAATAACCAGCATACTAGTAAGTCGAGAGGGCACTGCAAGAATCAACGTGCTGCAGTCGCTGAAGTATACGGATGTATTGCCTTAAGCTCTCTTCCATGATGTTTTTCAGCTTCCTCTATATCATATAGCGACTGAAGGTTCATCCAAAACTCGGGCCCGGTATTCAGAAAGCGACCAATCTTGATTGCAGTCTCAGCAGAGATATTCCGTTCGCCTCTGATAATTTGCCCAAGACGCGTCTGAGATAGGCCGGTTTCCTTAGATAGACGGTATACCGATATCCCCATTGGACCGAGAAACTCTTCCTGCAGGACTTCGCCAGGATGAATGTTCTTTAAACGTTTCATTATCTCATCACCTCCCCTTAATGATAATCAGTTATCTCCACCTCATGGGCGCTTCCATCTCGCCATTTAAAGCAAATGCGCCATTGCTCATTGATACGAATACTCCATTGCCCTTCTCTGTTTCCGCTTAAACGCTTGAGCCTGTTATTAGGAGGTACTCTCAGAGTTTCCAGCGCAGTGGCAGCAGCAATCATCCTCAGCTTTCGTCTTGCCAAGTTATGGAGACTTGTGGGCAACTTAATCTTTTTTGAGAAGTTCCCAAGCCATATCAGCTCTGATTCGTCGTCCCTGAAGGACACTATCATAATGTGATAGTATCATCTCACGATATGTCATGTCAAGCGAATATCTCGTACTCTCAGATACAACCTAATTAACTATGAAGAAGCTCAAAATTAAGGTATTTGTATGCGGGTAGTACATTCCTGAGGACATTTGGAAACGCGAACCACACCTGAGAGTCAACAGATTCTTGCATAGTGCAACTGCAGCGGGTTTCCGCTTGTAATGTCGTATCACTGCCTGCAAGACAGCCTGCCGATGCAAGACTACAGTATTTGAGAAAAGTATTTACACATGAAAAGACATTGAAGGCGACTTTGCCCCTGATTCAAAAATCAATTGCATGTTTCGGGGTAAGGAATTTTGGAGTCCAGCAGATCACTTCCTGAGTTTTGACTCCTACCGTTTGACTTCTTACGCCTTTTTTATTCCCTCTCGGGCGATTGCGATCTTCCCGGTCCGGACGAATTCCTTTATGCCTACCGGTTTCATCAGTTCGACAAAGGCCGCAATCTTCTTCTCATCACCCGTAATTTCTACGGTATACGTTGTCTTGCTGGAATCCACAACCCTCCCCCTGAAAATTTCCGTAAGCCTTAAAACTTCAGCCCTGTCCTGTGGTTTCGGCTCCAGCTTTATGAGAACCATCTCCCGCTCAACATGATCAAATTCAGTCATATCCATCACTTTTATGACATCAATGAGTTTGTTGAGCTGCTTCGTGATCTGTTCTATGATCTGGTCGTCACCGCTCGTAACAATAGTCATGACGGATATCTGCGGATCAATCGTCTCTCCAACAGAAAGGCTCTCGATGTTATATCCCCTCCCGCTGAAAAGGCCGGATATCCTCGAAAGAACTCCGAATTTATTTTCAACAAGTAAAGAGATCGTATGTCTCATTTATTTTACTGCCTTTAACTTTTTCTCCGGTTTCTCTTCCGTCTCCTCGAACAGCATCTGGTCTATTGCTGCACCGGCAGGCACCATGGGATAGACCTTCTCTTTCCAGTGGACAAAGAAATCCATAAAGACCGTCTTTTTTAACCTGAATCCCTCTTTCAGTACAGGCTCAACCTCACTTGGCTTCGTTGCCCGTAACCCTACCGCTCCGTAAGCCTCTGCCACCTTAACGAAATCAGGTATCACCTCGAGATGCGTATAAGAATACCGTTCCTTAAAAAAGAGTTCCTGCCACTGTCTGACCATTCCGAGATAGTGGTTATTCAGTATGGCAACCTTAACCGGCAGCTTATTAAGGACAGCAGTAGCAAGCTCCTGGATATTCATCTGGATGCTTCCGTCACCGGCGATATCGATGACAAGCTTGTTTGGGTGTGCAAGCTGAGCGCCGATAGCAGCCGGGAAACCGTACCCCATGGTCCCGAGGCCGCCTGACGTAAGCCATGTTCTCGGTTTGTCAAACTTGTAAAACTGCGCAGCCCACATCTGGTTCTGGCCAACCTCGCTTGTGATAATTGCGTCTCCTTTTGTGAGTTCATATATCTTTTCAACAACAAACTGTGGTTTTATTATTTTTTCATCATATGTATAACTCAGTGGCCTTTCCTTTTTCCACTCTTTAACCTGTCTTAACCATGCCTTTCGGACCTCACCCCACTGTTCCTTTACCTCTTCTTTGATAACCTTATTGAGAACGGTAAGGACATTCTTTACATCCCCAACAATGGGAACATCGACACGGACATTTTTCCGTATTGACGTCGGATCAATGTCTATGTGGATTATCTTTGCATGAGGGGCGAAGGCATCTATCTTGCCTGTAACCCTGTCGTCAAATCTCATCCCTACGGCGATCAACAGGTCAGACTCCTGGATTGACTTATTCGCATAATAGGTACCATGCATTCCGGGCATGCCGAGTGAAAGCTCATGTGTTCCCGGGAAAGAACCGAGTCCCATAAGTGTCATGGTCACAGGGATATCCGTCAGGGAAGCGAGTTCCCTGAGTTCCCTGGAAGCATTGGAGAGTATGACTCCGCCACCTGCTACAATGACCGCCTTCTTCGATTTTGCAATTAACTGTGCAGCCTGGCTGATCATCCATTTATTGCCCTCGTATTTCGGGTTATAGCTCCTGATCTTTACTTCCGGCCACGTGAACTCAGCCTTCGATGCTGTGACATCCTTCGGGAGGTCTATCAAGACCGGGCCGGGCCGGCCTGATGTTGCCACGTAGAACGCCTCCCGCACAATCCTCGAGAGGTCGCTCACATCCTTTGCAAGGTAATTGTACTTTGTGCATGGCCTTGAAATACCCACGATGTCAGCCTCCTGAAAAGCATCATTCCCGATGAGCATCGTTGGTACCTGCCCGGAAAAAACGACGAGGGGGATTGAGTCCATTGAGGCTGTCGCAATGCCTGTTATCGTATTTGTTGCCCCGGGGCCTGATGTTACGAGCGCAACACCTGGTTTTCCCGAAGACCGCGCATAACCGTCTGCTGCATGGATTGCTCCCTGCTCATGTCTTGTGAGTATCAGCTTTATGTCCTTATCTTCATATAGTTGGTCAAATATATTAAGGATAACACCCCCCGGATAACCGAATATGTGTGTTACCCCTTCCCTCTTGAGAGATTCAATTAATATCTCGGCTCCAGAAATTTTCATACCCTCTCATTACTCCTTAAAAATTGAAGACATCCCGGCACGACCGTAAGGACTTGATGTAAGGAATTATTATTTTTATTCGCTTGCCCATCCCGTGACAAGACCACGAAGAATACATTCGCTATACATTCATGTAATTGTAACTAAAATTGAACCGGGATGTCTATATAGGATATAGTGAACAGTACACCGCCCTTTTTATACTATCTTTTTATTCACCCGAAAACTGCAATTACCGGAGGCAAGCTTGACTGAAAAGTCTTTTGTCCCGACAAAAGTCGGGATTGAAATTAAAAGACTTTGAAGGCTGCTTTGCTTCCGATTCAACAATTATTGATGGCTGTAAATTAATGTCCTATGTGTGTCGTTCCGGGCTTGACCAGTAATCTGTTTTTTTCTGGATTCCCCGATCAAGTCCGGGAATGACGAAAGCGGACATTATTATGCCGTTTTTAATAATTGCAGTTTTCGGGTTAACAAGGAGCTATAACTTTTTAATTTTCCTCATACAAATTATACATCCATTGAAAAATGCTATAAAAAACCTATGTCCCCACCTATAATATAAGTTAAAGGTTTTCGTAAAGATTATTATTCACTTAAAGATCCGGTTATGTGATCTCCGTGCAAACAAACCCGATGGGAGATGAGGAATATGAGAGTACTGAAGAGAAAACTGATACTTGCCGTCATACTGATATTCCTCGTTATATCATTTGGCACCGCTGGTTATATGGGTATCGAAGAATGGGGATTTCTGGACTCCCTCTATATGACGGTCATCACCTTAACGACGGTGGGCTATGAGGAAACCCACAGACTTTCTACAAGCGGAAGGATATTTACAATCATCCTCGCAATAAGCGGTGTCGGCACTGTACTGTATACACTCGGTATCGGCGCACAATTTATATTAGAGGGTGAAATACATCAAATATTCAGGAGGAAGAGATTGGAAAAGAAGCTTGAAGGACTAAAAGACCACTATATTATATGCGGGTATGGAAGGATGGGAAAAATCATTGCAAAGGAACTCCTGATAAAGTATCTCAACATCGTTGTTATCGAAAAATTCCAGGAAGCTCTGAATGGAAAAGAAGATTGCCTTATTATCGAAGGTGATGCAACAAAAGATGATGTATTGAGAAAAGCCGGGATTGAGAGAGCACGGTGTTTGATCTCGGTGCTTCCCTCCGATGCTGAAAATCTCTTTGTCGTTCTCAGTGCCAGGGTGCTCAATCCAAACCTCCTTATAGTTGCACGGGCAGGAGAAGAAGGTTCAGAACAAAAACTTCTCAGGGCCGGCGCAGACAAGGCTTTATCACCGTATTATATTGGGGGAATCAGGATTGCACAGACGGTATTAAAACCTGCTGTTATGGATTTCATTGAGTTTGCCACAAAGAGCGGGAATATCGAACTCCAGATGGAGGAGCTCCCGATCAGGGAGGGTTCAAAACTCGCAGGGCGTACGCTCAATGAGTGTGGCATCGGGAGAGAACTGGGTGTCATTATTGTCGCTATAAAGCAGGTAGCCGGAGAGATGAGATTTAATCCTACATTCCGTACAGAGATTCAGGTGGGAGATACCCTCATAGCTGTTGGTGAGAGCTCTAAATTAAGAACACTTGAGGAAATGGCAACGGGGAAATAGTGGATTACTCCATGACTGCCCCGCTCCCGGCTGAACTCACCATTCTTGCGTATCGAGCAAGATAGCCCTTCCTTATCTTTGGCCTAAGCGGTTTCCAGGTACTGAATCTTTTCTCTATCTCTCCAGCGGTCAAGAGGACATCTATCGTCCTCTTTGGGATGTCAATTCTTATCCTGTCCCCGTCTTTGAGAATCGCTATCGCTCCGCCTTCCATTGCCTCAGGTGATATATGTCCTATGCAAGGCCCCCTCGTGCCGCCTGAAAAACGACCGTCTGTTATTAATGCTACCGAACTGCTTAGGCCCATGCCTGCAATTGTTGCAGTCGAGGAGAGCATCTCCCGCATGCCGGGGCCTCCTTTTGGCCCTTCATATCTGATAACGACAACGTCACCCTTTTTTATCCTTCCACCTATCACGGCCTTCATACTCTCTTCCTCTGAATTAAATACACGCGCTGTACCCTCAAATTTCATCATACGCTTATCCACTGCAGTCTGTTTCACAACAGCACCGTCCGGTGCAAGGTTGCCCCGTAATATTGCGATACCACCTTCTCTGTGATGAGATTTCCGGAGAGGCCTTATGACCTCATCGTCTGCAATTTCTGCGGAATCAGCAATCTTATAAATGCTCCTCCCGCTCACCGTCATATTGTTATGCAATTTATTCCGCAGCCTCTTCATGAGCGCCGGGATTCCGCCTGCCCGGTCAAGGTCTTCAAGATAGTGTTCACCACCAGGGAGCATGTTCACAAGGTGCGGTGTTCTTTTGCTCAATATGTCAAATGTCTCCAGCGGGAGCGCTACACCTGCATCGTTGGCTATAGCAGTAATATGGAGAACCGTATTCGTAGAGCCACCAAGTGCAAGGTCAAGAATAATAGCATTCTCAAAAGCCTTCCGAGTCATGATTTTTCCCGGGGTAATTTTTTGCTTAATTAATGCGACAATGCGCTCACCACTCTCAAAGGCAATCCTTCGTTTGTCAGCAGAGACCGCAAGTGATGTAGCGCATCCCGGCAGGCTCATGCCAAGCGCCTCTGTAACACACGCCATGGTATTGGCTGTATACATACCCTGACAGGAGCCAACCCCTGGGCATGCGCACATCTCAAGCTCCTCAAGCTCGCCCTTTTTTATCAAACCCTTTTTATATTTCCCGATCGCCTCAAAGGTGTCGTTGACGAGTGACAGTCTTCTTCCCCTTAAATGACCTGAAAGCATCGGACCGGCAGTGACAACTATTGCAGGGACATTGAGCCGTGCAGCTGCCATGAGCATGCCGGGAGTAATCTTGTCACAGTTCGTCAGAAGTACAAGCCCGTCTAACTGGTGGGCCTCTGTAATACTTTCTACCATATCAGCAATCAGCTCTCTTGAAGGGAGCGAGTAATGCATTCCCCTGTGCCCCATTGCTATACCGTCGCAAATACCGGGAATTCCGAAAAAGAAAGGATAGCCGCCCCCTGCATGTATCCCCTTCTCGATAAATCTCTCGAGGTCACGCATTCCTATGTGACCGGGGATAATGTCGGTAAAACTCGTAGCAACGCCAATGAAGGGTTTCATCATCTCCCTCTTGGTAATCCCAGTTGCATACAGAAGCGCCCTGTGCGGGACGCGTTCGAGACCTTCTTTTATTCTCTTACTCCTCATAAAAAATAAATACCCCCTTTAGTACATAATCCTACGATATATTTCTCACTGTAAAACGAAAGGCAAAAAGATACGGCAATGCCGGAAGCAGAGGGCTGAAATCCCTGCTTACTGAAAGTTCAATGGTGCTCTTTTCTAATTTAAAGACTGGTTTTTCTTATACCGCCTTACAATTGCCGCCATCTTGTCCTTCCTGAGAAGTTTCTGCTTTTGCAATTTCTTTCTCTCAACTTCTTCTTCGGGCGTAAGATAGCGCCTGTTGTCAATGTCGATAAGAAGCCTGTCAAGATTTCTATGTTCCTCGCTGAGCCTTCTGAATTCCTCATTCTCTTTTTTCAAGAATTCAACAATTTCATATTCTTTCAATGTTCCCTCCTTCGTATAAATTGACAGAGCAGTTCCGGCGAGTCTAAAAACTTTAAAAGAATTGCTTTATTGGAAGTCATTGTGCTCAAATTTATGCTAAAAATTATACTCCTTAATTATCCTTTCTGCAAGATTATAAGAATTTTCAATACAATCATTAACACCAATCCCCCGATACGCATTCCCCGTAAGATAAAACCCCTTGTATTTACTGGTTTTTTCAAGGATAGACTCGAGTCTCTTTTCGTGTCCGGGGGAATATTGGGGGATCCCTTTCTCGTGTTTATACACTCTCATGAAATCCGGCGCTGCATGTATCCCCATAATATCATGAAGTTCTTTCAATACAACCTGTACCAGAACCTCATCAGGCTCTGTTGCAAGGTCAGACATTCTTACGCCCCCGACCATGCTTCTCAGCAATACATACCCCTCTGGTGCCCTGTTCGGGAATATACTCGAGTCCCATAATGTTCCGAGTATTTTTCTCTTTTCCCTGTTAGGAATAAGGAAACCGAACCCATCAAGGGAGCGCTGAATATGAGCCCTTTTAAATCCCAAACAGACAACAGAAATCGACGGGTAATATATTTCATTAAGTGTCCCGGATAGTAGTTTATCCATATCTTTTACAATATCTGCTGTAACATGCGCAGGTGATGCGACAATAACTGATTCAGCCTCGATAATCGTATTATCAGACAGGAAGATGGTGTAAATACCCTTTTTTCTATCAATCGATACGACCTTCTTGTTTGTTTTCAGTCTCTGTCCCACGTTATGATTGAGTCCATTGACGAGGGTTTCCATTCCATCATAGAATGAAGTGAGAACACCACCCGGTCCGGGGCCAACTTTTTTCCCGGTTTTTTTGGCCTCTTTCTGTAGTCTTATCATACCCCTGATAAGGCTTCCATATTGTATTTCGAGTGCGTGTACTTTTGGGAAGCAACTCTTGAGACTCATGTTTTCCGGGTCCCCGGCAAAGATACCTGACGCCATCGGGTCTATCAATTTCTCGTATGCCTCTCTGCCGAGCCGCCGGCGTGCAAAGTCAGCAAGCGTTTCGTCGTTGCCTTTCTTCCGTGGCACAAAAAGCTCACAGACGATCCTCAGCCTTCCGTAAATGCTCAGAAGATCGGATGTGAAAAATGAACGGGGAGATTCAGGCAGGAGATGCAGTTTCTTCTCTGAAAATATATACCTCTTCCTTGCCTTGTCGCTGCTCCTTAACAAAGTAAGAGCGAGTTTCCCTACGAGTTCAAGTGTCTTCGGTCTGTTATCGAGAAAACCGTTCACCCCGCCTTCGCAAAGGAACCCGTCAACTCTGTCAGTCCATATCTTACCGCCTGCTTTTCCGTCTGATTCAAGGACAGTAATATCGAGATCCGGCTTTCGCTCAAGGAGAAAATATGCTATTGAGAGGCCGGAAATTCCTCCACCGACTATTACTATGCTCATGTTCTATGCTTTACAAGCGGCATTGAACGAGTACGCAGCTAAGATAATCTGATTAGAGATGATGTTAAACCTATTCTGTCTTCATTCCGCCCGGGATCATCATCCCAGCCGGCATCTCGAATTTCTTATACCCGGCTGGAATTTCAAAGAGACTGCCATCCTGTTTTCCCATTTTTATATTCTTGTATTCCTGCTTCCATTGACCATCAACATCTTCTGTTTTTACAGGGAAGTTTATGTCAGTAGCCCACCATTGGTATACCTTGTTCGTGTTATTCCTTTCCTTAAAGGTAATAAGGTATTTTTCCGTTGGATGTCCGTCAATGGTCTCTTTCCCGACAAGCTTCCTCTCTATCTCGCCTTTGTACTCTCTTTCTACCCTCGGCTTCCTGTCCTCTACAAATGGCAATTCCATATATGACTTCTGATCGTGCATGACATTCCAGATAACCTTCTTGTCCATTCTTGTTATCGAACTCATTTTTTGAGGAGAATCCATATCCATCCTGATTTTATCAGGAGTTAAATACATCTTGCCTGAAGACTTAAATCCTCCATGAGTTGTCACAAAATCAGACGATAACTCAAGAGCTGACGCGGTCCCTGAAATGAGAAGTATAAATACAACTGTGGCAATGAATTTTTTTAACATCGCAACCTCCCTGGCATTTTCCCCAATAATTTCGAAGTGCTTTAAAAACAATTTTAGGTCTTCACGTTACTTTTTGTCAATGAAACGGAATCGGACAAAAACATCAAGCAGGTACCGCAGGCTTTAGAAATGTGTGTTGGGGTATGTTCGGCATTAATTCTGAGCGCCTCACTAAATCCATCGTCTTACTTTTGCAGAATACTCTAAATATTCTTCTCCAAATTTTCGTGAAAGATATTTTTCTTCAGGTTTATGTGGCGCTGAGCGGCCGCCCGAAGGGCGAGTCCGTCTCAAGTGTCCTGGTTCTCCCGAAGCGGAGCGAGGGGAACCAAGGACACGATGCTGCTCAGCGCCACATTCCCCCGAGCGAAGCGAGGGGGAACGCTCCGCATAACCCGCCGGCAATGGAGCGCAGCGTAATTGCCGGCCCGAGTTGATGCGGTTGTTACCCATTATTTTTCAGGCTTGTCAGGCAATTGAGCGCCATGCCATACTGCCACAATCCATACAATATCATCCTTAACTTTATAAAAAAAACGATAAGGACTTACAATAACTTCACGAAAAGGAAGTTCAGGAAATTCCGGTATTGGTCTCCCCGACTCGGGAAACTTCTTGAGTCTGGAAAGAGATTTCTCCGATTTCTGAAAGAAATTTATTGCTGCAGAAGGCTTGTCGCGGTAAATGTAGGCAACAGCTTCAAGGAACTGGCTGCGGCCTGTAGGTGTAAACAAGATTTTCAAGGTTTTGCAGCCTTAAGGTAACGGTCAGCTTCCTTTAATACGTCCTCAAGTTCATATCCTGTTCCCGCAGCTATCTCCTTCTCGCCTCTGGCCATCAAATGTAAAATATCAAGTTCGTGCTGTGTGCTTTCATAGACTTCCATGCTAACCATAACAGCAGCTGCTCTGCCACGTTGAGTAATGAAAATGGGTTCTCTTGAAGATAGAACATTTTTCACTACATCGCTGGCATTCTGCCTAAGATCGGAAATGGGTATAATTTTCGGTGCGCTTGGCATTGGTTGTACCTCCTATTGTATTGTTAATTGTATCACCATTGATTAATCCAGTCAAGAATGCTTTTGGTAATTTTTATGGGGAATGCGGCGCTGAGCGGCCGGGCGGCTTAGTAAGAGCGGGCTCGCTGCCAGCACTCACGACCTTTAAAGGGACTTGCTTCGAAACGGCACTTAAGTAGCCCGGTCCTCTCCACCGGCATGTTGTGCCTTTTTTAGACTGTTGCAAAATAATCGTTGTCAACTTGCTTCAGCTTATACGTCTTCAAGGTACCGACGCCAACATCGTAGTCGATCATCAGCTCACATAGCCGCTTGCCATCGATGAGGACGATTTTCTTCTCTATTTTTTGCACGTACTCCTGTGCTTCTACTGTGAAAACTGATGTCGTGATAAAGACCCCCTTTTTGGCATGCCTGCTTTCCAAGCTTCCGGCAAATTTTTGTAGTTCTGGACGGCCAACCGGGTTCCCCCATCTTTTCGCTTGGATGCAGATTACATCGAGGCCGAGTTTGTCTTCCTTTATGGTACCGTCGATACCCTCGTCTGCGCCCCTCTTTATCAAATTTCCTTCGTCGTGAGGGTCCCCGTATCCCATTGCGACGAGAAGGTCTCTAACCAGCATCTCGAAGAATTGCCATGTCCCCTGTTTGACACGGTCAAGTAACTCCTCTGCAAGGCTCTTCTTGTGCACATCGTAGGCAGAGGCAATCGCATCTTCAGGGACAAATACTTCTGCTTCTCAAGAAAAGCGGGGATTTCCCTGTACTCGTGCTCGTCGCCATCTCCGAATAGACTTAGAACCGGAAGCATGTAATCTTGAACATTGGGCGATGCATTCATTGGCTCTCCTATTTCAGCACAATGCGGCGCTGAGCGGCCGCCCGAAGGGCGAGTCCGTCTCAAGTGTCCTGGTTCTCCCGAAGCGGAACGAGGGGAACCAAGGACACGATGCTGCTCAGCGCCGCGTTCCCCCGAGCGAAGCGAGGGGGAACGCGGAGCTGTGGGGCGGCGAGGTACGAGCCGTCCCACACCAGCGTGTTGTTGGGGCCTGTTAGAATAATAATCGCAATCCTTTACAGCGATGACCCGAGTCGGGGCAAATCAAGTTACTCTCTATTTTGAAATGTCCAGTCTCTACCAATGCCTCAATCACTGAATTCTCTGCCTGCTTTGTATCGGGATTGTTCGCGAATTGACGGAGCCAATAGTCCAGTGATTTTGGTTTGGAATGGTTCTTTTTAGAGGCAGCTTGTTGACCTTGAATTATGTAATTGTGACCTGATGCTCTAATGTGTTTAACAAGATCAGATTCTTCAAATTTTCCGCCGTATGGAAGATGTATCATTAGAAGCCTCCACAAAAGAAATGCACAATTTTTAAAAATCCGAGATGTGAGCCCAGTCTTTTTCAGGAATATTTTTTAAAAAGTTATCGATGTCTTCAAGAACACCATTTTGAGCAGCATATTCAAGATGCTCATATAATCGTAACCGCTTCATTAAAATTGGTGTTTCCCACCACGCTGCAGTTATAAGAGGTAACGGCGGTATCCAGCCACCGCTGGAAGTTCTTTTACGGTTTGGCAACATTTCCCATAATTGGTTCCATTTATCAGGAACAGGGCAAACTCGATCTGATTCTTGTGCATATTTTTTCAGTTCCTCAAGCATTGATTTCATCCTAAGAATTCTATAGCCCCAACAAGTTATTAGATAGTTTCTCGATAATACCAGAAAGCACCTATATGGTCAAGGCAATAAATATGAGGTGCTGCAGGGTACTCAGGCGCTTTTTTGGATGGTCTGCTCGAAAATAAATATCCGAAGGCTGCAAAAGATTTCAACTGGCAATGGTTTTTTCCTCAACAATCGCTGACTCCAGTCCCTGCAAAAAAAGAACTGCGGCGTTATCACCTGCACGAGAGCCACGTCCAGGAAGCGCTACACGAGGCAGTCAGACGTGCAAGGCTCACAAAGCGCGCCACTGCGCATACCTTCCGCCACAGTTTCGCAACGCACCTTCTTCAGGCCAATTATGACATCCGGACAATCCAGACGCTTCTTGGTCACAGCGATGTAAGAACGACTATGATTTATACTCACTGCATTCCGAGCAGGACGTTAAAAGAGGCAAAAAGCCCGCTGGATTTCTAACCTTCATTATTCTTAAATTTCCTGATCAATCAGAGCAGATGCTGTATCTGAGCGGCTTTATCCCGATAAATACCGGGATACCTCGGACCCGGATTATTCATACTCAACCGGCACCTTTTATTTACTCCGTGAATGAACTAAACTGTATTATTCATAATTGATTATGACAAAAAAATACTTAGGACAGAACTTCCTTTATGACCCATCAATCCTGACGAGGATCATACGGGTCGCACAGCTTTCTATCGATGATCTTGTCGTAGAAATCGGCCCTGGACAAGGGCGAATGACAAAAATGCTTTCTGAACATGTAAAAAAATTAATCGCCATTGAACTCGATAATACCCTGTTCGAAAAATTGGAAAGCAAATTCGTCGACCATAGCAATGTTGAGCTCATACATGGAGATGCCCTCAGGTATCCTTACGAGAACCTGCCAGAGTTCAAGGTCGTTGCAAATATACCATACTACATTACAACTCCTGTAATCTTCAGGCTTCTTGATATAGGCTGTACAAAACCTGTAGATATACAAAGAACAAAAGGAATATCTCCCTCTCAGCCCCTTTTAGCAAAAGGGGAAAAGGGGGATTTTCAGGTGAAAAAAAATCTCAAATCAATGACTTTGACAGTCCAGAAAGAAGTTGCTGAAAGGATAACAGCAAAACCAGGAGGAAAGGATTATGGTGTCCTTTCAATCATGGTTCAATATCATGCAACTCCTTACCTGGCATTTATCATTCCAAGAGGTGCGTTCAGACCGGTTCCAAAAGTAGATTCAGCTGTCATCCACCTGAAAATCCTGGAAACCCCCTTCATAGATATAGGAGACGAAAAGCTCTTTAAGAGCGTAGTTAAAACTGCTTTCTCTCAAAGGAGGAAGGTCCTCTCAAATTCCCTGAAAGGTTTGCGGAGAGATGCGAAAGAATGGCTTGATCGAGCAGGAATCGATCCGGACAGGAGACCTGAGACGCTCAGCATTGAAGAATTCGCAAGGCTTGCGAACCTGTATTAACCCGACAAATCAAACACACTCAAGAAACTCTATAGACGCTGTGCGCAATGTGCTTGGCGCTATGCGCTTTTCGACTCCTTAACAATCCGCTCGATGTCATGTCTCTCAAGCACTTCTTCTTTGACAAGAGCCTCGGCTAAAGCATCCAGGGGCTTCCTGTTAGTCTTCAAAACTTCTTCAGCCTTTGTTTCTGCCTCCACCATTAATTTGTGAATCTCCTGATCCATGAGCCAGGCCATCTCTTCACTGTAGCGTTTTGGCAGGGACAGATCCCTCCCTAAAAAGGGATGCTCCTCTCCCCTTCCCAGGTTGACCGGGCCGATCTTATCGCTCATACCCCATTGCGCAACCATCTTCTCTGCAAGAGAGGTCGCCTCCTTCAGGTCATTCTGTGCACCACTGCTCATGTCATCAAAGACGATTTTTTCTGCAACCCTTCCGGCAAGTGCAACACTCAGCCTGTTCATGAGATATGTTTTCGGATAGTAGTGCCTGTCTTCATCCGGGAGAAGTTGCGTTACGCCCATAGCCATGCCCCGAGGAAGGATGCTCACCTTATGGATAGGATCTGTTCCAGGCAGTTGCATAGCAACAAGTGCATGTCCTGCCTCATGGTAAGCTGTTATCCGCTTCTCTACATCACTGATGGTATCTTCCCTCACCGTTCCCATAAGAAGAACATCCCGGGCCTCTTCAAAATCGCTCTTGTCGATTTTTTCTTTCTCTTTTCTTATTGCAACGAGGGCAGCCTCGTTTGTAAGGTTTTCAATATCTGCTCCTGTCATTCCCGGGGTGCCTTTCGCGAGCATTTCAAAGTCAACATCATCAGCCAGTACCTTGTCCCGGGCATGAACCTCAAATATTGATTTGCGTTCTTTCCATCCCGGTCTGTCTATGACAACATGTCTGTCAAATCTCCCAGGCCGCAGGAGTGCTGGGTCGAGGACATCCGGTCTGTTCGTTGCTGCCATAATAATGACCTCCTCGTGGGGTTCGAATCCGTCCATTTCACTCAAGAGTTGATTGAGTGTCTGTTCCCGCTCATCATGTCCTCCCCCAAGTCCGGCGCCTCTCGTTCTGCCGACAGCATCAATCTCATCGATAAAAATAATACTCGGCTGCGAATCTCTTGCTTTCTTGAACATATCGCGCACCCGTGAAGCACCGACTCCCACAAACATCTCGATAAACTCTGATCCACTGATGCTATAGAAAGGAACCGCTGCTTCACCGGCAACAGCACGCGCAAGAAGCGTTTTCCCCGTCCCCGGCGGACCAACCAAGAGGACACCTTTCGGAACTTTTGCTCCGAGTTTTTTGAATTTCGACGGATCTTTGAGGAACTCAATGGTTTCCTGGAGTTGCTTTTTGGTGTTCTCCATCCCGGCAACGTCCTTGAATGTTACCGTCGGCTTCTTCACATCATAGAGTTTTGCCTTGCTCGCACCGAACGAGAACAGTCCGCCGGCACCGCCATGAATCTGCTGCTGGGCGCGCTTCATGATGTAAAGCCATATGCCGATAATAAGCACCCACGGGATAACCCCTATGAAAAGTTGCCAGAGGAGAGAACCTTTTTCGTCCGGCTCTATAGTAATCGCAACATTCTTCTCCTCAAGTTGCCTTATGAGTCCCTCTCCTTGAAAGGAAGGGAGAAACGATTTGAAGTTTTTCACTGTTACAGCCTTCCGTTCACCAGGTACTTGCATATCGATATTTTTGTTGAAAGACCCGGTAACTTCCAAATTTTTTATCGTGACTGAATCGATGTTCCCTGCATTCAGTTGCTCCATAAACTGGCTGTAAGTTATGGCATATTGTGCAGGCCTTCCCATATCAAGATACTGGCCCCAGATATACAGAAACAAGACGAAAATTAAGATTGCAATGACAAATCTCCACTGTGAGCTCTTCAGTTTATCAATGATGTCTGTTTTGTCTAAAGGTGCCATGACTAAATTTTATATGAAACCATAAAAAAAGTAACCCCTCCCCTCTTTTTTATCATAGTTAATATACTGAACCGGAGACGCGGGGACACGGTAAAACGGTGAAAGTAAGAAGTCAAGAGTCAGAATGCAGAAGTAAAAACTGATATGGTAAATTTCAAAACCCAAAATTCAACTATAACGTTTTTTGCTTGCAGGCTTGTCAGCTTTCCAGCTGGTGGGCTTTGTAGCTTGTTAGCTTGCTCGCTGGATAGCTTATTAGAAACCTTGAACTTAGAACATTGCACGTCGAACAATCAGTTATAAGTTGACTCAACTTCGTATACTTGCTAAATTAATACCAACGATTCTTAAGGAGGATACTTATGGATGATGGGATAAAAAAGATTGGAGGTGCTTTTTTGCTTGGAGGAGCGATCGGTGCTCTCATCGCACTACTCTATGCGCCGAAATCGGGGAAACAAACGAGAAGAGACATCACTAAAACTGCACGGCGGATCAAAAGGGAAACCGTTGATCTCGTCGAAGACACCATTGATAACATTCACGACTTTGCAAATGATATGAAAGATAGGGTCTCTGACATCATTGACAGAGGGAAAGATCTATCTGACAGTGCCAAAAAAGAGGTTATAAGAAATCTCGAACAGGGACAGAAAGCAATTGAAAAACAAAAGAAAAGGATTGTTGAGACATTAGGGCTATAAGGCTGAACTCTCCATTCTATTCCTTGGCACATAGAAGGCACATAGAACACCTAAAATTACAATGAGTGGCGGAGGGGGTGAGATTCGAACTCACGTCCCGATACAATCGGGAAACGATTTTCAAGACCGTCGCCTTCAACCGCTCGGCCACCCCTCCAACGGTACGAGTTGATGCAATGTACTATTTAATAGTAAGCTATTATAGCAAAAACTGAGTTGGCTTTTTTGGACTGAAATTTTTTAAACAAAGTTTAGTTTAAAATTTAAAACAAAGTACAATGAGGTAATCATGCAAAATTCGGCGATTCATCTAATCCTTCAGGCTGGACTTGTTGTCAAGGCTGTTCTTATTATTCTCCTGTTCTTTTCCGTATTTTCATGGGCAATAATCTTCTTCAAACACAGGTACTTTGCACGAGGCAATAAGGAGACCGACCTGTTCTTACGTGCTTATAGGTCAGCGAAAGATACTAATGGACTTTATCAGGCAACAAAACATCTGATGGTCAGTCCTATTGCAAATGTCTTTAAAGCTGTTTATACGGATGAAATGCACAGAGGAAAAACAGAGACAAAAAGGCTCCTGAGGAGATACGAAGCGCTCGAATCGTCAAAACTAGAAAAATATCTGAATTTCCTCGCAACCACCGGATCTACAACACCCTTTATTGGCCTGTTCGGCACAGTCTGGGGCATCATGAATTCCTTCAGGGGTATCGGAGCAACCGGGGCAGCATCACTTGCTGTAGTTGCACCGGGTATAGCAGAGGCGCTGATAGCAACCGCAGCCGGTCTTGCTGCTGCAATCCCTGCTGTCATCGCCTATAACTACTACCTCAGCATGGCAAGGAGAATGATCATAGAGATGGAGGATTTCTCTGAAGAACTTCTTGACCTCTTTACAGTTAGGGGAGGACTATGAGATCCTTAAGGGAACGCAGGGTCCTTTCAGAAATCAATGTCACACCTTTTGTGGATGTTATGCTCGTCCTATTAGTCATTTTCATGGTTACTGCTCCTCTCCTTCAGCAAGGAATAGACGTAAACCTCCCGAAAGCGAAAGGGAAAGACCTGCCAACTGAAGAGCGTATAACCCTCGTTATCAGTAAAAATAGAGCAATCTATATGAATGAAAATCCTGTCTCCGTACAGGAGATGAGGCGCAGACTTGATGCTATCAGTAAGCTAAATCCGCATGTCTTTTTAAAGGCAGATAAAGACGTCCCTTACGGCTTTGTTGTTGAAGTCATGGGGGAAATAAAGGATGCAGGCATAGAAAAACTTGGGATGATTACTGAACCGAAGATACGCCTGAAATGAGGGGACCAAGCCTCCAGAAAACAACAATCATATCCTTTACTCTTCACCTGACATTATTCTTAACGTTAACTGTTTTGCTCACCATAAAACAGTCGAGCAGAATAATCATACCCCCCCCATATACGGTCAATCTTGTCAGCCCTGAAGTCTTAAGGAGTTTTGATACAGGAGTGGATACAGGAGTAGACACGGGAGTGGCTACGGGAGTTACCAGAACCCCAAGGGAATCTTCACCTAAAAAACCTCCCCTCCTGAAAAAGACTAAAGAAGCAGTCGCAGCAAAAAAGGATCCCCTGAACGAACAGAGCATGGTAGAGGAAAAAATCTCTCTCATAAAGGCAAAGAAACAGGTAGAAAAAACAGTCAAGCTCAGATCCGTCGTTTCTCTAAAAGCACGAGGTGACCCACAAAATGATCAGCCACAGACAACCAGTGTGCAGACTGCTGCAAGGAACAGTAATATGTTTAACGAGTATTTCGCTCAGATGGAAACTATGATATGGGAGCAATGGAGCTGGCCGGAAACAGGACAGAAAGATCTTTTAGCTATTATTTCAATTAAAATACTGCGCGATGGAACAATAAGAATCCAGCAGATCGAAAAAAGTTCAGGCAATAGCTTCTTTGACAAGGAGGCTCTCAAAGCGCTTGCAAAAGCCAACCCGCTTCCGCCGCCACCTGATGAGCTGGAAGTCAGTTTACGGTTCTATCCATGATAAGAAAGCCCAAAATTCACCGTTTACAGTTCAAAATTTTAATCTTTTTTTTATTACTCGTGACGAGTTACGGTTTACTGCTTACGGCTGTTGAATCGAAAATTTACATTGATATAACCTCGCCTGCATTTAAAAAGCTCCCCATCGCAATACAGGAATTTGAAGGTCCGCTCGGCAGGGACATATCAGCTATTATAGAAAACAATCTTGATTTTACCGGTTTTTTTTCCCCTGTAAGCAGTGATGCGTTTGTAGAAAACCCTTCCCAAGAATTCAATCCTAAGAACTGGCTTCCCCTTGGGGTTGAAGCAGTCGTGAAAGGTATCGTCAAGCAAGACAATGAGCTATCGGCAAAGATATCACTTTACGACGTTATAGAAGGACGAGAGGTTTTCAGAAAAGAATATAGGACATCAAGAGACCTCATGCGGCCCCTCTCTCATGCCATTGCCGATGATATATATTTCAAACTCACCGGTGAAAAAGGCATATTCCGTTCCAGGATTGCCTTTGTATCCACGAAGGATCAAGAGAGGATGGAAATCTATATCATGGACTGGGATGGAAAACGGATTACAAGAATGGGGATATCGGGAAATATTATCCTCCCTCCCCGGTGGTCAGGAGACGGAACGAAACTCATCTATTCGGCAGAAAGGAATAGACAATGGGGTATTTATTTGTTAGACTTTCTCAACATGAGCGAAAAGAACATATATGCTTCAAAAGGTACTAATATGGCAGGAAATTTTTTCCCGGACGGCACCACCTTCTCCTTTTCTTCGTCTAAGGATGGCACTCCTGATTTATACGTGAAACATATCAAGGACGATCAAATCATAAAGCTCAGTTCATCATATGGAATTGATGTCTCACCTACGGTATCTCCTGATGGTCATTATATCGCCTTCGTTTCCGACAGAGGTGGAACCCCACAGATTTATATCATGCACCGCAACGGATCAAACATCAGGCGCTTGACATTTGAAGGTTCTTACAATACCTCACCGTCCTGGTCACCGAAAGGTGATAGGCTTGTCTTTGTGGGACAACGAGGGAAAAACCAGATTTTTACTATCAAACCCGACCGAACAGAACTGACGCAACTGACCGTTTCAGGAAACAATGAAGATCCTTCATTTTCCCCTGATGGGAGATATATAGCCTTTTCTTCAGATCGGGATGGCATGAAAAGTATATATATTATGAGGGCGAACGGAGAATCCCAGAGGAAAATTACACCCAAGGGACTGGTTGCCTTCGGCCCGAACTGGTCACCAAAGTAAGAAAATTGTTATCATAAAAATGAGCACTCATAACAAGTCAGCATGTGAGGGAATCTATTTTTAACCATAGCCAAAAGGAGGATAGTCTATGAAAAGACTTTCGATATATGTGGTGTTACTCTTCGGTCTCATAGTGATCGGTTGTGCTGAGAAAAAAATGGTCAAACAACAGCCGGAAGAGTATCAACCGACGGTTACCGTGCACGAAACAGCAAAACGTGCTCCTGATACCGTTGATGTTCAACCCGAAGAAAAGATAATGGAGCAACGGTTCGCCAGGATTGAATCAAAAGAAGAAGCACTTCGTTATACCGAAGAGAAAGATGTCTTTGAAGACATATACTTCAACTTTGACGAATATGATATCCGTGATGATGCAAAGCCCGTATTAGAAAACATTGCTACCTGGCTCCTAAAGAACAAATCTGCGATAATTTTAATTGAAGGCCACTGTGATCCGAGGGGAACGAATGAATATAACCTTGCACTCGGCGATAGAAGGGCTCATGCAACGAAAGACTATCTCAGGGCACTCGGCATAGCATCAAACAGAATTGAAATATTGAGTTACGGTGAAGAAAAGCTCCTCTGCTTTGATGAGTCTGAAGAGTGCTGGGCAAAAAACCGAAGAGCGCACTTCGTTGTCTTGAAGGAGGCACGCCAGTAGTGTTTACGAGGGTAATAACCTTTCTCACCTTTTTCTGCCTGCTCCCCGCTGTTCTCTGTCTCCTGTCTTCCTGCGTAACGACCGAGCAACATGATCTCATGAGACAGGACTTAAACAGACTGAGGAATGAAAATATATATATAAAAAATGAGCTCAATAATCTCAAAGAAAAGATGTCAGGAATCGCCAGTCAGGATTCGTTTAATGTTATCAGGGAGAACCAGGCTGAGATGCAATCGAAGCTCTCAAATGTTGCAAGAGATATCCAGATTCTGAACGGCAGGTTTGAGGAACACAAGTACTCTGTCGAGAAGTCACTCAATGCTTCTTCAGGTGAGACCGAGGTCTTAAAGGCACAACTAACCACTTTTGAGAATCAGATCAAAGATATCAATGAAAAGATCACCATGTTGGAATCTCGTATGGAAAAACAACGAGAAGTTGTGCAGAGACAACAAGAGAAAGCCGTCATGGTACCCGAAGAGCCGGTCGGAGAACTACAACAACCTGCTGAGGAACAGCATTCTTTACTTGACAAAGTAAAAAAATATGAAGATGCATACAATACCTTCAAAGGCAAGAAATACAAAGAGGCGAGAATAAAATTTGAATCGTTCTTAAAAGCTTACCCCCAGGATGATCTCTCTGATAACGCGCAATTCTGGATTGCAGAGACATATTACTGGGAGAAAGACTACGAAAATGCAATCCTGTCCTATGAACTAGTGCTCAAAAAGTATAAAAATAGCCAGAAAACCCCGAACGCATTCTTAAAACAAGGCCTCTCCTTTATCGAGCTCGGGGACAAAAAGACAGGGAAAATAATTCTTGAGCAGGTTATAGAACGTTACCCTGATACAAGAGAGGCCAATCTTGCAAAGACGTATCTCAAGGATTTAGGAAGTCCTTAACCTGGAACATGAGCACTCTCAAGGATACCTTCCAGCGCACGATCGATTACATACGCATATCCATTACCGACAGATGTAATCTGCGCTGTATTTATTGTATGCCTTCGGAAGGCCTCATTCCCATGCAACATAAGCATATCCTCAGTTATGAAGAAATGGTGAGAATACTCCTTATTGCCGTTCATATCGGTGTCAGGAAAGTACGCATTACCGGAGGAGAACCGCTCATAAGAAAGAATGTCTGCCATTTGATCAGAATGATAAAATCCATCGAGGGCATACAGGACCTCAGCCTGACAACAAACGGGATACTTCTTGAAAAATATGCACAAGAACTGGCAGACGCAGGTCTCGGGCGTGTCAATATAAGCCTCGATTCACTGAAGGCATCAAGATATAGAGAGATTACCCGGCGAGGAAATCTTGATCACGTACTCAGAGGCATTGAGTCTGCCGAAAGAGCCGGACTCATTCCTGTAAAGATCAATATGGTTCCCATGCGCGGTTTCAATGATGACGAGATAGGAGCATTCGCACAACTGACCATGAAGGCCCCCTATCAGATCAGGTTCATAGAGTTCATGCCTTTCGGCAAAGAGAATATGTGGAAGCCAGAATATTTCATTTCTGCTGAAGAAATAAAATCCCTCGCTGAAAAGATCGGGGAATTACATCCTGTCAGGATGAGACGCTCCGGGCCGGCACGATACTACCAGTTTGACGGGGCAGCCGGAGTAATCGGCTTTATCAGCCCGCTGAGCAATCACTTCTGTGAAAAATGCAACCGCCTCCGTTTGACCGCAGACGGAAAATTAAGGCCTTGCCTCTTTTCAGAAACCGAAATAGACATCAAGACAGCCTTACGGAGCAACGCTCCCGATCACGAAATTGAACGCCTCATCAGGCTTGCAATACAGGTCAAACCACAAGGCCATACACTGAAAATTCAGGAAACTGCAGTCGGTAAGCTTCTTTGCGGACGGGAAGATTACAGACGTCCCATGTCAAAGATCGGAGGATAACGATAGAAAAGATTCCTACCATCTGTCCTTACTGCGGATGCGGATGTGGACTGTACCTTCATGTAAATAAAGGCAGTATCGTCGGAGTCTCACCGGTAAGAAATCACCCCGTCAATAAGGGGAGTCTCTGTGTAAAAGGCTGGAGCTGTTTTGAATTTATTCAACATCCTGACAGACTCCGATATCCACTGATACAAGAAAACGGTTCTTTCAGACAGGCATCATGGGATGAGGCTTTAAAACATGTCGCCGGGAGACTGTCAGAGATAAAAAAGGTGTCAGGACCTGATTCCATAGGGGTCCTCAGTTCCGCTAAATCCACAAATGAAGAAAATTACCTTATGATGAAGTTTGCAAGGGCAGTGATCGGTACGAATAATATTGACCACTGTGCACGGCTCTGTCATTCATCAACCGTGGGCGGACTTGCAGAAGCATTTGGTTCAGGCGCTATGACAAACTCTATTCATGAAATAGCGCATGCCCGGTTATTATTTGTCATAGGCTCTGACACAACAAACCAGCATCCCATGATAGGGAAACACATGCTCGATGCTTTAGACAACGGTGCCATACTCATCGTGGCAGATCCACGGAAGACCCAAATTGCAGATCTTTCACATATCCATTTGCAACATCGTCCAGGTACCGATGTAGCACTCCTCAACAGCATAATGTACGTCATGATAACAGAAGAGCTGGTAGATATATCCTTCGTAAAGCGCCGTACGGAAAACTTCACTGCCTTCAAGAATACGATTATGCACTACTCTCCAGAAACTGCTGGAAAGATAACCGGTGTTCCGGCATCTGATATCAAAAAGGTTGCGAGACTCTATGCAACCGAAAAGAAATCAATGCTCTTTTATGCGATGGGAATAACACAACACAGGACGGGCGTCGATAATGTCTGCTCCTGTGCAAATCTCACAATGCTCACAGCCCATATCGGGCTGCCTCACACAGGGCTGAACCCTTTGAGGGGACAGAACAATGTCCAGGGTGCCTGTGATATGGGAGCCTTGCCGGATAATTATTCGGGGTATCAAAAAGTTCATGACCCAAGTTCAAGGAAAAAGTTCGAAAGGGCATGGGGCACAAAACTCCCTGCAACACAAGGCCTGACGCTTACAGAGATGTTCGATGGAGTATTAAACGGGAATATAAAAGCTCTGTATATCATGGGTGAAAACCCCGTATTGTCCAACCCGAATATTACCAATACAATAAAAGCCTTAAAAAAGATCGACTTCCTTGTCGTACAGGACATCTTCCTGTCTGAAACTGCACAGTATGCTCACGTTGTTCTGCCGGCGGCTTCCTTTGCAGAAAAAGACGGCACGTTTACAAATACCGAGCGGCGGGTTCAGAAGATACGGCCTGCCGTAAAACCTGCCGGAAAATCAAAACCGGACTGGGAAATCATATCAGCACTTGCGAGTGAGATGAACTACGATATGTACTACCGTGCCGCACATGAAATAATGGAAGAGATCGCTCTTCTCACCCCTATCTACCGGGGGATCCTTCATCACCGTCTTGACAACAATCAAGGTCTGCAATGGCCATGTCCTGATATAGGACATCCTGGAACCCCATTTCTCCACAGGAAGAAGTTTGCAAAAGGACTCGGCACATTTATCCCCGTTATTTTTTCCCCTCCGGCTGAAGTACCTGATAAGGATTTCCCGCTCATCCTCACAACCGGGCGAACCTCTTTCCACTACCACACGGGTACTATGTCCAGACGCACCTCCTCTCTTAACAGAGAACTCCCCGAATGTTTCGCAGAAATAAACAGGAAGGATGCGGAATCCTTGACGATAAAGCACATGGATATAGTCAAAGTCTCGTCAAGGCGTGGAGAGATAACAGTCCGGGCATGTATCACAAACGATGTCCCTGAAGGTGTTGTTTTCATACCATTCCATTTTAAAGAGTCCGCAGTTAACCTCCTCACAAATCCCGTTCTTGACCCCTCTGCCAAGATACCGGAATACAAGGTCTGCGCCGTCAAGGTGGAATCAGTAAAATGAAGAACGTTTTAATCATAGACAAAAACTATCTCCCTTATTGGCTCAGGCAATTGAGAAAAACGATGACCCTCATCGCACCGTTGCGGGCTGGAAATGAAGATGTTATCTTGAACGTTATTGAAAATATTCATGAGATAGAACTCAATTGCCCTGCATCAATACCATCCCCGAAGGAATTCCTTTTCCCGCAGAAAGAAGACATGTTCAAATTCTCAGCAGGTACAACAGATGTGCTCAAAGACGATACAAGAAGATTGATTTTCGGTGTACGGTCCTGTGATATATCAGCGATTGCACTGCTTGACAGGTTCTTTGGTGAACATTTTACTGATGACTACTACATGTCAAGAAGGAAAAATAGCATTTTCATTTCTATGGTCTGCAATGATCCGGATCCAACATGTTTTTGTCTCGGCCTTGGTACAGGACCATCGTTAAAATCGACCTTTGATATACAGCTTACAGACCTCGGAGATCGTTATATGGTTGAAACAGCTTCCAAACAGGGAGCGACCTTGATAAAAAGACATATCTATCTTTTTGCTCAGCCGAAAAAATCAGATTATGAAGATCAGTATGAAATCCTCCTCAGTGCTCAAGCGAAGTTCGAAAAAAGAATCAACCTTGAAAGTGCGCGGCAGAAAATACTGGGTGAAAGAATCAGTGACCGTTTCTGGGACTGGATGTCTAAAAAATGTTTTGAATGTGGTGGGTGTGTGTATGCATGTCCTCTCTGCACCTGTTTCAATGTTCTGGATAATGTTGAATCAGAAAATCATGGTACCCGCCTGAGGGTATGGGATACCTGCATGTTTAAAGGGTTTACAAGAATGGCGGGCAATATCTGGCCTTCTGAGAAAAAAGGTACACGGATCAAACAGTGGTACTTCCATAAATTGATATATTACCCAGAACATTTCGGTAAGTTCGGCTGTGTTGGTTGCGGTAGATGTACGATAACATGTCCAGGACACATAGACATGGCAACAATAGCGCATAAAATCGATATCGGGGACAGAAGAAGCAGATGAAGAGAATAACAAAAGATATCTACCTTCCGTCAATGGCCGAGATTGTTGAGATTATAAACATGACGGCAAACATAAAATTGTTTAAGATCAAACCCCGGAGATTATTTCCTTATAAACCAGGCGAGTTCATCATGCTTTCGCTCTGGGGTAAAGGTGAGGTGCCGATATCAATAACATCAACATATGGTTTTCATACATATATCGAACTCTGTATCAAGCGCGTCGGATATATTACATCAGCAATACATATGCTCAGTCCATCGGACGAGATCGGGATACGAGGACCTTTTGGGAATTCATTTCCTATTGAGAAGGCAAAGGGAAAAGACATCATCTTTGTCACCGGAGGTCTGGGAATCGCCCCTCTCCGACCTCTCATACATTCGGTCATGAACAATAAAAAACAGTTTAAAAAAGTTGCCCTCGTCTGTGGTTCATGTACCCCGCCTGAGATCCTGTTCAAAGACGATATCAATGCGTGGCAGAAAAAAAGGATGCAGATTATCCTTACATGCGAAAAGAAATCAAAAGATTGGGATGGGAATACAGGTCTCGTTACAGAGTACCTTAACACACCAAAGATTTCATTCAAGGATGCCTTTGCCTTTATCTGTGGCCCCCCTGTCATGATAGCTCTCACCATGGAAAATCTCCACGGCATGGGCATGAACGAAAATCATATCTTCACATCACTCGAAGCACACATGAAATGCGGAGTCGGCAAGTGCGGCCACTGTTATGTAGACGGGAAATACATCTGTACAGAAGGACCCGTTTTTTCATATGCAGAAATAAAAGACCGCAGATTGTATAAACATTAAAACAAAAGGGGTCAGGGATCCGAGGGTTCAAGTGATATGATTGAAGATTCCCTGCGGCAAGACCGCAGTCCCGAATCTTTTCGGGATTAATGTAAGGAATTCTTTATTCTTTCTATTCGCTCGCTAACCCGTGGCAAGACCACGGGGAATACGCTCGCTATCCATTTAAAATTCCAAAACCAAAATATCAAACAACTCTCAGCTCTTCGCTCTCTGCTCTTAGTCACACACGGAGCTTGGAACTTTTTTCGCTATGCACTACGCGCCACGCGCTTTGCGAGCTGACATCACAGCATTGAGTTTTTTCCTGAGTTCCCTCAGTCTTTCATCCCTTGTCTTCAATGGCTTACTGAGTACCCTGTCGATTTCTCCACCATCCATGTCCAGCGCAGGCCAGACAATCTCCTGTGCTGTATCCTTCATCTCAACGAGTGCCTTTGAAGTCAGCGTCGGTACAAACTTTTCAATAAAGATAAAGAAACTGAAAAGCCTTTTGAAAAGCATCAATTCTGCTTTTTCAATTTTTATGTTATACGTTGTTCTGCTCTTCACACTTTGTGACAATTTTATCAATTGTGTGAATAGAGGTACCTTTATCTGTGTCTGAAGGATTTCATCAAACATCGCACATTCTGAAGCAAAGAGTTCATATCCCTCAAGCTCATACGTATTAATGAGGATATTTTCTCTGATTTCTCCAGAAAACTCTTTTTTATATGTATCAACCAAACGCATGAAGGCAGCATTACTCCTTAAGCCATGAAGGGTTTGCAGTGTCATGCCTGCCCGTTCCGCAATCTCTTCGAGAGTGAGGCCACCGAAGTAGATATGCAGAAGTGCGGCGAGGTGAACGGTGTACCTGTCATCTTTAAGTGCATCTATCTTTTCACGCACCCACTTTGTGCTATCAAGTCGTTTTGGCATGACTTGTCTCTTTCAATTATACTTTTATGCGAGCTTTGTCTCTTCTTGTATAATATAAATATAAAAGATTTCCGTATACTATTTTGATAAAATATTAATTAAAAAATATTTAAAGGAGGCACTCGTGACATACCCCAAAAATAAAAACATTCTTTTTATCCCGGGCATAATCTTAGCATTGACTCTTCTCATTCCTTTTACTGTACTGGCAGATGATACCGCGTATATAAAAAAGGAGCTCAATAGCCGTGACTGGCAGGTCCGGCTGAAGGCTGTTGAAAAACTTGCTCACAGGTCGGACGAGGAGGCAGTAAACCTCCTTTTGTCAGTTGCCGGAACACGGACCGAATACTGGCCGGTAAAAATCAGGGCAATGTTACTCCTGGGTGAGACGAGGGATCAGAGAGCGAAGAAACTTCTCCTTTCCATCTTTCACGACCCAAATCTTCACTGGGAGTGTCCTTCCATAAAAACGCATGCTACCATTGCACTCGGCAATTTCAAAGGAGATCCGTATGTCGTTGAATCGCTCATCAAGGCTTTAGATGATCATGAAAAAATGACGAGGGAAGCCGGCATCCAATCGCTCGGTAAAATCGGAGACCCTTCGGCAGTACCACACATCATTAAGAGTTTACAAGAACCCAGTTTTGCTGTAAAACTGAGCGCCATCGAGGCCCTCGAGGCCATCGGAGACCCTCAAGCAATCGATCCGATAAAACGGGTTGCTGAAAATGACCTTGACGCTTTAATCAGGACAAGAGCTCAAGAGGCAATTGATTCATTGAAAAGAGCTGAATAAAGAAAACCAATGAAGAAAAACTGAGCAGTAAGCTCCCTTAGAAAAAATTTTGAGTTAACAGTGCTGAGTTGAACAGCTTTGCACTAACGGCTGGCTTTCAAAGTCAATTGCGATTGTAGGTATAAAAAGAATCTCACACTTTCAGTCCGTGACATCGCCAAGGAGACTATATTATCACGTCCCAGGTAATCGATACCACTTCATTCCCAGGTAACGGAGACCACCATTTTTGTAATGCTATTTCTGCCTCACTTTTAAGTTAACATTTTTGATCTCTATTTTGCCTTTCAGCCTGTAACTCTTTCCCTTGAAGATTCCAGCCTGCATTCGGTATCTATAAAGGCAAACCTCTTCGCCAGGTAACGCTCAGATTTTCCCCTCTGAAATCAAAATGGGTCGCCGGCCAGATATGGCACAAGGACCAGAAGGTAAGAACACTTCAGGACGGTTCGATTGAACTGACATTCCCTGTTGCGAGCTTTGCCGAGATCAAGATGGAGATTCTCAGGCATGGTGCAGGGGTGGAAGTAATCAAGCCAAAAGCCCTCACAGAGATAATCAAGGAAGAAGCAAAGAAGATTGCGAAGATTTATCAGCCTAAATTATTCATAAATTTTTAATATATTACCCTGGGAGAGAGCAACAGTTTGTTAATGATGCAGGTTAAATATTTAAGGCGCTATTTTTTCAGATCATGACAGAATAAAGAGGTTGCAATTTACAAGGAAGTAAGGTATCCTTACTGTAAGGAGGTAAGATATCATGCTGGCTAAGAAAACGTCCAAGAATCAGCTCACCCTGCCAAAGGATATTGTCAGGGAATTTGCTGATATCGAATATTTTGATGTTTCCGTGAAAGACAGGGCAATTATTCTCAAGCCGGTCAGAATAACACCGGCAGGTGAAACCCTTGATGATATCCGTAACAAGCTGAAAAAACTGGGAATCTCAGAAAAAGACGTAGCTGATGCGGTCAAGTGGTCAAGAAAGCGCAAGGGCTGATCAGGGTCGTCCTTGATACGAATATTCTCCTGTCAGCACTTCTTTTCAAGGGAAAGCTTTCGAGAATAGTCGATCTCTGGAAGGAAGGAGCGATCAAGCCGTTTTTTTCCAGGGAAACTTTTGAGGAATTCAGAACAGCGCTCGGTTATCCAAAATTTTCTCTGAAGCCTGATGAAATCAAAGCTATTCTTGAGGAGACACTTCCCTATTTTGAGGTTGTCGAAATACAAGAAAAGATCAGCGGCGTATGCAAAGATCCCGATGATGATAAATTCATCCCCTACGCCCTTGCTGCCTCTGCGGAATATATTGTAAGCGGAGACAAGGACCTCTGCTCCCTCAAGAAATACCGCCCTGTGAAAATTATCAGCGGGATAAAATTCCTAAAGTTGTTTGAATAGATAAGTACCTTCCAACCTGCCCTAGTCTTTAGCCTCAAATACCTTCCCTAAAACATGGGACACTGCCTGGGGTATGTTACACCTTAAAATGTAATCAGAGTCGATTATTTTTAAGGGGAGGTGTGTGTATGGATCTGATACTCATTGATTTCTTTTCATATGCTGCTCTTTTTGCAGCGGGTTCAATCGTTGTATATCTCGTCAGCATGCAAATGAGGAACAAAGACCTAAGAATAGTAAATATCTTTAAAGAAATCAAAAAAATTATATAAAGCAAGGCATGGATTTAAACTAGCTAACACTTTGGATTATAAGGAATATTTAAAACTATACATGGACGATCTTAAAGCGCGCATCGGAGGGATATCTGGAAGATACAGTTCAGTTCTATAAAAAGGCAGGTTATATTATAATTTACAAATAGTTCTACTTTTTGTAAATCAACATGTCTGAGGTTCGGTTGATATATCACATTAATATGTGATACACATAATTATGTGATATATGAAAGGAGGCTTGTATGGAACGGCAGAATGTAACATTGTCCATTCCCAAGGCGATTCTGAAAAAGGCCAAGATGCTGGCGCTAAAGGAAGATAAATCGCTCAGTGCCCTTATACGGGAATCACTTGAGGAAAAGATCAGAAAGGATACAGGATACAAGGAAGCTATGGAACGGGAAATAAGCCTTATGGAAAAAGGCTTCAGTCTGGGCACAGGCGGCCGCATGCCCTGCTCGCGCGAGGAATTGCATGAACGGCGATAAGGTGTTTGTGGACACAAATGTGATTGTCTATGCGTATGACAAAGACGCTGGTGAAAAGCACCGGATCGCCGTGAATATTATGAAAGACCTCTGGCACTCGGGTCTCGGGACTATAAGCACCCAGATTCTGCAGGAATTCTTCGTTACCCTGACACAAAAAATCCCGGCGCCGCTGAAAATATCTGTTGTCCGGGAAACAATCAGAAGACTTTCGAGGTGGGATGTACTGCTGATTGATGTAGACACGATAATAAGAGCAACAGAACTACAGGAGAGATACAGATACTCATTCTGGGACTCTCTAATAATCGCTTCTGCAATAGAAGGCGGCGCAAAAACTATCCTTTCGGAGGATATTGCAGATGGTCAGACAATACAGGGCATTACAATCAAAAACCCCTTTAAACGAAAGCAAAAAAGGGGGCAGCCCTTGACAGGCTGTTGAAAAACTAACATTTTATAGGACAATTTCTCTTACAAGAATATAGTTTCTAAAAATAATGAAATATCCATTCGAAAAATTCTAATATGCTATTCATAAGAGGCGAAGCATACAGCTGTTTTGCTGCAAGGGCTTCCCTATGAGGACCCTTTCTCGATAGCAGCTTTACCATCCTCTTAATGTTCTGTGCTGTTGCTGTCATCAATACTTGTTCTTTTACAAACTTTATCATTCGGAATTTTGCTCTCCGTAATCCCATAAACTCCTTCGCTTCTCCAAAGAGCTCTTCAATACGTTTTCGCATTCGCTGGGATAATCTATATTCTTTTGTCTCATTTAATTGTCTTGCTTTATTGATCGAATCTTCATAAATATGGAAACTCAATGACCTCGCTCTGTCTCTCGTGCATGCTGTCTTGCTTGAACAAATCTTACAGTCTTTTGTACGTGCACGGTATACATGTTGTTTGCTGTGTTTGTGTACCCCCAGTATTTGAGTTCTTTTTCTTCAGGGCAAATAAATACATTTCTGTCATTGTAGAATTTGAACTTGGCTATCGGATATATTCCCTTATCATTTCGGCTCCGATAATCACGCACAGGAATATGAGGATCGATCTTCTCGCTGACAAGGGCATGGATAAATTCACCTGAACTATATCCTTTGTCTACTCCTATGCTATCCGGCTTTATTCTATTCTATGCCGCCACTTTAACCTTCGTATTTGTTTTACTGCTATATTACAGTCTGTTGTTAGATCAGGTTTCCCTGTATCTGCTGCAACGATTATCCTGCTTTTATTGTCCATAACGTAGGTTGCTGAATGACTCAGTTGCGTTGCTGATTTCGATGACTTCCTCGATAGTCTCGCGTCAGGATCTGTCTTTGATCTATGCGTATCATTGCTTATCTTTTACCCCCTGTGTGGATATTCATCATCTGGCTCCCATGGTTTGCTTTCTACAGGGTTTTCTCTCTCTATCGTATTAATGTATTCCTTTGGCTTCATTTCTACTACTATAGGTTCCATGCTTCTGAATGAGGCATTAGCTCTTAAATGGGTGCTATCAATGCTCAGATGGCGTCCTGTTAATAAGCCATGATTAATACACTGCGTCACTATTTCGTCAAATATCTCCTGAAATATATTGCCCTCGGAAAATCTTTCATGACGGTTTTTTGAAAATGTCGAATGATCCGGAACTTTGTCCTCAAGATTTAATCCTACAAACCAACGGTATCCGATATGCATCTTTATTTCTTCGCATAAACGACGCTCTGAAGTAATACCGTATAAATACCCTATGAGTAGCATCCTTATTAATACCTCAGGGTCTATGGATGGACGGCCTGTGTGACTGTATAATTGCTTTACTTTGTTCCTGATAAAACTGAACTCGATGTGTTTGTCGACCAGTCTGAGCAGGTGACCTTCAGGAACTATCTCTTCCATCCTCACATAGTAGAACATCGGTTCTTTTCTTTCGTGATCTCCTAACAATTGCACCTCCTTATATCAGAAGTTGCAATAGTCTATCACGTTATAAGATTGATTTGAACTGCCTTAAAAAGAGTTTTTCAACAGCCTGTCAACATTTGACATTTTGCTATACCCGATAGGTATTACAAAACAAGCTAATCACAAAAGGAAGTGTTTAAGCGATTTTTTGGATCTCCTTCGCTTCGTATTCAGGGAACATGATTATTGCAGGATGAACGTTAAAAGCTCTGGCAAGCTGCTCAGCACGTTTTTTCCCAATATCAACTTTTTCATTTTCTAAGAGACTAATATTCGTTACACTGATGCCTGAACGCTTGGCAAGATCAACCTGGGTCCAGCCCTTTAATTCACGAAGCATACGAATGACTTCTCCTGTTGAGAGTATAGCGTGAGGTTTTGCTGTAACAAATTCGCTATTTTTATTCATACATCCTCCCAATATTCGTGTGGCGATATTTCTAAAACATAAACTGTAATAATTTTACGTTTTATAGTATATATAACCCTATACTGAAGGCTTAAACGTGACGAACGCTGTCCTTTACGAGTCCCTTTGAGTTTATCATCATGAAATCCTTTGAAATCTTTTAATTTTTCCGGTCCGTGTCTAAATACGATATCTTTCCAAAGCTCATATTTCTTAACAGCTTCTAATGGCAATTTGCTACAGATTTTTTTTATTTCACGATGTTCTTTAATATGCCACATTATTAAAAATAATAACTTATCGAAAATAATAAATCAAGTAAAATATAGATTCCCCTTTTGAACACTTTCTCACTTACGGGGTGCCCAGTGGACTTGAAGGCGAACGCTACAAGAAATCTCCTGAGCTTGTCAAGGAACTACAGAGAAAATATACAATGCTGAAGGACAGAGTGATGTCGGCGATACCTGAAGGATTACAAGTAGATTATCTTGATGCTTCAATAGCTGAAATTAAAAAGTTATGGTCGGGGCGACTGGATTTGAACCAGCGACTTCACGGTCCCGAACCGTGCGCGCTACCAGGCTGCGCTACGCCCCGACTAACAACCAATTAAGAAGCAACTCCCGCTAAGATTGCCCTTCTCAATACCTATCTCTTTTCTTCAACAATCCCGATCTTCATCTCAATCCGCTCATCTGGATTGTCCCGCCTGTCTCTCGGTTGGCTTACGATCTTATCTGCCACGTCCATGCCTGAAACAACCTCACCAAAGACAGTGTATTGACCGTCAAGAAAGGATGAGTCAGCGACGCAGATAAAGAACTGGGAACCGGCACTGTCAGGATGTGCAGCCCTTGCCATGGAAAGCGTTCCTCTCTTGTGAGGTTTTTTGTTGAATTCGGCCTTGACGGTATATCCTGGCCCGCCCGTGCCGTGTTTTAATTTATCAGGATCCTTCGAGTTGGGATCGCCGCCCTGTATCATAAATCCGGGAATGACACGGTGGAACGTTGTTCCGTCATAGAATCCCCTTTGGGCGAGCTCAATAAAATTGTTCACGTGATTTGGAGCAACATCCGGGAAAAATTTCACTTCTATCTTTCCGAACTTTGTATCGATAACAGCTTTCGTCTGAGCCATTTTTCGAATCTCCTCTTCATTAAATTTCTTGTTCTTTACTTCTGCTGAAACGGAAACTGTGCATAGCACAATAAAGAACAAGACTAAATATTTTGTAAGAAACCTCATGCATCCTCCTTATATAACCAGTTTTTCATTTATTCCAAAAAAACATAATACTTTAACAGACTTTTAAAGATAAAGCTATCCTACAACGAAGGATTCTAGATCTCGAGGATCCGAGGGTTCAAATCGTGCTTACTGTCCAGTCATTAGTGCATACTGTTTTGTTTAGCCTTAACCTCAACCTATGATTTTTATTTTGGGATAATTCTCTGCGGGTTTGCATAAATATTCAGACGATTTCCTCTTACAAAACCCGCAAGTGTCATCCCTGATATCTCTGCAATCTCTATTGCAAGGTCTGTCGGGGCACTCCTGCTTGCAAGAATCGGAATGCCCCACCGTGCACATTTTGATATGATTTCTGAAGAGATTCGGCAGCTCGCCAGCAGAGCTTTTCCTGTAAAAGGGATATCTTTCAGGAGAAAATCTCCTATCACCTTGTCGACAGCATTATGCCGTCCAATGTCCTCAGCAAAGGAAAGGATTGCCTTCCCGTCTGAAATTGCAGCACTGTGAAAACAGCCTGTCATTTTGAATAATTCAGATCTTTGCTGAAAATCTTCAAAAAGGCTCTTAAGTGCTTCAATAGCAAGGGATACATCGTCATGTATTTTCTCGAAAGAACGTTTTTTTTGAACAGTAAAACCCCCGAGGCATCGGACAGCGGTGAACTGTTCAGGTGAGATATCTCCATCAACAAGGAGATCGACAGTAATATCATCCCCGTGTACTATTTCCATTTTATCAGGAGAGATTTTACTCGATATGATTCCTTCTGTCATGAAAAAACCTGTTACTAATTCGTTGATCATCATGGGTGTGCAATAGAGAGAGAGAATCTCCTTACCTTGAACAGATATGACAAGTTTTTTCTCTGTAGCAAGCGAGTCTACTCTTTTTTCAGATGAACTGCCTTGGTATGTGATAATTTTTTTCTTTCTATAGGGCGCCATGTACTTTGAATTTTATCAGAGTATCCTTTTTCTGTCGAGAACAGGAGGCTTCATATGTGAAAGGTATTTGAGACTTTGGATTTTTTTGACATTTGGATTTTGAGCTTTGGATGTTACTTATTTCTCTTATTTTATTCCGTATTTCCGGAGCCTGTGCCGGAATGACCTGAAGGAAAGATTGAGAAGTTTTGCAGCCTCTGTCTTGACACCGCCTACCAGATCGAGTGCGCTCATAAGGTATCGTTTTTCGATATCACCTATGATCTCATCGATGTCGATACCCCTCTTTGTCAGCTCTGGAATAGATTTTTTATCACGGGCGTAGCTCGTAATATCGGACGGGAGATCTGCTGCTGTTATCTCTTCCTTATCAATGAGGAGTGTCATACGCTCAATAACATTCTCCAGTTCCCTCACGTTTCCCTTCCACGAATATTCGAGCAAAAGCTTCATTGCTTCAGGAGTAATCCTCCTCGGGGTATTTGACATTTTCCTGAGAAAGTGCTCTATAAGCAATGGTATATCCTCTTTTCTCTCTCTCAGCGGAGGTATATTGATCGGAACAACATTGAGCCGATAGTAGAGGTCCTCCCGGAACCTCCCTTCTTCAATTTCTTCTTTTATATTCTTATTTGTGGCAGATATAATCCTGACATCAACCTTGATATCATTCGTCCCGCCGACACGTCTGAACATTCCGCTCTCAATAACCCGCAGGAGTTTTGCCTGAAGGTTAATCGGCATTTCACCTATTTCGTCGAGCAGGAGACTTCCTCCGTCTGCTATTTCAAAAAGTCCCTGTTTGTTATAAAGCGCACCGGTAAAAGCACCTTTCATGTGCCCGAAAAGTTCTGATTCCAGGAGCCCTTCGGGAAATGCCGCGCAGTTTATGGTCACAAAATTCCTGTCCCTTCTCAGACTGAGATTATGCAAGGCAGCGGCAACGAGCTCTTTCCCTGAGCCACTCTCTCCTATGATCAGTACATTTGAATTGCTCTGTGCGATCTTGGGAATAATGGTAAACATGTCCTGCATCTTGGCACTCTTTCCAATGATCTTCTCAAGGGAAAACGAGGTTTTGATCTGCTCACGTAAGAGAGAAAGTTCTTCTCTCAGCCTCCTCTTTTCAATCGCCTTTTTTACGATCAGTCTGATTTCGTCTATTTTGAACGGTTTATTGATATAGTCATAGGCACCCAATTTCATCGCTTCAATGGCAGTCTCGGTTGTCCCGAATGCTGTTATCATAATGACGAGAGTGTCCGGTGAGATCTCCTTTATTTTCTTGAGCAGTTCAAAACCGTCAACCCTTGGCATCTTCATATCAGTTATGACAAGATCAAAAATGTCTTTGTCAATACAGGCAAGCCCTTCACGTCCATCAGAGGAGGAAGTCACATCATAATGCTCGCCTTCGAGAAGCATCGTAAGCACTTCACGCATGCTCTTTTCGTCTTCTACGACGAGTATCTTTCCTTTACTCTTTTCCATCATCCTTCGGTAATAAAATATTGAACGTTGTCCCGCCGTCGGGACTACTCTCAACTTGTATCCTGCCGTTATGTTCCTCAATAATTCTATATGCTATGGCAAGTCCCAGTCCCGTACCCTGCTCCTTTGTTGTAAAAAACGGGAAAAATATCTTCTCGATATATTCTTCCTGAATCCCCTGTCCGAAATCTTTAAAGGTTATGCCTATGTGTTCATCCCTGTCTTCGGTCGCAATAATAAGGGCTCCCCCTTCTGGCATTGCTTCAACTGCATTTAAGCCGAGATTCCAGAATACCTGTCGCATCTTCTGCGGGTCTGCACTTACTTCAACCGTGCCATGATAGTTTTTCGCAATATGAACACGCCCCTTGTTCTGCTCAGCATTTTTAAGAATTTCTATAATATCATCAAGAAGTCCGTGTATGTCAAATGTTTTGAATTCTGGCGGTGTCGGTCGGGAATAGGTCAAAAAGTCTTTTATGATCCGGTCGAGACGTTCCATTTCGTTAAGGGCAATATCCATAAGTTTCATTTTGTAATTCTCTGTAACAGAATCTTCCTTTAACATCTCAATGGAGCTCTTCAGTGAGGCAAGGGGATTACGAATCTCATGAGCGATATTCGATGAAAGTTCTCCTATCGTTGCCATTTTTTCTCTCTGTTTCATTTCTGCTTCGAGTCTCTTTAACTGTGTCAGATCCTGAAAAATACCTATAAATCCCCTTGGTTGCTCATCGACGCCATACAGGGTCGTAATCCCGACACCTATGATTTTCTGTACACCACCAACTGTTATGATTTGTTCCTTCCTTCCTTCAGAAAAAGGAAACGTAAAATACGGGAGGACAGAATCAATTCTTTCCCCTATGATAGAGTTTTTATGCACGCCTGTTATACTCCCAGCAGCACGGTTAAATATCAAAACATTGCCTGCTGTATCTGTCGTAAAGAGGCCGCTTGGCAAGCCTTCCACAACAGCCCTGTTAAAAAATTCAAGATCCCGCAGGTCAACATCCTTTTTTTCAAGTTTTTCTTCTGTCTTCTCAAGTCGTGATGAGAGATATCCACTCAGGTAAGCTGTGAGGTAGAGGGAAAGAATATGGACAAAGATATTGTAGAAATAACTCCTCCCCTCTGAGACATCTCCAGGTGTTAGTGGAAGCAGTCCGTGGAACTGAAAATTAATCAGTAAACCATAGAGGAGACTGCTGACCGTTGCTGTAATATAACCTGCTTTCTTATGTAATACAATGCTCGAAGAAATCACCGCCAGTATGAGGGTGAAAGAGAACAGGCTATCTATGCCACCGGTGATATAGATAAGAACAGTTGCAAAAACGACATCGAGCATGAGTTGTGTATAGGCAAATGTTACGAGGTTCTTGATTCTGACAAGCAGCAGTGCATACAGAATAGTTACAATGTAGAGTATTACAATGAGATAAGAGAGCGTATGGACGAAAATAATCGCCTTTTGTCGGAAAAGGAACGATGAGCCAAGAAGAAGGGTAACAAAAATAACCCTAATGACAATGAGGGCATGTATCTTCTTTTTCAGTGCCGCACCATCTTCTGTCATCTCAGCTTTATGACGATAACGATAATTACTTGACTAATGTATCAATGTAATCAGTTTGAATATCGGCAGATACATAGCAATAACGATAAATCCGACGGCACCTCCAAGAAATACCATGAGTAACGGCTCCATCATTGCGGTGAGGTTGTTTACCGCTGCGTCAACTTCATCATCATAGAAATCAGCAATCTTGGCGAGCATCGCATCAAGTGCGCCTGTTGATTCACCTACTGCTATCATGTGGGTAACCATGGGGGGGAATACCTTGGCTTTTGTGATAGGCTCGGCAAGAGTCTTTCCCGCTACAACACCTTTTCTCACTTCCATAATCGCATCTTCAATAATCTTATTCCCCGAGGTTTTTGCTGTTATTTCGAGGCCATCGAGAATCGGTACTCCACTGCTGACAAGGGTACCAAGTGTTCGAGTAAATTTTGCGACCGCAACCTTATTGAGCAGGGGACCAAAAATGGGAAGCTTCAGTAATATCTTATCGACAATCCTCCCTCCTTTTTGAGTCTTTTTAAATTGTACAATTACCACAATGATTACAGCAAATCCTCCCGCAGTCAAAAGTCCGCCGACGCCTGCTATAAAATTACTGAGATTGATAACTATTCTCGTTGGCAGTGGTAGCGTACCTCCCATTTGTGCAAACATCTTTGAAAATGTCGGGACAACCCATATCATGATAACAGCAATGACCAAAACAGCTATTGAGGAAACTACAATAGGATAAACCATTGCACCCTTAACTTTCTTCTTCAGTTTCATGGCTTTTTCAATATAGGCAGCTAACCTGTTCAGAATAGTATCAAGGATACCTCCTGCTTCACCTGCAGCAACCATGTTACAATACAATTCACTGAATGTTTTCGGGTGTTTTTTCAGGGCATCGGCATAGGTCGAACCTGCTTCAACATCCACCTTTATCTGCTGCAGCGTTCTGCTGAAGGACTTATTTTCAACCTGTGTTGACAAGATGTCAAGTGCCTGTACAAGGGGAAGCCCGGCATCGATCATCGTCGAAAATTGTCTGGTAAAAACAACAATATCTTTATCCTTTACCTTGCCCCCAAAACCAAAACCTCCTGCTTTTTTGGGCCTTTCGACAATGGTTGTGGCTATAATATTCTTCTTCCTTAATTGTGCAATGACCTCTTCTTTGGTCGCTGCTGTTATTTCTCCTGTTTCAATCACACCCTTTGTTGTCTTACCTGACCATTGGTATACAATCGCCATGCTTAACCCCTCCCTCTACCAGAGGCTGCTGCCATGCTTTTCTGAAGCATTGTAATCATCTCATCCGGCACAGGCGACCTCCCGACAGCTTCCTCATAGGATATAAGTCCTTTCGAATAAAGACCGAATAATGATTGATTCATTGTTTGCATGCCGAATTTTGCCTGCCCGGTCTGCATCATCGAATAAATCTGATGTATCTTATCCTCCCGTATGAGGTTTCGGATTGCCGGATTAGGTACAAGCAACTCAATTGAAAGCACCCTCCCCTTTCCGCTCTTCTTCGGTATCAACTGTTGAGCAAGGATGCCTTCAAGAACAAATGAGAGCTGAACCCTGATCTGCTCCTGCTGATGGGGAGGGAACACGTCAATAACTCGGTTAATTGTCTGAACTGCGTTATTCGTGTGTAATGTCGCAAGCGTCAAGTGCCCTGTTTCCGATACTGTAAGGGCTGCCTCTATGGTTTCAAGGTCACGCATCTCACCAATGAGCACGACATCCGGATCTTGTCTGAGCACATATTTCAATGCTGCTTTGAATGACACGGTGTCCGCAGTTACTTCTCTCTGGTTGACAAGGCACTTTTTATGCGCATGAAGATATTCAATAGGATCCTCAACGGTAATAATGTGGTCATTTCTCTCGTTGTTTATCCTGTCTATCATGGCAGCGAGCGTTGTAGATTTACCGCATCCCGTCGGTCCTGTAACGAGGATAAGCCCTCGTGGCTTTTTGACCAGTTCATTAACAATTTCAGGAAGACCAAGTTCTTTGAAACCAAGGATTTCGAATGGAATCGTTCTGAAGGCACCAGCGACAGCCCCTCGTTGCATGAATATATTTGCCCTGAACCTGCTTAAACCCTTGACACCAAAAGAGAGGTCGAGCTCATTATTTTCCTCATACCTGTGCTTCTGTGCATCAGTCAGAACACTGTAGCAAAGCGCCTTTGTGTCAGCAGGCGTGAGCTGCGGATGATCGACAAGCTCGAGTTTCCCGTCTATCCGTAATCTCGGGGGACTTCCTGTTGTTATGTGAAGGTCTGATGCATTTTTTTCGATCATCATCTTCAGCAAGTCATAAAGCGTAGCCATGTAAGTTTCCTTTCCCTTTCTTATACTGCTTTATATATTTTAATCTCCAAATGTAACTCTTACAACCTCTTCTATCGATGTAATACCTTCTTTGACCTTGTTAAGGCCGCTCATCCTCAGTGTCCTCATACCGAGTCTTACCCCGGTCTTTTTCAATTCATCAGCCGATGCACCTTCGAGAATCATCTCCTTAATCTCTGATCCAACAGGCATTATTTCATAAAGAGCCAGTCTTCCCTTATATCCCGAGCCGTTGCATGACGGGCATCCTTTTCCTTTTAAACATTTTATCGTATTTGCCTCTTCTTCCGTAAACCCCAGGTTGATAAGGGCAGGAATTGGAACCTTCTCCTCCTCCTTACAGTCAGGACATATTTTTCTTGCAAGTCTCTGGGCACCTATCAGGACAACAGATGCCGATACAAGAAATGGTTCAATACCCATGTTCAGTAACCTGCTTATGCTGCTCGGTGCATCATTTGTGTGCAAGGTACTCAGGACAAGATGTCCTGTCAAAGCAGCCTTCACTGCGATCTCTGCTGTTTCAAAATCTCGGATCTCTCCAACCAGAATTATATCAGGGCTCTGCCGTAAAAAGGCTCTGAGAGCCGCAGCAAACGTAAGGCCTATCTCTTCCTTCATCTGTACCTGATTCATGCCGGTGAAGTTGTATTCAACAGGATCCTCCGCTGTCATGATGTTAAGACCGGGTTTATTGAGATAACTCAACGCAGAATAGAGCGTTGTCGTCTTCCCGCTTCCCGTAGGCCCGGTAATAAGTATCATGCCATAAGGTTTCTCAAGGGCATCCATGAATATCTTAAGTTGTCCCTCCTCAAAACCAAGTTTTGTGAGATCTACCTGGAGATTTGACTTATCAAGTATCCGCAATACTGTTTTTTCTCCATAAAGGCATGGGAGAACCGAGACGCGGAAATCTATCTCACGTTTTTTCCCGAGCCTCAGTTTAATACGTCCATCCTGCGGGATCCTCCTCTCGGCGATATCAAGTTTTGACATGATTTTAAGCCTTGAGGTTACAGGATTCTTTACTTTTACAGGTAAAGTCATCGCATTAAAGAGCACGCCGTCTACCCGATACCTTACTCTCAGGATTTTTTCGAATGGTTCTATATGGATATCACTTGCACCACCCTTAATCGCATTTATAAGCAGACCGTTGACGAGTTTCACAATTGGCTCTTCAACATCTCCTGATCCATTCTCATCCTCTGCTGTATAAGCCTCGACACTGTCAAGGGCATCCCCAACAACCTTATCAAATTCATCAACATCGACCATAATACCGTCATCCACTGAGGTATCAGGTCCTTCATCTTTTAGATCTTCATCTGAAAGGGCATAATCTTTGGCCTTGATCAACTGCTGGGAACCTGCCTTCTTCTTTGCCGTAACGAGTGCATCGCCACCACCCTTGTACAGCACGGATATCGCGTCCGTGATCGAGGATTCGCTCGATACAACAACCTCAACACTGTATCCCGTCATGAACTTCACATCGTCTATGGCGAATACGTTAGACGGATCAGCCATCGCAATCGTTAATGTGGCTCCAACCCTCGCTACGGGTATGATAAGATATTTTCTCGCTATATCCCTCGGAACAAGCTTCAGAATGGACTGGTCTATCTTGTACTCGGATAGATTGACTGCCGGAACACCATACTGCCTGCTCAGAAAGGTGACAAGCTTTTCCTCGGTGAGATACCCTAATTTTACGAGGTTTGTCCCCAGCCTCCCGCCTGCCCTCTTTTGCATGCCGAGAGCCTCCTTCACCTGCTCTTCTGTTACGATGTTAGAGGATACGAGAAGCTGTCCTAATTTCGCTGCCATACACCTCCGTTTAAAAAGAAAGAAGCGTTTTTTTCACATTCAGGGTATTAATCTAGTCACCAAAAGTAACCCTGAGCACCTCTTCAACAGTTGTCATACCATGTTTGATCTTTGTTAAACCACTCATTCTCAGGGTCTTCATACCGAGTTGCAAGGCCGACTTTTTTAATTCGTCTGTTGATGCTCCCTCAAGGATCATCTCCTTGATTTCTTCTTTGAGCGGCATAACCTCGTAAAGGCCGATTCTTCCTCTATATCCTGAGTTATTACAAGCAGAACAGCCTCTCCCCTTATAGCATTTAATACTGTGTGCCTCTTCCTCTGTAAACCCCAGGCTGACAAGGGCAGGGACCGGTAAATCATTTTCTTCCTTGCATTCGGAGCATATTTTCCTTACAAGTCTCTGGGAAGCGATAAGGATAACCGAAGCTGCAACGAGAAACGGTTCAATACCCATGTTCAATAATCTGCTTATTGTTCCAGGAGCATCGTTCGTATGTAAGGTACTCAAGACGAGATGACCTGTCAATGCCGCCTTCACTGCGATCTCTGCTGTTTCAAAATCTCGGATCTCTCCAACCATGATGATATCCGGGTCTTGTCTGAGAAACGAACGGAGGGCTGATGCAAACGTGAGGCCTATCTCTTCTCTCACCGCTACCTGATTGACACCCAGAAAATTATATTCAACGGGGTCCTCTGCAGTTGATATATTAACCCCTATCTTATTGAGATAATTCAAGGAAGAATAGAGTGTAGTCGTCTTCCCGCATCCGGTAGGTCCTGTGACGAGTAACATGCCATAGGGCTTGTCAAGAGCATCCATGAAATCCTTCAATGTCTCATCTTCGAATCCGAGTTTCGTAAGGTCAACCTGCAGGTTTGACTTATCGAGGATCCTCAGTACAGTCCTCTCGCCAAAGAGACAGGGCACCGTGGAAACGCGGAAATCTATCTCTCTCCTTTTCCCGAGTTTCAGCTTGATTCTTCCATCCTGTGGAAGCCGCCTCTCTGCAATATCAAGATTTGCCATGATTTTAATCCGAGAGGTAACAGCATTTTTTATTTTCACCGGCAGGTTCATAACAGTATACATGATACCATCAACCCGTTGCCTTACCCGCAAGGAATTTTCATACGGTTCTATATGAACATCGCTCGCCCTTTCTTTAATCGCATTGACGAGAATTCCATTGACCAGCTTCACAATTGGCTGTTCTACATCCTTTATTGTTTCTTCATCCTGTTCCTCCACGACCTCAACGTCATCAATGGCCTTATCGACTACCCTGTCAAATTCTTCAATGTCGACCATCAGGCCTTCATCAAATGAGGAATCAAGATTGTCTACCTGTAATTCATCGTCTGAGAGGGTATAATCCTTCGCTTTCAATACATGGTCTGATCCTGCCTTCTTCTTTGCCGTAACGAGTGCATCGCCACCACCCTTGTACAGCACGGATATCGCGTCCGTGATCGAGGATTCGCTCGATACAACAACCTCAACACTGTATCCCGTCATGAACTTCACATCGTCTATGGCGAATACGTTAGACGGATCAGCCATCGCAATCGTTAATGTGGCTCCAACCCTCGCTACGGGTATGATAAGATATTTTCTCGCTATATCCCTCGGAACAAGCTTCAGAATGGACTGGTCTATCTTGTACTCGGATAGATTGACTGCCGGAACACCATACTGCCTGCTCAGAAAGGTGACAAGCTTTTCCTCGGTGAGATACCCTAATTTTACGAGGTTTGTCCCCAGCCTCCCGCCTGCCCTCTTTTGCATGCCGAGAGCCTCCTTCACCTGCTCTTCTGTTACGATGTTAGAGGATACGAGAAGCTGTCCTAATTTCGCTGCCATATTTTTAACATATATAAATATTAATTTAAAGTCAACACAATATGCCTATACATATACATAATATATGCGCGATACCATCATCCGGATTATATAAGAAAATACGAAGCAGGAATATTCTTCTTACTCATACCCGTCAGGGAATGATAAAAAAACCACCCGTTTCCTGTAAAGCTCCCCATCCTTTAGCGAAAGACGGAAATATGTTAGGATAGTGTCTAATACGCGGGAGATTTCCGGCATGTCACTTATCATGCCGTCCCTCCCGTTTCTTGTAGAGGTTTTTTGTCATTCACGTGGCCGCCCAGGCGGGATCCGCTGTAACGGGTGCAGGAATGACGACACAAGCTTGCTTATTTATGAGACAGCGCAACAGTAAACAGAGGGCATTGCCAACGAGCAGTGATCTCGAGCGCGCTGAACGGTTGAGATTGACCATTGAAGAATTATATGAAACAAACAAATGGATACCTGTTATCGTAGAAGGGAAAAAAGATGCACAGGCTCTTCAAAAACTCGGGCTTATAGGTGAAATCATCATACTCCACAGAGGTCAAAATCTCTATGAATTCTGTACAGACATTGAAGAACAATTTCCGAAAGTTATTATCCTGCTCGACTGGGATAATAATGGCGATACTCTTTTTAAAACATTGGCAGAGAATCTGAAGGGGCACTGGGAAGATTTTTCCTGGTTCAGAGAGCTACTGAGAATGCTGTGTCAGAAGGATATAAGCACAGTAGAAGGAATACCAAAACTTCTGAAGCGTCTTGAGGGCAATGAAAGACCTTGGGACTAAAGGCGAGGACCTTGCAGCAAGGTTTCTTAAAAACAAGGGCTACACAGTCCTGCAAAGAAACCATAAGACGCCTTTTGGAGAAATTGATATAATTGCAAAAGACGGGGATACAATTGTTTTCATTGAGGTGAAAACGAGAAGAGATGATCTGTTTGGATATCCTTTTGAGGCAGTCACGAAAAGAAAAATCCACAAATTGAAAAATTCAGCCCTCTTCTATTTGAAAAAACAGCGGAGGGAATCCCGTGCGAGGTTCGATGTTCTCAGTATCTTCAGCACTGATTCGGGACGTTTTGAGATTGAACATATCATCGATGCCTTTGAGGTAGAACCGTGAATACTTAACTTATTGAAACATAAAGCAATTAATTTTCAGTTGATTATTATGTCGCATGCGATATAATAACCGGATTAATTATGCTACAAGCATTCAAACTATTTTTGAGTGAAGAAGAGAGGCTTCCCGACAAAAATACCTATTATTAACAGTCTCATAATAATAAACACCTACATGATCCCCCACACCCTTGCCCTCTCCCTCCAGGGGAGAGGGGATTATAATTGGTTCCTCCCCCTTGAGGGGGGAGGGGTGGAAGAGGGTGTAATATGAATACTATTTTGAGACCCTTAAGATATAAAATGGGATCGATTGCTACCGCTATTTTGACGTCACGGAATTACAACCGCTCACAAATGAACAAAATACCACATTTCTCAACAGGTTAGCCAAAAAAGCACGAAGACTGGCAGGTCCAGCAGGCAGAAAGGGCATTAAAGCTGTATGGCTATTTTCTTTCACGTTCTCAGGAAAACAACGATGAGACGTTAATAGCTGATTCGTCAGCCTGGCAGAGAATAGAGGAAAAGCTGCGTGGGGCGCTAAAACTTCGCCATAGGTCGTACAGCACTGAGAAGACATATATTATATGGCTTCGGCAGTTCAAAGGTTTCATCACTGGAAAACATCTTCGGGGTCAGGAGTCCACTTGACAAATGATTTGATATGTTTTAAGGACGGGTTATTTCGGAGCTTCCTTCTCTTCTTTTTTCTTTTCTTTTTTCTCTGCTTTTTTTTGCTTTTCCTTCCTTACATCCTCATAATCCACGAATTCAATGACAGCCATTGGTGAGGAATCCTTGATTCTCCTCCTCGTCTGAATAATCCTCAGATAACCACCATTTCTCCCGGAAAGTCTCGGAGCGATATCACTGAAAAGTTTGGACATAACGGTTCTGTTCGGAATATAGGAAAGGGCAAGCCGCTTCGAATGCAAGTCTCCCTTTATGCCCAAGGTTATTACCTTTTCTGCAAGCCTTCTCACTTCTTTTGCCTTTGCAACAGTAGTCTCAATTCTCTCGTGTTCTAAGAGAGAGGCTACGAGCCCTCTGAGTAGTGCCTTCCTCTGATTTGTGGTTCTCCCAAAAAGTCTTCCGTCAACTCTATGTCGCATGCTGGTCAACACCTCCGCTCTGCAAGGCTACGTCTTTATTCAGGGCATCCATATCAACCCTCATACCAAACCGAAGTCCCATCGCATGCAGTATTTCCTTTATCTCATTTAATGACTTGCGCCCAAAATTCTTTGTCCTGAGCATTTCCTGTTCGGTTTTCTGTACAAGGTCAGCGATGGTCTTGATGTTTGCATTTTTCAGACAATTGTACGACCTTACCGAAAGTTCAAGATCCTCAACACTCTTGACGAGATTCTTGTTTAGAACAGGGTCTTCGCTGACAGCATGAAAAGCGTCCTGGGTCTCAATCGGTACATTTTCATCTTCCTCACCTTCCTCCAAAAGGAAGAGCTCAAGATGTTCGATGACGATAGAAGCAGCCTGGGATATTGCCTTTTCAGGTGTTACACTTCCATCTGTCCATATCTCCATCACGAGCCGGTCATAGTCTGTTGCCCTTCCAACCCGTGCCTGTTCAATAGTAAAGTTAACCTTTTTAACCGGGCTGAAGACAGAATCCACTGCGATCATGTCAACCGGAAGACCTTCTTCCTTATGCAGTTCAGCAGGCACATAACCCTTTCCTTTCCTGATATACATCTCTGCCTCAAAGTCAGCATCCTTGTCTACCGTTGCAATAATCTGTTCAGGATTGAGAATCTCAAAAGATGCATCTCCTTTGATATCCCCTCCCGTGATACTCTTCGGTCCTTGTACCTTTAAAGTGGCTGTCCTGTCTCCGTTTGCATACAGTTTAAAACGGAGTTTCTTAATGTTCAGTATTATGTCAATGACATCTTCCTTGATCCCTTTTATTGTAGAGAACTCGTGAAGTGCTCCTGGTATCTTGACAGCAATAACTGCTGCTCCTTCGATAGAAGAGAGTAAAACCCTCCTGAGTGCATTTCCAAGCGTTGTACCAAATCCGCGCTCTAATGGTTCAGCGATAAGCTTTCCGTATGTATCGGATCGTGTCTCTTCATCAAAAGTTATCGTGTCAGGAAGTTGAAAGCCTATTTTTCTTAAATCCATAAGGCCTCCTCTGCCTATTAAAATTTATAATGAAATTCTGAGAAAAAACGGGATGCATAAAGCTCTAAGCTCCTTCCCGCTTGCTGCTACTTAGAATATAATTCAACAATTAACTGTTCTTGTACGGGAAGTTGCAGATCCTCACGTGAAGGAATGTTCAAAACCTTACCGGTAAAGTTTACTGTATCAACCTCAACCCAGGAAGGTATCCCCCTATGCTCGACTTTTGAGATACTATCAACAATTTCAGGTATATTCTTGCTCGATTGTTTTACTGTAACAGAAGCTCCCGGTTTCACTTCAAACGAGGGTAAATTTACTTCCCTGCCGTCAACAAAGATATGGCCGTGACGAATGAACTGCCGTGCGCTCCTTCTGTTCGGTGCAAATCCCATACGGTAGACGATCGTGTCGAGGCGGCTTTCGATAAGTTGAAGGAGCACCTCTCCTGTTATACCTTTCTTTCTCTCTGCCCGCTCAAAATATTTCCTGAACTGCCTCTCGAGAAGACCATACATCTTTCTCACCTTTTGCTTTTCTCGAAGCTGAAAACCGTAATCAGACAATTTTCTGTAGCCTTGCCCATGGTGTCCAGGAGGATACTTTCTTCTCTCAATAGCACACTTTTCAGTATCACACCTGTTTCCCTTGAGAAACAGTTTCACTCCTTCCCTCCGACAAATCCTGCATAAAGCTCCTATATACCGTGCCACGCTATACCCTTCTCCTTTTCGGTGGTCTACATCCGTTATGGGGAACAGGAGTTACATCCTTTATAAGATTAATCTCCAAACCTGCTGCCTGGAGTGCTCTGATTGCAGATTCCCTTCCGGCACCAGGTCCCTTTACGAAAATATCTACCTGTTTCATACCAAAATCCATCGCCTTTTTTGCTGCAGAGGCAGCCGCTATCTGTGCAGCATAAGGAGTTCCTTTTCGTGAACCTTTAAACCCGAGGTTCCCAGCGCTTGCCCACGAAATGACATCACCTCTGGAATCAGTAATCGTCACAATCGTATTATTAAACGTTGCCTGTATGTGAGCTGCTCCATATGCGATATTCTTCTTCTCTTTTTTAGAGCCTTTTCTCCTATGAGCCATGCCTATGCCTCTTTCTTTTTACCCATCACTGCCCTTCTGGGACCTTTACGGGTTCGTGCATTTGTTCTCGTTCGTTGCCCTCTCAACGGCAGTCCTAACCGGTGCCGTAATCCCCTGTAACTGCCGATGTCAAGGAGTCTCTTGATGTTCATTGCATTTTCACGCCGAAGATCACCCTCAACCCTGAAATCTCTCTCTATGATTGCCCTGATCTTGACGTTCTCTTCATCTGAAAGATCTTTGACTCTCTTGTTGGGATTAATTTTCGTCTCAGATAGTATCTTCTGCGAACGTGACCTGCCTATTCCAAAAATCCTCGTCAGTCCTATCTCTATACGTTCATTTTTTGGTAAATCAACACCTGCAATTCTTGCCAAACCAAACCTCCTCTGAACATTCAGGGGGTCATCCCTGTCTCTGTTTATGCCTCGGATTTTCGCAGATAACCATGACAACGCCTTTTCTCTTTATAATCTTGCACTTCACACAGATAGGTTTAACTGAAGACCGAACTTTCATGTCCTCCACCCCTTTCTATTTAAATCTATATGTAATTCTCCCCTTGCTAAGGTCATAGGGTGAAAGCTCCACGGTTACCTTATCTCCTGGGAGTATCTTTATAAAGTGCATCCTCATCTTTCCAGAAACGTAAGCAAGGACAATCTGACCATTTTCGAGCTCAACTTTAAACATTGCATTGGGAAGAGTTTCAATGACTATGCCCTCAACCTCTATATTATCTTCTTTTGACATTAACAGAATATTATAATTTTTTATTGTAATATAGTCAAGATTCTCGGTTTTCCCGATGTCACAACTATCGTATGCTCGAAATGGGCAGAGAGTTTCCCGTCCTTAGTTACAGCCGTCCATCCATCATCGAGAAGCACAAGATCATAATCTCCCTGATTCACCATTGGTTCTATTGCCAGCGTCATACCCGGCCGCAGTCTTGGACCATGTCCTGGATGCCCGAAATTAGGGATGTGGGGGTCCTCGTGCAAATCTCTCCCGATTCCATGTCCGACAAATGCCCGAACAACAGAAAATCCATGCGATTCAACGTGCGTCTGAATTGCATGTGAGATATCAGATATCCTGTTGCCCGGCAATGCGTGTCCTATCCCTATAAACAGTGCTTCTTCTGTTATTCTGAGCAATTCTTCCGCAGCGGGCGTTATCTTTCCAACCGGGAATGTGTATGCAGCGTCCCCGTAGAATCCGTCTTTATATACGCCGAGATCTATACTCAGGATATCACCTTCTTTTAATACCTTGCGCGAGGGAATACCGTGAATGATTTCACTATTTACAGACGTACAGATACTCGCAGGATACCCCCGGTAGCCTTTAAATGCGGGGATTGCATCATGTTTTCTAATAAAGGCTTCCGCATACTGGTCGATCTTTTCTGTCATAATACCTGGCTGTATAATATTCTTTATAGCCTCCAGCGTCTTTGCAACAATATGGCACGCATGTGCCATACTTTCTATCTCTTCCTGAGACTTTAAAATAATCATCTCTGTTAAACGATATCATCTGATACGTTACATGGAGAAAGCAGTACGATGAAATCTTTTATCCTTTCCTGCCCCTGAGTCTTCCTTTTTTCAGAAAACCTTCATACGAACGGGTAATGAGATGAGACTCTATTTGTGAAACGGTGTCAAGAGCAACACCAACAACAATCAAGAGAGACGTGCCTCCGAAATAGAATGGCACATTAAATCTAAATATGAGAAGTTCGGGAAGAATGCATACGCTTGCCAGATAGATGCCGCCGACAAATGTCAGCCGGGATAATACCCGGTAAATATATTCAGACGTTTTTGGGCCAGGTCTTATTCCGGGGATATAACCTCCGTACTTCTTCAGATTATCTGCAATATCAACGGGGTTGAAAATAATAGCCGTGTAGAAATATGCGAAGAAAATGATCATGCCGATATAGAGCATAGTATAAATAATAGTCCCCGGGGAAAGTTGTCTGGCGATAGCCTGTACCCAGGGGATCGCAATAAATCCGGCTACTGTCGCTGGGAACATAATAATAGAGCTCGCAAATATAGGGGGAATGACTCCAGCTGTATTCACCTTCAATGGCAGATGTGTTGACTGTCCGCCATAAACCTTCCTTCCAACAACCCTTTTTGCATATTGCACGGGAATCTTCCTCTGTCCTCTTTCTATGTAAATAATCGCAGCGATAACAACCACCATCACGATTATAAGCGCAATCAGGAAGAATATCGACAACTCATCCGCTCTTATAAGGTTGACTGTAATGATGATCGCATTTGGAAGCCGTGCAACAATTCCGGCAAATATAATGAGCGAGATACCATTGCCAATTCCTCTCTCGGTTATCTGTTCTCCGAGCCACATGATAAAGGCAGTTCCAGATGTGAGCGTGAGCATGGTGAGCAAACGAAAACTCCAGCCCGGATTCTGTACAAATGCTCCGTCCTGCATCCCTTCAATGCCGATTGCAATTCCGAGAGACTGGATAGCGCTAATAAGAATAGTTCCATAGCGCGTATATCGCACTATCTTTTTTCTCCCGGCTTCCCCTTCTTTAGCAAGCTTACCAAGAGCCGGAATAACCACGGTGAGGAGCTGCAGGATAATCGATGCACTAATATACGGCATTATACCGAGTGCAAAGATCGCTACCCTGGACAGTGCTCCACCGGTGAACATGTCAAAGAATCCCATGAGAGCTCCTGCCTTGCTTTGCATGAGAAAATCACTGAGCGCGTCTCCGTTAATACCGGGCGTCGGTATGTAAGCGCCTATCCGGTAAACCGCCAAGAGTGCGAGGGTAAAAAAAACTCTCTTTTTAAGCTCTGGGATTTTTAAGATATTCTGAAAACTTGAGAGAATGCTCAATGTTTACAGCACCTCGACTTTACCGCCTGCCGCAGTGATTTTCGCTGACGCGGAAGAACTGAAGGCGTCTGCCCTTATTGTGAATGGCTTTCGAATTTCACCCCCACCAAGAACTTTAACGCCATTCCTCATATCCTTTACGATACCCTTTTCAATGAGAACGTCAGGGGTTATCACATCAACACCTTCTATTTTGTTAATATCCTTGAGATTGACGATGGCAAACTCAATCTTAGAAAGATTTCTAAAACCCCTCTTCGGAAGCCTTCTCTGAAGTGGCATCTGCCCTCCTTCAAAACCAGGACCCTTCGTCCCGCCTGACCGTGCCTTCTGTCCCTTGTGACCCTTACAGGAAGTCTTGCCATGTCCTGAACCTATTCCACGGCCTACTCTTTTTTTCTTCTTCTTGCTTCCCTCTGCGGGCTTCAAATTCTCAATCCTCACGTGACCTCCTGCGTCTCTTCTTCAGCCTTGCCTCTGAGTTTCATAACCAGCTCAGGATCCTTAAGACCTACGAGGCCGTTCAGTGTAGCCTTTGCGGCATTGAAAGGATTATGGCTGCGGATCGATTTTGCAACAACATCCTGCACTCCGGCGACTTCTAAGAGTGCTCTTACAGCGCCGCCGGCAATAATGCCTGTCCCTTTCACCGCAGGATTCATAATTACCGCACCGGAACCATATCTCCCGGTAACCCTGTGGGGTACTGTTCCGTCCTTCAGCGGGAATTTCACAAGGGATTTCTTCGCATTCCCGATTGCCTTTCTTATTGCCTCTGGAACTTCTGACGCCTTTCCCTTCCCAATGCCGACGATTCCATCACCGTCTCCAACCACAACGAGCGCGGTGAAAGAAAAACGTCTTCCGCCTTTAACTACCTTGGCAACTCTGTTTATAAAAACTACTTTGTCTTTTAAATTTAATCCTTCTGGATCAATTTTCCCCACATAACCTCCTAAAGCTCAAGTCCGGCTTCCCGAACAGCATCAGCCAACACCTTGATGTTCCCGTGATAATGGTATCCGCTCCTATCAAAGACCAGTCTCTTTATTCCTTTTTCCAAAGCCCTTTTCGCGACGAGACTACCAACCAATTTTGCTGTTTCGGAATTTCCCTTGTGATGCCCTTTGTCCTTCAATTCCTTATCAAGACTCGATGCTGCCACAAGAGTATGTCCATGGTAATCATCTACAATTTGCGCATAGATATGATTTAAACTCCGATACACGGACAATCGCAATCTCTGAGGAGTCCCATATACTTTTTTTCTGACTCTTTTGTGTCTCCTCAGCCTTCCTTCTTTTCTTCCTTCTACCAAGAACCGCCTCCTTCATCTCTCTGTCCGTTCAATGTGACCGTGCACATTACGTGTTACCGGTGATAGCTACTTTTTGCCGGCCTTCCCCACCTTTAGTTTGAGTTTTTCACCTTTTATACGAATTCCTTTGCCTTTATATGCATCCGGGGGCCTCAGTGCCCTGATACATGCAGCCACATGTCCGATCTGCTGTTTGTCTATACCTGTCAGGGTTATCTGGGTCTGCTTCTGGTCGAGTGATGCAGTGACGCCATCGGGCATAAAGTATTCAATGGGATTCGAATAACCAAGCGACAAGACAAGCTTGTTCCCTGCATCCTGTGCCCTGTAGCCAACACCCGTAATCTCAAGAACTATCTGATAACCCTGCGAGACTCCCGTAACCATATTGGAGAGTATGCTTCTCGTCAAACCATGCAGTGCCTTGTCGACTCTCGAGTCTCCCGACCGTTCCGTCACTATGGTCCCATCGTTCTTGGTGACTTTTATCCTGTCCGGGTACTGCCAATCCAATTCCCCTTTGGGCCCCTTGATTTTAATAGTACCGGCGTGTATTTCAACCGTGACATTTTCCGGTATTACTATCGGTTGTTTACCAATCCTTGACACAACGTCTCCTTAATTCAAAAATCCAAACGTCAAAATTCAAATAACTTCCCAGCGCTCTCAGCTTTATTCAACAAATTCGAAAAAACCAATAGACGCACTAACACAACAAACGCCATGAACACGATAAACATGCTCGTTTTTTACCATATGTAACAGATAACTTCTCCTCCAATGCCCTCTCGCCTGCATACTTTATCACTCAAAATCCCCTTTGATGTTGTGATAATCGCGATCCCGAGACCGCCCATAACCACAGGGACTTCTTTACTGCCGACATAGACCCTCCTGCCGGGTTTGCTGATCCTTTTTAACCCTGAGATAACGCTCTCGTTATCCACGTATTTCGGGATAACCCTCAGTATCCCCTGCTTCCGGTCCTTCAGAATTTTATACGCCCGTATAAAGCCTTCTTCCTTGAGTATCTTCGCTATTTCCAGCTTTAGTTTTGATATAGGGATATCAACCTTTTCTGCCTTAATCCGTATTGCATTCCGGATCCTTGTAAGCATATCAGCAACCGGATCAGTTAACAAAATTCACCTCCAATTGATTATTACCAGCTTGATTTTACTACTCCGGGTATCTGTCCTTCGAGTGCCAGTGTCCTGAAACATATCCTGCATATGCCAAATTTCCGGAGATATGCCCTGGGCCTTCCACATAACTTACACCGGTTATGTGCTCTCACGGTAAATTTTGGCTCTCGTTTAGCCTTTTCAATCTTGCAAGTCTTTGCCATAAATGACTCTCCTGCCTTAATTCCTGAACGGCATACCTAAGAAGCGTAAAAGCGCCTTGCTTTCTTTATCATTGTTTGCAGTCGTACAAATGGTTACATCAAGACCATGTACCATCTCGACTTTGTCATAATCTATCTCCGGGAAAATAAACTGCTCTTTCAGACCGAGGGAATAATTTCCTCTCCCGTCAAAAGACTTACCCGAAACCCCCTTAAAGTCCCTTATTCTGGGGAGAGCAATGCTGATGAGCCTGTCAAGGAATTCATACATCCTGTCTCCCCTCAGGGTAACTTTACATCCTATAGGGACCCCTTTCCGTAACTTAAATGATGCAATTGATTTTTTCGCCTTTGTGACAATCGGTTTCTGGCCTGTTATTATTGAGAGTTCCCTCTGCGCTGCATCGAGGAGTTTTATATTCTGAATCGCCTCACCGAGCCCTACATTGAGTACCACCTTTTGAACTTTCGGAACCTCCATCACATTCTTGTACGAAAATTCCTTCATCATACTCGGTAAGACTTCCTTGATATATCTATCTTTCAATCTTGCCATCACTCGTCTATGACCTCATTACATTTCCTGCACATTCTCAGTTTCCTGTCATCCTGGAGAAAGGTAGTACGAATTCTCGTCGGCTTATTGCATTTTGGGCATACGAGCAGTACATTTGATATATGAACCGGGGCCTCTTTTTCGATGATTCCACCCTGCGTATATTTTCTCGTCGGTTTCATATGTTTTTTTACGACATTGATTTTTTCAATGATTAGGCTGTCCTGAGACGAAGAAAAAGCAAGAACACGTCCTCTTTTCCCTTTTTCTTTGCCAGCCGTTATGACAACGGTATCATTTTTCTTGATCCGTAAACCCATGTTCCTCCTACAGAACCTCTGGAGCCAGGGAAATTATCTTTGTAAAATCCTTCCACCGCAGCTCTCTTGCAACGGGGCCGAAAATCCTTGTCCCAACAGGTTCACCGTGCACATTGATAAGGACAACCGCATTCTGGTCAAAACGTATATATGAGCCATCAGGTCTTCTCTGTTCCTTTTTTGTCCGCACGACAACAGCCTTTGCAACAGTTCCCTTCTTGATATTACTCTCAGGTAACGCTTCTTTAACGCTGACAACAACAATATCACCAAGCCGTGCGTACCGTTTATGGAACCCTCCGAGAACCTTTATGCACTGTACTTTCTTTGCGCCTGAATTGTCTGCTACGTTGAGCATACTTCTGAGCTGAATCATGCTTTATCACTCCACCTAACCCCTATTCAATTACCACCCACCTCTTATCTTTACTGAGTGGTCGTGATTCGATAATCTTAACGATGTCACCCACATTACATTTGTTGTGCTCGTCGTGTGCCTTGAATTTGGTTATCCGTTTTACTGTCTTCTTGTATACAGGGTGTTGAAAAAGGCGCGTGACGGCAACGACAACGGTCTTATCCATCTTGCTGCTGATAACCTCACCTGTATATATCTTTTTGGACATGTCTCCTCTCGAACCCTGCTATCGTTTTTCCTTTATTTTTTCAGTCTTGATTGTCAATACCCGTACAATATCTTTTCTCACAGCCCGTATCCGCATTGGATTCTCAATTTCACCGGTCGCTTGCTGAAATCTCAGATTAAAGAGTTCCTTTCTCAGGTCAGACTCTTTCTGAATCAATTCATCTACTGTCAGCTCTCTCAGTTTCGATGGCCTCACAGAACCTCCTGGTCCCTCTTTACAAATTTCGTTGCAACCGGCAGTTTATGAGAAGCCAAACGCATTGCCTCTTTTGCAACGGATTCAGGAACACCCGACATCTCATAGATGATCGTACCCGGCTTGACAACTGCTACCCAATACTCGGGGGCGCCTTTCCCTTTCCCCATTCTTGTTTCAGCAGGTTTCTTTGTTATTGGTTTGTCAGGAAAGACTCGTATCCACAGTTTACATCCTCTTTTTGCATGTCGGGTAATCGCAATACGGGCAGCCTCGATCTGACTACTGGAAACCCATCCTGGTTCAAGTGACTTTAATCCGAAATCGCCGAATGAAATCTTTGAACCCCTGTAGGCCTTTCCATTCATCCGACCCTTCTGCATCTTTCTGAACTTTACTTTTTTTGGCACCAGCATGTGATCACCTATACCACCCCTGCTTTACTCTCAGTGAGAATATCTCCATGGTACATCCATACTTTGATTCCGATAATACCGTAGGTTGTCTTCGCCTCAGAAAAACCAAAGTCTATATCAGCCCTGAATGTATGCAGCGGAACCCTTCCCTCCCGGTACCACTCAGAACGGGCTATTTCAGCTCCTGCAAGTCTGCCAGAGCAGGAAATCTTTACCCCGAGGGTACCGAATCGTAAGGCTGAAGCGACAGCCTTTTTCATGGCCCTTCTGAATGCGACGCGTTTCTCCAGTTGCAGGGCAATATTTTCTGCTACAAGCTGGGCATCTATTTCCGGTTTCCTAATTTCTTTAATGTCTATAGCAACTTCTTTCCCGGTCATCAATTTGAGGTCTTTCCTGAGTTTTTCAACTTCTGTTCCTTTTTTACCGATAATAATTCCTGGTCGTGCAGTGTGTATAATCACGCGTATGTTCTGCCCGGCTCTCTCTATCTCTATCTTCGGCACCCCGGCATGGAAGAGTCTTCCCTTTAGGATTTTCCTGATAGCAAGGTCCTCAAGAAGGAACTCACTGTATGATTTCTTCGCATACCATCTCGAGTCCCATGTCTTTACTATTCCAAGTCGATTCCCGATAGGGTGTGTCTTTTGACCCAAATCTACCTCCCGATTACTGCTCTTCCGACAAAACCACTGTTATGTGGCTCGTCCTTTTTTTGATAATGTTTGCTCTTCCCATCGCTCGTGTGTCCATTCGTTTCAGTGACGGGCCCTGATCGACAAATGCCTTCACAATTTTCATCGCTTCAGGGTTGAGAGCCTTTTTCTGTTCCGCATTTGCCATTGCAGATTTGAGAATTTTTTCTAAAAATCTCGCTCCCCTGTAAGGCATAAAGCGTAAAAAAATCAGGGCATCTCCTGCATTCCTGTATCGAATGAGATTGATAACTCTCCTTGCCTTTCGTGGGGTGATTCTTGCATATCTTAAAACCGCCCTTGATTCCATATGACTCGTCCCTTATTCTTATCCTTTCCCCTTATCAGAGCCTGCATGGCTTCTGAACGTTCTTGTCGGTGCAAACTCACCAAGCTTATGGCCAACCATATTTTCCGTAACATATACCGGTATGAATTTCTTGCCGTTATGGACTGCAAATGTATATCCAATGAATTCGGGTACAATCGTTGAACGTCTTGACCATGTCTTTATTATCTTCTTTTCACCACGCTCTATCATGAACCGCACTTTTTTCATAAGCTTTTCATCAACAAACGGGCCCTTCTTTAACGATCGAGACAATTTACTTCCTCCTCTTGATAATGAACCTGTTGGTTCTCTTGTTCTGCCTTGTTTTAACCCCGTCCGGTTTCCCCCACGGCGAGCACCCCGGGCGACCACCGGATGCTTTCCCTTCACCCCCGCCGAGCGGGTGATCTATGGGATTCATTGCAACACCCCTTACATGAGGTTTTCTTCCTAACCATCTTACCCTTCCTGCCTTACCGTAGGAAATGTTTTCGTGATCGGGATTGCTCACCTGCCCAATCGTCGCCATACAATCTGAAAAGATGAACCGTACCTCACCAGAAGGCATCTTGACCTGGACATACGTATCCTCTTTTGCTATGAGCTGTGCTGAAGCACCTGCACTTCTGACAATTTTTGCCCCTTCCCCGGGACGCAGTTCAATGTTATGTATGAAGGTCCCCAGCGGCATATTCATCAATGGCATGGCATTTCCTATTCTTATGTCAACCCCCTTACCTGAGACCAACTCCTCTCCCACGCGTATTCCGACCGGTGCAATAATATATCTTCTCTCACCGTCCCGGTACTTGAGAAGGGCAATGCGAGCTGACCGGTTCGGATCATATTCTATGGTCTCCACTATTGCTGGAATACCTGTCTTATCCCTTTTAAAATCGATCTTCCTGTATGCCCTCCTGTTCCCACCGCCTCTTTGCCGAACAGTAATGCGCCCGCTGCTGTTCCTCCCCCCAGTTTTTCGAAGGGGCTCGAGCAAAGATTTCCGTGGCGTATCAGTCGTTATATCAGCAAAATCAGAGACCGTCTGAAATCTTCTTCCTGGTGATGTCGGGTTATATTTTTTGATTCCCATTATACGCCTTCAACGAAATCAAGTTTTTCACCCTTCTTGAGGGTTATTATAGCCTTCTTCCTGTCAGGTCTCTTTCCTACAGACCTTCCGAATTTTTTCCATTTTCCAGTCATATTGATCGTGGAGACCTTTTCAACCTTTACTTTGAAAATCTCCTCGATAGCCATTTTTATATCGATTTTATTAGTATCTCTTGAAACCTCAATGAGTATTTTATTCTCTGTTTCTTTGAGTTTGCTCCCTTTTTCAGTAAAAAGCGGTTTCTTCATAACTGTATAGGGGTTCTTCATTTGCTTTTCACACTTTCCATTTGTGTCATAGCATCTTTTGTCATAAGAAGCATATGATGACTGACAAGTGTATAGGTATTAAGATCTCTTACCCCTGCAACATGAACACCGGGTATGTTCCTCGCAGACAATATAACTGAATCATCCTTTTCCGGGAGTACAATAAGTACGCTCTTTCCGTGGAGATAGAGGTTTTTCAATATAGCTATCATTTCCTTTGTCCGAGGCCTTTCGATAGAAAACCTGTCTATGATAATAACCTCGCCATCGGACAGTTTTTTATTGAATGCTTCTTTTAAAGCACCCCTCCTTACCTTTTTCGGTACAGCATAGCTATAGTCTCTCGGCTGCGGACCAAAAACCACACCGCCACCCCTCCAGATCGGTGACCGGTTACTTCCTGCCCGTGATCTTCCCGTATGTTTTTGTCTCCATGGCTTCCTGCCACCTCCTCGTACAAGTCCCCTTGTTTTTGTTGCATGGGTGCCCTGTCTCTGATTTGCACGAAAATTGACCATGACATCATGGATGACGGTCGATCCTTTACGGGCACGCCCGGTATCATCAGAAACAGTGATCGTTCCCACAATATTATTATTTTGATCCCTTATCTCAAACTCAGGCATATCATTCTTCCCTTTTCACCTCTACCAAAGAACCCCGTGCGCCGGGAACGGAACCCAGGATGAGCAAGAGGTTCTGATCAGGTTTTACCTCAATAATCTTGAGGTTTTTTATGGTCACCTTCTCAGCCCCCATATGACCGGGGAGTCCCTGATTTTTCCATACTCTTGAGGGGAAGGAACTGGCACCGATAGAGCCAGGAGCCCTGTTAAACATCGACCCATGCGAACCCGGTCCGCCTGCGTAGTGAAACCTCTTCATAACCCCCTGGAACCCTTTCCCCTTTGAGATACCGGACACAGAAACCTTATCTCCTTTTTCAAACCGTTCAACAGTCACAAGATCTCCGACTTTTAATCCACTCATGGGATATTCTCGCAATACTCTATAGGGCTTCACGCCGGATTTCTTGAAAATGCCTGAGAGCGGTTTATTTAACCTCCTCTGATCTATTTCAGAAAATCCTATCTTAACAGACTCATATCCGTCTGTATCAAGAGTCTTCACCTGAATGACACGGCACGGGCCTGCTTCTACGACGGTAACCGGGTATGCCTTCCCATCTTCTGTAAATATCTGGGTCATGCCAAGTTTTTTCCCTAAGATTCCTATCATAAAATTCTCTCTGCTAACTGATCATATATGCAACGTATTAATCTTTTACAACTTGATCTCTACATCAACTCCCACAGCAAGTTCTAATTTCATCAGTGCATCAACAGTCTGAGGAGTTGGGTCGACAATATCTATGAGCCTTTTATGAGTCCTTATTTCGAATTGCTCCCGTGATTTCTTGTCAACATGAGGAGATCTGAGAACCGTTACTTTACTTATTCTCGTTGGGAGCGGAACGGGGCCTGATATCCTCGCTCCCGTCCTCTGCACCGTATCTACAATCTCCTTCACAGACCGATCGAGGATCCTATGATCATATGCTCTCAATTTTATCCTTATCTTCTGGTTCACTCTGTTCTCTCTTCTTTTCTTCCGTGCTTTGCTTCGCTCTTACTCCAGAATCTCGGTGACAACGCCTGCACCGACCGTCTTTCCACCCTCTCTGATAGCAAACCTGAGTTCCTTCTCCATCGCTATCGGGGAGATTAACTCTATAGACAGGGTTACATTGTCGCCGGGCATCACCATCTCAA
>Ga0209270_1000741_pt1 | contig 59880 bp, 75 predicted proteins | sample MTBAKSrepl1MetaG_FD_187456 | JGI IMG/M metagenome (GOLD analysis project Ga0209270, IMG submission 187456) | Enrichment culture microbial communities from Arthur Kill intertidal strait, New Jersey, USA, that are MTBE-degrading - MTBE-AKS1... | ecosystem: Environmental > Aquatic > Marine >... | reverse complement strand
TTCCCTGAGCTTATTGATGATCTGTTCCGGTGTATACCCTTTCTTGACCATGCTGCCCCCTTTCAATTTTCAAAAAGTCTAACACAACAGGTGGATACCTTTTTGGGGGGCAGGTCATAAACATATTCTCCAATATTCTACCCATTCTGCAACCCTGCAACTTCTACACACTGCACTGCATTCTGCACTTGCGCTATTCTCAAATACGCAGCTATTTGGCTTGTGGGTTGCATGCAGAAGTAGGGGGGCTAGGGTGTGGGGGTTAGCAAGACGCAAAATGGTTGCAGGGGTGCAGAATTAGCTTTTATATCAGAACATTGATTAAAACAAATCTCAGCAAGTGGTTATGTGGCATCTATATGTCTTTTAAATTTATTCCTGAACTACCAAGCCTCCAATTATTTCTCCAACTATAAAGATAAGAACTAAAAGCCCTGTCGTCGTAGAAATAAACGCTACAATTGATCGCTCTTTGCTTTTAATAATACCAATAATACCGGTGAAAAAGGCCGATACTCCGCATATCCCGGCGATAAGAACCGGAATGGTTAGTTTCAGATTACTGAAAATGGTATCTCCACCCCTTTCTCCTAAAGCCACAAGAATTTGGGACAATATAAAGAACACGGCGAAAGCAAGGATCAGCCACATGGACCATTTACCTAAGCGAGTTAAAGGCATGATTTTTAGATTCATATCCGCCTCCTCTTAACTCTATTTATCCTGAACGCTTACCATAATATGAACATTGAAGAATGCCTTTGATTATATTCTTGTGTCATCGGATGAACAAGATGCCAGTGGTTCTAAAATATGATAGCGCGCAGCGTGAATGCAGGGGTTGCAGAATTATTATCGAGTCAAATATTTATTGATTGTTCATCTTATGAAAGCGAAGAAATAACTCGACTTCGTCGGCAATAAACGTTGCACCTAGACTATTCATATGTATTCCGTCTGTTAGTAACAAAAAGTGGTTCTTTTTGGAAATCACATCAAAGCTCTGTCTTAGTAAAAAATGCCGAGCAAGTGCTTTAATCGGAAGCATGCCATCATCGCCATATGAACGGCCGGGGTGTTTTTGGATTTTGTTTAAGTACTCTTTCTGGCGTTCATAAACCGGCAGGTATGCAACCCGGTCTTGGTCGGCTAGTTCCTTAAGAACCTTGTTATATTCCTTGATGCCCTGATTGTAAATTGATGTTAAGTCTTCGCCAAGAATCGGAAGCGAAATCAGAGCCATTTTAGCTGAAGTCTTCTCTTTTAGGTCCTTGACAATCCTTTTCATGTTTTCTAGATAGAATTCAGCCGACGGCGATTCTGGGTATTTTCTTGTTATCTGAGATAAGCGTGCCAATCTTGGATTAAGCGCAGCAGTGACATCATTAGTTCCAATTAATATAATGACAAACTCAGGCTTGTACTGGACAATGGAATCTATGCGCATCAAAAGATTATATGCTTGGTCACCGGGAAAGCCTTTGTTGACAAATCTAAAGCCATCATCGGCCATGCGTTTGTTTAGAATATTAATGAAATCATAACTTACTTGCCCGCGTACAATACTAGCACCAAGGCAAACTACGGTATGTTTTTTCAAGTTTTCCTGTCCTCCATTATTTTTTGTATTAATCAACAACAGCCGCTACAACCTATTTTACTCTCTATTTTATGTCACTCGCTATATAATATATGTGTACTCATTCAATCAAAACGCAGCTATTTGGCTTGTGGGTTGCATGCAGAACTAGGGGCTAGGGTGTGGGGAGTTGTAGCGGCCAGCGTGGGTGCAGGGGTACAGAAGTTTAAGTGTTTGCTTCGAAGTCTTCGAAAAAGTCTACCTCGTTAGTACCGACCATAATCGGCATGCCTTTAAAAACTCCATGGTTGGTAGTACATACAAGATATGTTGAACCCGATTCTAAAATAGCTATAACGGTTTCACCATTTACGTCGCTGATTTTGCCTACCTCATCTTTTATAGTCTTACTATCATGGTTGTATTTGATACAAAAAATTCTTCGATTGCTTATGTTGCGTTCCATTGTTTGTTTTGAAAACTCTATGATCGCCTTATAAAGTGTATCTGCCTCTTTCGGCTTGTTTTGTAATTCAGGTATAAAAAATTTCATATTTGTTCTTTCTCCTCATACTGATTATACTACGGATTATTGAGGTGTCAAACAATATTATTAACAAATAGATCTTTTTATCATTTTGAGGTATACATTCATTGCAAATCGTTATTCATCTGTTATTGTCATTCCACCGTCCTACTTAGCCACTCCATCATCTCGTTAACCAGCTCCTGAGCCATCTGTCGATACTGCTCCTGGCACATAAGCATCATCCGCATCTGCGCCCACCCACCGACAGCGGCCGTGAACTCATCCGGGGTCCGGGGCTGGACCTGGCTGAGGTAGAGCGCCAGGGATTTCTCTTCTTAAGTCGGATTACATCGTTTGTTAATCTGTTTGTCCATGGCTAAAACCCCCTATCCCAACAAATACATTAAATATCATGCCGTGGTAGAGATGTCGGGGGTAGGCCATGGAACTTGCCGGAGGTCCTTTCATACTCGAAGACATCCTCTATTTGAACATTGAAGAGTCGAGCTATTCGGAATGCTAGGCCTATTGATGGATCATACTTACCGATTTCAAGAGATACTACGGTCTGCCTGGTAACACCCAGCTTATTGGCTAATTCTTCCTGAGTAAGGTCATGCATTGCCCGAAAGACTTTTAGTTTGTTCTTCAATTTTTTGCCCCCTTAGTGCTTTCGGGAGTAGTAGGAATAGAAAGCAGAATGCACTATCAACAGGCCGCAGGCGACGTAAGCCAATACATATCCGGCCGCGAACATCTCGGAAGAGAGACGCTCTCGCAAAGCGAAAAGGATTATTCCAATAATAGCTACCAATGGTACGCAGAATCTGATAGTAGCGCCAGCAGCCTTTTCATACAAAAGAGCCGTACGCTCGTCTTTAGTAACTTCTTTAGTGCGTCTCCTCAACAGATAACTTAATCCGATGGCCAATACAACGGCGATTATTGGTACAAAGAAGTTGCCTGCGGTTATAGACCAGCCGACTACTATGGCTAGTACGACAGCTATAACCGCGGTTAAGATTCTTAGAGTTTTACTTGTCATCTTGTTACCTCCTGTTTAGTAACCTAATCATATAGTATAGTATACTAAGCTTTTTGTCAAGTATCTATGCCGTGTAGATCTTGAAAAACTTTACTTTTAATACATGTAATAGACCAAGTCCTTGACACTCCATGTTAAACTTGTTAATATATCGCATTACGATATAGCGAGTAGCGATATATTAGAACTATGAATCAAAGCGAAGCTAAGTATCTGCCTTTAACCGAAGCTACGTATTATATAATGCTGGCTCTTGCAGAACCTTTGCATGGATATGGAGTGATGCAGAAAGTTGACCGAATGAGCCAAGGCAGTGTTAAGGTTGGGCCAGGAACGCTGTATGGCGTTTTTAACACCTTGGAGAAATCAGAACTAATATTCAAGGTTGGGGAAGACGATCGACGCAAGATTTACCAACTCACGGAAAAAGGCAAAAAGGTGCTTCTGCTTCAAATAAACAGAATTGAGCACATGGCTGCGATTGGTTCTGAAGTAAAAATTATCCTCTAGTATATTTATACGACAGATAAAGAGGTTGGGGAATATGAAAAACAAAACTGTTACAAAGTTTAAATGGTTTTGGGCATGGAACGATGCGGTAGAAGAATTCTGGCTTGAAGAGATGTCGAAGAAAGGCTATCACTTGTCTTCATTTGGAGTCCCCGGTTTTTATGAGTTTGTTGTATCCAACCCTAAGCGTTATGCTTATCGATTGGATTACCAGATATTGTACAAGAAGGATAAGAACGAGTATTTCCAGTTATTCAAAGATGCTGGTTGGGAGCATATTGGGGAAATGTCCGGTTGGCAATACTTCAGGAAGGAAGTAATAACCGGGGAGACGCCTGAAATATATACCGATACCGAGTCAAAGGTAGCTAAATACAAGAGGTTGCTAACTTTTCTTGGAATTTTGTATTGTACGAACGTTGTTTTATTTGTAACAAGAATATCAAATGACATATCTGCTGGTAAAAGTTGCTTGAAACTATTAGCGCGCGCTTAAAAACTAGCAATGGTTATCCATTGAACAATCCTGACGTTCGTGCAATCGAACTCAATCAGTGTCCTGGTACGTTCGATAAAAATCTTTAAATAATAACGCGCACTACCTTCGCCAGAACTCACCGAATAACCCTTTAGGACAACACAATTCCAAACTTTTATTTTAGAATAATGAATCGATTCGGGTCCTGCTGGGTCCTGCAATAAATATTGCTTGTTAAGTCTTGATTACGACGAATTCATAATCTATCATGTTTGAAGACTGATTTAGCAAATATTATAATCTGACTATTCATGGTGTATTCCAATAGGTAGAACATAGATGGACAAAGAAGAGGTTTGTAAAGCAATAAAGCGAAAGCAACTAGAAAAAAATTTACAGATGGAATTCCTTGCAACAATAGAAGAACGAATTTTGCGCTATCAAGAGCTTGAGTTCATAAAGCTGACGCCTAATACTCACTTTGCTTTTATATCGGTTGAATGTATTAATTTATATCGTGATGCTTATTATTTAGCTTGCATCGCCTTATGTCAAGCTGTTGCAGAAGCAATTGTTCGCTTGATGTGCGAAAGGAATAGTTTTAGCTCAATTTCAGAGGATTACGAGAAAAATATTGAGAGACTACATAAGAGGGCAATTCAACCAGATTGCGATGCACTTTTTAAAGATATATGGAAAGACAGAAACAATTACCACCATCTTAATCCCACCATTACGACTGAAAAAAGTAAGCTGCAGGACATAGCTAAAAGTAAAATAATTGCACTTCACGAAATTGAATCAAAAGTCTTCGAGTTTAATATCATAGATGGTGCGGTATTACCGAAATACCCTAAATATTGGGGTTATGATAATAATGGCATGCTAAATGTATACCTTCGGTTTGAAACGTAAAGTCTTTAAGCAGTTACTTCGACATTAGCAAGTAATGCTCGTTAGGTCCACGTGCTTGCTTCCCTTATTCTCAGTGTTCAGTCTTGGCAGTATACCAACTACACAATCCCGCAACTTTAACATTCCTCGGGAATGTTTAACCTCACTCCTGCCCAACAAAAATACAAAATAATAAATTTCAAGAATAGCATGCCTATCGTCCTTCTAAGTGAGTAGAAGAGAAAAATATAAAGCACCAAAACGGGCGGCTACGGTACCGCGTTGTATCTGCAATTGACGACGGCTCTTGTGGCTATTGCTGTGTTATGAAATTCTGCAACGCATACGATAACTCAACGAGTTTTTTACAATCAACCATATCCGGCGTATCTTTGGGAGTATGTGCTATGGTGGACATGAATTCAGTAATATTTTCAGAGGCAATTGCAATCGCTGGCCTGCCGTTCTGAACAAAAATCATATGGTCAGATTGATACCACGGAGCCCCTTCCATGATCCCTTTGTATTTCTGAAAAATGTCTCTTGTTTTCTGCATGATTTTATCAGGGCATTCATAGAGCGAATAAGCGGTTTTCCCGTTCTTGTACCCCGCATCATCAATATTTATCGCGACAGCTATTTTTTCCAAGTGCTGACCATAGCGCCGCAGATAATCCATCTGGCCACCGGCGCTGTAATAGTCCTCCCCGTTAAACGCCACTATTTCAATTCCAGGCTCACCCTGAAAATCTTTTAGCATTTCTGCCAGTAGTAACAGCGTGGTAACTCCTGCTGCATTATCTACTGCGCCGGGGGTGCTCCAGTAAGCGTCGATGTGGGCACAGACTACGATTTTTTGTATCGCCGCCTGATTAGTCGCAGCAATGACATTACATGCCGACGAGGAAATGCGCCTGGCCTTGATTATCAGGTGAAAGAATTCTCCTGTTTTCCGCATAATTTCTTTGCCGGTATCACCGGTACAATAAACTGAAGGAATATCAAAATCACCATCTTCTATCAATGGGAACGGATAGAGAGCACCGACTAATTCCGGCTTTTTCTCCGTAGCGGTGATGATGGCTGCCGGTCTTTTCTCTTCAAGGAGGGCATATATTTTCTTGTGATTATCCGGATTATAGAAGACGAAGTTCTTCGGCATCAGCTGCTCAGCACATATAGCCCCTCTCATCAACAAAATTTCGCCCCCACACTGGCAGCTTTCGAGTTCCTCGACTGTTGAAACCGTTACCAGTTTGGCTGTTACGTCACATCCTGGAGAAAACTGGCTGACATATACTTCGTAGCTCCGGTCAAGACATGTCAGGGACACCTTGCCGCTTTCATAGTCCAGGCAGGGAAAAGGAGTAGTATCAACAGTGTAACCCCACTTTTTCAACATAGCGGAGAAGAAGTCTGTTGCCTCGCGGTTCCCCGGCGAGCCGGTACGCCGGTTGGGTTTTACGCTACATAGTGTATTTAAATACACTTCTGCTTTCTCGATATCCTGCATGATAACCTCCATTCGCATCTATTATACATGTCAAACTAATTTTGGTGTGCTAAAGAAAAGTCAGCTGACGCACCCTTTCGTAAACGATATCGTTTACGCTTGTTAACCCTCAAGATTGTTGCTATGACTGCACGCTTTACTCATTGGGTGTTTGGAGTTCTGCCCAGGCGGTTTTACTTGCCACTCTATGCTAATATGCAGGTTTACAGGGTTTGCTTAACATGGTTATTGTTGGTGTCTGTTTTGGCTTTTCTGTTTTTATTGTCTCATCAGGCAGCAATGCCTCGACTAATAGAGTTGCATGATCTTTAACGATTTCTACTTCATGTTGGTCAAACGTTATGCCTGTTTCATGTGGGCAATGATAGATTTTACCTGGTTCATATTTATCCATGATAAATCGCAAGCCGCAGGTCTTGCACTCGAGCCCGGCCGCGAGCTTCTTGGGAGTCAAACCCTTTATCAGGTGGTTCTTGTAAAAGTCTACTGTTTTGGCAAGTGCATCTTTTGGAAGAGAGGCTACCAGCTCGGGCAGAATGGCAGCCGTCCGGATCAGTTCTTCTCTAGAAGAAGCAACCAAGGCCAGAAAACCCTGAAACACCTGCCAGCGTTGGCTATCACCGTCGCGCTTGGATTTGAGGCTGGCGATCTCTTTCAGCAGGTTATCGTGCTCCAACTTCAAACCATCAAGGTCTGCCACTTCTGTCTTTTTGGCCTTGATAGCTGTTTCAAGTTGATTGTATTGCTGTTTAAGCGTGTCTACCATACCCTGAAGGGATTGTTTCTCCGCAGTTAAGTAAGCCACATTGTCATTCAGACTAAGCCAGCTTTGGTATTGTTGTCCCAAGTCGGCAGCATACGGCTCAAGGCTGGCTATGTTAGTTTTCAGGTTGGTGACTTCCATTTCGAGTTTGGTTTTGAGCGCCGCCTGCTGCTCAAGACCTGTCAGCTGTTCATGCCTGGATTTGATATTTGCCTCAAGACCATTACATGCCTGGGTAAGGCTGCCATACTTGTCGAGCTCGCCAAGCAATTTCTTGCCGCCATCATGCATGGTAAACATCTTGGCTCTGGCGATGATTTCGGTAAGCATCTTCAGGCTCAGCTTGGCTTCATCCAGCGCGTTCTGCCTCTGTAGATAGAGCCCTATATCTTCATCCGGTATACCGGCTTGGTTAAGTTTACTGGCAAGCCATTCGATATATACCAAGCGCTTGAAGGTCAGGTTGTTCTTCTCAAGGCAATCATCAAGTTCGCTTTTGGCTTTTTTGATCTGCTTATTGAGCAGGATGAGCTTTTCATCTGTCTGGCCGATGGCCTGATGCGTCTGGTTTAACTGGGTTTGTTTTGTTTCCAGGGTTTTTGCCGTTGCCGACAGGTTTTTTATCAGGTCAAGCCCGGTACTGCCCATCTTTGCCTCCAGCTTGACAAGCTCGGCTGCTGCGTCCATAAACCCCTTTTCATTTATCTTCTGGCAGGCTTTAACGATTTCACCCAAATTGTCAGGGGTTACACCAAGACTCATAAAATACTGGTGAAGCTTAAGGCCCGATTTGGCTTCGGGTATTGAGATTCCCTCCTTTTTGAGCTCGGCTGCCAAGCTGTTTAGCTCGGTCACGTCTCCACCGCCATACTTGTCGCTGGCAGCCACTATCCCCTCCTGCTTGGCATAGTCATCAAACTGGTTCCAATAGTGGCATACGGTAGACTGGTTTATGTGCAGTTTGGCGGCGGCTTGATACTGGGAGTAACCGGCGTTTTTATATTCCATTATTTTATTAATTTTTGATGCCGAAAGTTTCTTTGCCACTTCACACCTCATGTTTTTTTTGTTCACAGTTTAGGGTCTATGACGCCTGTCCTGTGAACAACAATTTTTGGGTAATGGCATTAATTGCATTGGTCGCATCATTACCGTCAACGATGTCACGGCTAATGGCATTAATTGCATTGGTCGCATCATTACCGTCAACGATGTCACGGCTAATGCCATTACTGGCTTTATTATATTATTTTTCCGGATTTTATTGCAAATAACAGTGGTAGATGTTAGAATATCTACATAACTTACCGGGAGGTTTCGGATGGAAATTCCAAGGGAAGCGACAGAAATGCTTAAGCGGTACTTCTTGAACGCCAATCCTTTCCTGTGGGGGTTGCTCGAAGGCAGGAAGAAAAGGGAGCGCATACTGGAGCTACAAGCGATGGGTTTCCTGCCTGGTTATTCGGAAAGAACGAAGAATACCTACGACACCATAAACAGGGATCTGCTAGTCGAACTGGGTGTTGAAGGCATTATCAAACAGATCATAATTCCAAGGCTTTTCAAACGATTTAGCACTGAAGATCTCGGACAATTCCGACGATACTGGGAGGAGGGCAAGAAGCCGCACATCAACTACCTGAAGAACCGTGGGCTCTACAGCTCTCGCAAGTTCGGCATTACCCGCTGGGAAGAAAACCGGGAAGTGCCTGAAAAGGATCCGGCATTCATTTTCGTAAAGATAAACGAACAGATCGAGTTTGTCGACAGCTGGACGGTATTTGCCGGGTTGTGGTTTGAGATAATCGAACCCTTGCTTACCAAAGAAGACAGGGAAAAATATGAAAAGCAGGATGGGAGCTCATGAGCCACAACAGAATAACAGAAGGAAGCTCTTTCCAGGACGCCATGGTTATACTTGCCCGGATCATAGTCAGGGCATATAACCGCAATGCTGCTCTTGCCAGGTTTTTTGAATCCCCTTTCTACACACCTGCATTTAACGGGGCTCGAGTCTATACGAACATGCCGAAATGCTTCCGTTGGTTTACCCGGGATGAAGAGGGCAATTCGTGCTTTGTAACTGCGACACTGTGCAGCTAGTAGCACCTATCGCCTGATAGGAATATGACGCTTCGGGAGGCGGAGAATGAAAAAAGCGGCTCTATACGCCCGGGTTTCCTCCGACCGGCAGGACGTGGACCTGTCGGTATCGGCTCAGCTCCGGGCTTTGAAGAAATATGCGCTGGATAACGGTTACAGCGTTGCGGGTGAATTTGTGGATGAGGCCGAAAGCGGCAGGACTTCGGCCCGGCCGGCGTTTAGAAAGATGATCGGCGTTGCCCGGCGAGCTGACAAGCCCTTTGATGCAGTATTAGTTTACAAGTACTCGCGGTTTGCCCGCAGCCGTGAAGATTCGATTGTTTTTAAATCTCTACTCCGGAAAAGGGGCGTTAGCGTGATATCGGTCAGCGAAGGCTTCGACGACTCCTCATCCGGCAGGATGCTCGAGGGCATCGTCGAGGTTTTAGACGAGTTTTACTCGGAAAACCTGGGCGAAGAAGTAACCAGGGGAATGCGGGAAAGCGCCTCCAGGGGATTCTACCTATCGGCAAAGCCACCGTATGGTTATAACAAGGTAAGGGTAAAGGATGGAGGGGCACAGAGAACCAGGCTAGAGATAAATCCCGAGCAGGCAGCGGTGGTTGCGAAGGTGTTTGATGATGTGCTGGCCGGCAAGGGTCTTATCGAGATAGCCAGGGATTTGAATAACCGGCTGGTGCCGGGACCGTCAAAGAGAGGCTGGTTAAAAACCAGTCTGCACGGCATACTCACCAACGAAGTGTATTCCGGTACGGCACTATGGGGCAGGTCAAGCAAGCGGGGATTTCCCCCGGTGAGGGTTGAGAATGCGTTTCCGGCCATTGTCAGTCGGGAGACATTCGATAGAGTGAAGGCAATGCTGGGGGGAAGAGCGCCGGCAAGGATTAACCCCAGAAGGGTTTCCAGCCGCTTTCTGCTCAGCGGCATCATACGCTGCGGCCACTGCGGCAAGGGACTTTGCGGCAGGGATGCCAAGAGCGGTAAGTTTTCCTACTATTCCTGTACTACCAAGGACAAGCAGGGCTCATCGGCCTGCCCGAGTGTATATTACAACAGCCGCAAGCTGGAGGGGCTCGTCGTAGACCGGATACGTGACCTGATACTTACCGAAGGGAATCTGCTGGAACTGGTAAATCTAGTCAACGAGCAGATGGATGCCGCCTCAGCCGAGTACCGCGATGAACTCAAGCTGATAGAGCAGGAGGAGGGCAGGGTATCCGGGCGGCTCGACAGACTGTACGATGCTTTGGAAACAGGCAGCGTTGAGCTGGGTGACCTTGCTCCCCGGATAAAGGAACTAAGGAACCGTCAGGAGCAGCTTACAGGCCGAAAGCTTGAGATTGAGGGGTTAATGTCAGAACAAAGGGTGGAGATGATTGACCCGGAAATAATCAGGTACTATATAGACGACCTGAATAACCTGCTTACCAACGGAGAGCTATCCGAGAGAAAGGCATTTATCCGGAGTTTCGTACAGGAAATAATTGTTTACAAGGATGAGGTCAAGCTGATTTATACTTTGCCTCTATTGCCTGACGAAACAGAATCGATGGAAGAAGAGGTTCTACCTTCTGTACGGTATGGTGGGCCACTCTGGACTCGAACCAGAGACCCCAGTCTTATCAGGACTGTGCTCTAACCAACTGAGCTAGTGGCCCTTAGTTTGAAACGCTGCCGGTCTTTTTGAGGTTGTTTGAAATTTCTTCCAGGTGCTGCTCAACGCTTAAAAACAAGTATATCAGTTTTGAAGTGGCAAGTAAAAGCACCGTATTGATTGCTGTTGCCAGAATTCCACCCAGCAGAAAAGTGATCTGGGCCATGGGGGTTGCCGCTTTTACGGCGATTATTACAGAGGCGATAACACCGAATACCAACAGTATCCCTGCGATAACGGCCATACTGTAAGCGACCAAGCGCAGTGTGCGGTGTTTCATTGTATTAATTACTCAAAAAGCAGTCCTTAACCTCTGGATAGCGGAAGAAAGAAAGCTAAACTCTGATTGATCAGAGATCGACCTGGAAGATAGACCAAAGGTCTTTTCTCCCTAGAAAGGAGGTGATCCAGCCGCAGCTTCCGCTACGGCTACCTTGTTACGACTTAGTCCCAATCACCAGTCCCACCCTCGGCGACTGCCTCCCTTGCGGGTTAGCCTATCGACTTCAGGTGTTACCGGCTTTCATGACTTGACGGGCGGTGTGTACAAGGCCCGAGAACGTATTCACCGCAACATGCTGATATGCGGTTACTAGCAACTCCGACTTCATGCAGGCGAGTTTCAGCCTGCAATCTGAACTGAGGATGGCTTTGGGGATTAGCTACATATTGCTATGTCGCGACCCATTGTACCACCCATTGTAGCGTGTGTGTAGCCCAGGACATAAGGGCCATGCTGACTTGACGTCATCCCCACCTTCCTCCCCGTTTTGCGGGGCAGTCTCGCTAGAGAATTTAACTAGCAACGAGGGTTGCGCTCGTTGCAGGACTTAACCATACACCTCACGGCACGAGCTGACGACAGCCATGCAGCACCTGTGCTGGCTCCTGACTTAACAGGTCGTCGCCCTTTCGGGTCTCTACTTCCAGCATGTCAAACCCTGGTAAGGTTTTTCGTGTTGCATCGAATTAAACCACACGCTCCGCTGCTTGTGCGGGCCCCCGTCAATTCCTTTGAGTTTTAGCCTTGCGGCCGTAGTCCCCAGGCGGGGTACTTAAAGCGTTAGCTTCGGCACAAAGAGGGTCGATACTCCCTATACCTAGTACCCATCGTTTACGGTGTGGACTACCAGAGTATCTAATTCTGTTCGCTACCCACACTTTCGCGCCTCAGTGTCAGAAACAGCCCAGGAAGCCGCCTTCGCCACTGGTGTTCCTCCCGATATCTACGCATTTCACTACTACACCGGGAATTCCGCTTCCCCCTGCCGCTCTCTAGTCCAACAGTATCAAATGACCCTTCCCGGTTAAGCCGGGAAATTTCACATTCGACTTGAAAGACCACCTACGCGCGCTTTACGCCCAGTAATTCCGGATAACGCTCGCTTCCTACGTATTACCGCGGCTGCTGGCACGTAGTTCGCCGAAGCTTATTCCTCAGGTACCGTCATTATTCTTCCCTGAGAAAAGGGGTTTACAACCCGAGGGCCGTCATCCCCCACGCGGTGTTGCTGGGTCAGGCTTTCGCCCATTGCCCAAAATTCCTTGCTGCTGCCTCCCGTAGGAGTCTGGGCCGTATCTCAGTCCCAGTGTGGCTGATCGTCCTCTCAGACCAGCTATCGATCGAAGCCTTGGTAGGCCATTACCCCACCAACAAGCTAATCGACCGCAAGCCCCTCCTCAAGCGCCTTACGGCTTTGATGACCTTCCCTGCGAAAGGCCATCACATGCGGTATTAGCCTCGGTTTCCCGAAGTTGTTCCCCACTTGAGGGCAGGTTACTTACGTGTTACTCACCCGTCTGCCACTATTCTTCCCTTGCGGGAAGAACCGTTCGACTTGCATGCATAATGCACACCGCCAGCGTTTATCCTGAGCCAGGATCAAACTCTCCGAATAATTAAAAGGGTTTTTAACTTTCTTCCGCTATCCAGTTGTTAAGGTACTGCTTCTTTAGGGCAAAAGATATACTATCATATATCTGGTGGGGCCGTCAACTAAACCAATCCAGGTGAAACCTAAATTTACAGTTGACGAAGAGGTATTGTAACAGAATTGACAACGCTTTGCAAGGCCGGTAAACTTACTCGAGTAACATCCATCCACTACATATAAACCACAAGGATATTCTATTGCCGCACATTAATGATATCGCCCTGGAATTAAAAAAAATCATTGCCACTCAAAATGTCGACTACATTGAAGCCCGGGTAGAAAGCGGGCGTTCATGCCGTCTGGGTTACCGGGGGCGTGAACTGGAAACAGTGGCCGAATCTTCTTCTGCCGGCGGTAATATCCGCGTCCTGCACCGGGGTGGATGGGGCTTTGCCAGCTTTAACCGTTTCGACGGACTGAAAACAGCTCTTTCCCGCGCTGTCGAGGGCGCCCGCCTGGCCGGCACTGGCTCTTCCTGCCTGGCCGGTACCGAACCGGTAACCGCTGTACTGCCCAAACCACAGCACAACCCTCAACTTCTGACATTAAAGGAAAAGAAGGAACTCCTGGATGGTTATAACGACCTTATGTGGCAGCAGGCGCCTTTGAATACTTCTTTTATAGGCTATTCCGACGGGTACAAAACCACCCTTTTTCTTAATTCGGAAGGCAGTTTTATCGAACAATCCAGGGCGGATATCAACCTTAGGATAAACGCCGTAGCCGGTGAGGACAGCACCGTCGAACAGTCCGGTATCAGCCTGGGCGCCACCGGTGATTTCAACCAGGTCAGAGGGCTGGAAAATGACGTGGCTGAAATAGCCAACAAGGCGGTAGCCCTGCTCAAAGCTCCGCGTGCCAAAGGCGGTGAATATACGGTAGTGCTCGACCCCGTAATAGCCGGGGTCTTCACCCATGAAGCTTTCGGCCATCTGTCCGAAGCTGATTTTGTTTATGAAAATGAGAGAATGCGAGAACTAATGACGCTGGGCAAGGTATTCGGCACCAGTCAGCTCAATATCGTCGATGACGGCACCATACCCGGCTTGAGAGGCACCTATCATTACGATGATGAAGGTGTTGGAGCCCGTAAAACATATCTTATTCGGGAAGGCAAGCTGACAGGCAGGCTTCACTCCAGGGAAACAGCCGCCAAAATGGGAGAGGAACCAACAGGCAACGCCAGGGCAATAAGCTACCGCCATGAACCGATCGTCAGGATGAGCAATACATATATAGAACCGGGCGATGCCACCTTCCAGGACATGCTCGAAGGAATCACCGAGGGGATATACGTCAAAAACTGGTACGGCGGCACCACCAGCATGGAAATGTTTACTTTTTCAGGCGGTGAAGCCTATATGATACGAAACGGAAAGGTGGGGGAACTTCTAAAACCAGTGGTGTTGACCGGCAACGTGTTTACTACTCTTATGAATATAGATGCCATCGGTTCTGACCTGGAAATGAACCAGGGAGGCGGCTGCGGCAAGGGCGGCCAGTCACCACTGCCGGTTTCCAACGGCAGCCCGCACATCCGGATCCGCAAGTGCCTGATAGGAGGCCAATAGTTGGAGCATATCCTGAAGCTGGCGCTCGAGCAAGCCGAAGCGGCGGAAGTATTTTCGGTTACAGATGAAGAAATCCCGGTGGAATTCGAAGCCAACAGGCTGAAACACATCCAGGCCAAGCAAAGCAGCATTATCGCACTGCGCATCATCAAAAACGGGCGCATTGGATATGCGGTTTCCACCGATTCCGATGAACCGGAAGGGCTGGTTGCCATGGCGGTTGAAACCGCCCAGTTCGGCATGCAGGCTAAATATGAACTCCCCTGTTTGCAGAATTATCTGCCTGTTCAAACCTACGATCCGGCTGTCGAACTCGTCAGCCTGGAGGAAATGGTAAGGCTCGGCCAAGAAATGGTAGATGCAGCCGTGAAGGCTAATCCTGAAATACTGTGTGATGCCGGAGCCGGCAAGCATGCTGCCAGTATCTCCATAATAAATTCAAGCGGACTGGAGGCTCACTGCCGCAGCAGCCTTTTCAGCCTGGGGCTGGGAGGCAGCGTAATACACGGTACGGACATGCTGTTTGTGGGTGACAGCCACTATTCTTCCCACCCGGTCGTTGACGCCGGGCCGGTAATAAGCAATGTGAAGCGCCAGCTCGAATGGGCCGGCAGTCAGGCTAAAATAAGCTCGAAATCCATGCCGGTGATTTTTACGCCTCACGGCGTGGAAAACGCCCTGATCGCTCCGCTGGCCAGTGCTTTCAGCGGTAAAATGGTTCTCGAAGGAGCCTCGCCGCTTAAAAACAGGCTGGGCCAGCAGGTATTCGACCCGGCCTTGAACATCGAAGACAATGCTACCATGGACTACCAGGCAGCCAGTTCACCGTTCGATGATGAGGGCGTAGCCACCCGGGCGACGGCACTCATCCGGGCAGGAGTGGTGGAGAATTTTTATTATGACCTCTATACCGCTGCCCTTGCCGGCACTTCGAGCACGGGTAATGGCAACCGCTCCGGCGGCGGCCTGCCCGGCCCGGCGATCAATGCACTGGTGGTCAAACCGGGCGATACGAGTTTCGAGGAAATGCTGGCCGACATCAAGGAAGGGTTGATTATCGAGCATCTCATGGGCGCCGATCAGGGAAATATCCTAGGCGGCGAGTTTTCCGGCAATGTTTTGCTTGGCTATAAAATAGAAAATGGTAAAATAGCAGGGCGGGTTAAAAACACCATTGTCCATGGTAACGTTTACGAACTGTTGAATAACCTGGCAGCCATCGGCAATGACTCCAGGTGGATAGGCGGGTCCCTGTACACACCGTCCATCTACTGCCGCTCCATCGCCGTAGCTGCTGAGTAAATTCCCTTATATACCGAGGCTGAAAATGGATACGAGAGAACTTATAAAGATACACGCCCGTCCCAAGCTAAGACAGCCCAACCTCCTGGCAGCCTGGCCCGGAGTATCCGGTGTTGCCCTTATCGCAGCTACCTACCTGCTGGATAAACTGCCCTTCAAGGATCTGGCGGAGATAAAGCCGATGTACTTCTTCGAGCCCATCGGCGTACTGGCGCGCAATAATATTGTCGAAGCGCCCAGTTTCCCGCAGAGCCGCTTCTTTTATCTGAAGAACCCCTCCGGAGAAAATGACGTTATCCTTTTCTTAAGCGATGCCCAGCCCACATCCAAAGCATATGAAATGGCCAACGCCATACTCGATCTGGGCGTGAGATTCCATATGAACCGGGTTTTCACCTGTGCGGCAGCCATGACCCGCATCCATCACACCGAACAGCCCCGTGTCCGCGGCGTGGTCACCAACGCTTCCATGACTGAGGAACTTACCAGCCTGGGGCTCAACCGCGCCGGTAATTTACAAATCAGCGGCTTGAACGGCCTCCTTCTGGGGGTCGCCAAAGAGAGAAATATCGACGGCATGTGCCTGATGGGCGATGTCCCGTCCTATTCCCATCGTATCCAGAACCCGATGGCGGCACTGGCTGTGCTCAATACCCTCAAACCCATGCTGGGCATAGAACTGGATACCGGAGACCTGGCGATGGTAGCCCAGGAAGCCCAGCAGAGAATGAAGCAGGTAGCATCCGAGGCCATGGAAGACTACATAGACTACTTCACCGAGCCGATATGGGAACAGGGTGAAGAATATTACGATGATGACGAAGAAGAGGAAGATTAACCGGGATTTCCTGTCCATACCCATAACACTGGATGAAGTGCTGGAAGGCCTGGCAGCTTCCACAGAAGCTCTTCCGGCAGCTCACCTGGCCGAACTCTCCGACCTTTCACCCAAAAACCTGAATCTGTTTTTCACGACCTGGGCCGAACTCCCGGATATAAAACGCCAGGCAATCATTTCCCGGCTGGCCGAGATGGCCGAGGGTCACGTTGAATTCAACTTCGATGCCATTTTCAAATCAGGCCTGGACGACAACGACCCCGAAGTGCGCCTGGGATCGATTAACGGCCTCTGGGAAAACCAGCAGGACTGGCTGGAACAGAAACTGGTGGGCATGATACAGGATGATCCGGCTGAAATAGTGCGTATATCCGCCGCCGGCGCCCTTGAACGGTTTTGTCTGACAGCCGAACTGGATGAGGCAGACCCGGAACATAAAACAAGGCTGGCAGAGCAACTGCTGTCGGTATTTAACGATGCCGAAGAACTGATAGATATAAGGCGCCGGGCGCTGGAAGCTGTCGCTCCGCTTAACCTTCCCGCGGTAAATGCTGCCATTAATTCCGCATACCGGAGTTCCGACATAGACCTCAAGCTGAGCGCGGTATACGCCATGGGCGCCAATTGCAACCCTTCATGGCTGCCGGTGCTCCTTGCTGAGTTAGAAAACCCCGATCCACAGCTGCGTTACGAGGCAGCCTGCGCCTGCGGCGAAATGAACGAGGAAGAAGCCGTACCTTCCCTGGTGCGGCTTACCGGTGATGAAGATACCGATGTCCAGTCAGCCGCAGTAGCCGCCCTGGGAAAAATCGGCGGGCAGGAAGCCCGCCAGGCCCTGCTGGTTCTGCTTGACCAGCCGGACCCGCTGCTCAGGCAGGCAGCCGAAGAAGCCATTCGCGAACTCGAAATCTACCAGGACCCTTTTTCGGCCACCGGGTTCGACCTGGACCACCCCGAAAGCGAATAAACCATATGCTATTTATGCCGTATTTGTGCTAGAATTTAGCTTCAAATAAGGTAGACGGAGGTGCCAACTGTCCAGCGAAGAGTTAAACCGGGAAACCAGCGACAGCATGGCAATCCAGACCTTCAACCTCAGCCGCAGCTTCGGTCCTGTGCTGGCGGTGGACAACCTGAATCTGGATATAGGCCGGGGTGAACTGTTTGCCCTGCTGGGTCCGAACGGCTCCGGCAAATCCACCACCATAAACATGCTTTGCTGCCTGCTCAAGCCCACCCGGGGTACCGCCCGCATTATGGGCTTCGATATTAACCGCCAATCAGGCTCGGTCAAAGCCCTGACCGGGGTATCTCCGCAGGAAACGACCCTTTCCGAACACCTCTCGCCCCTGGAAAACCTGGAGTTGATGGCCAGTCTTTCCAACATTTCCCGCATGAAAGCCCGGCAGTGGTCGGCAGGCCTGGTGGAAATAATGGGTCTCGGAGACCGGGCCAATGACCAGGTAAGGAAGTTTTCCGGAGGCATGAAACGGCGCCTGAGCATTGCCATGGCCCTTATTTCGGACCCGGCCATAGTTTTTCTGGACGAACCGACCCTGGGCCTCGATCCACAGGCCAGGCGCGCCCTCTGGGAATATATCGCCGGCCTCAAGGGTGATAAAACCATCCTGCTGACTACCCACTACATGGAGGAAGCCGATTTCCTGGCCGACCGCATCGGCATCATAGACGCGGGTAAAATCGCGGCGCTGGGAAGCAGTCTTGATCTGAAAACCCAGACGGTCGACACCCATACTATAGTTATCAATGCCTGGAACCTTACCATTAGAGCGCTGGACTCGGTCCGGGCGAAATTTGAAAACGTAAAAATCAACGGCGGCTGCCTTTCCATCACCGGCCGCCAGCTAGACTTCAAAGAAACCGTCGATTACATCCATTCCACCGGGGCTGTAATACGCTCGGCTTATTTCAAAGAACCGAGCCTGGAGGAAGCCTATCTTAAAATAACCGGAAAGGAGCTGCGAGGGTGAAATTCCTCAACCTGACTCTCAGAAATTTCAAGGAAACCTACCGTGACCCGCTGGCGCTGGGTTTTCTCATAGCCTTCCCGCTGCTTTTCATGCTGCTGTTCGGGGCAGCCCTGGGGGGCAACTCGAACCCTTCGTATACCGTAGGCGTCATCGACGAAGATGGCACCCAGGTTTCGAGCCAGTTTATCACCGAGGTCCTGACTCAAATTCCCCTGCTCGATATTGGCCTTTTCGAATCGGAAGCCGAAGCCCTGGACAACCTCAAGCAGGGCAATATTCGCTCGGCGCTGGTGATACCGTCCGGTTTCGGTGACGAGGTGGCCAAAAGCTGGCAGCACCTGGACCCCGACATTATTTTGAACATAACTTATGATGAAAGCGACCTTACCGTCTCCAGCCAGATAATTTCCGCAGTGAACTCAGCCATTCGAAATTACGCCCAGGTTCAAATACCCATCACTATCAACACGTCTCATATCAATGTGGAAGTGGATGTCAGCCAGATAGATTTCATCGCTCCGGGCATTATCATCTTCGGGCTGCTTATCATGGTACCTACCTCCGCCCGGATAATGGTGCGGGACAAGGAAACCGGTTTTATGTCCCGGATGCTCACCACGCCAACCTACCCGTGGGAATTTATATCCGGCTATTCCGTCAGCCTGCTGGTGATTGCCATTGTGCAGATTGTTATATTCATCCTGCTGGGTGTTGCTTTCGGCATGAATATCGTGGGCAACATTATGCTGGCTTTCCTCATCTTCCTGCTGACGGCTGTTTGCTCAATAGGCATCGGCATGGTAGTTGCCTCCCTCTCCAAAAGCGAAAACCAGGCCGAACCGCTGTGCTGGCTCATCGCCATGCCGCTGGCAGTACTCTCCGGCGTATGGTTTTCACGGGAAATAATGCCGGAATATATCCAGGTACTGGGGGATATATTCCCTTATGCTCACGCCGTCAGCGCTGCGCGGGTGGTAATCATTCGCGGGGCCGACTTTTCAGCCGTATCCGGCCCGTTGCTGTTTCTTTCATGCTGGGCTGCCGGCGCTTTCATTCTGGGCATTGCCCTTTTTCGGCGCCGGATGAGGGGTTAACATTTGGACCCCATTGTATTCGAGAACGGCACCCTGACGGTGCTGGACCAGACCCGCCTGCCGGCAGAAGCAAGCTACATCCGGATCCGTGACCACGTGCACCTGGCCCAGGCTATCAGAAACCTTAGCATACGGGGAGCACCGGCTATCGGCGCCGGAGCCGCTTACGGCATCGCGCTGGGCGCCAGACTGCTCGAAGTTTCCGACATGGCCGCTTTTCTGGAACAACTGGACCAGATAATAAAGGTCATCACCGCTACCCGCCCGACCGCCCAAAACCTCTTCCGGGCAGCAGCCAGAATGCGCCTCTGCGCTGAGCGCGCTTCTTCTCCGGCGCTTGCCAAAGAAGCGCTGATTAGTGAAGCAAAGCGCATTCACCGCGAGCAGCATGACCAGGATATGGCTCTGAGCCGGCACGGGTTGGATGTAATCCCCGCCGGCGCCACCATTCTTACTCACTGCAATACCGGCAGCCTGGCTACCGCCGGATACGGCACCGCGCTGGGGGTTATAAAACTGGCTCACCGCTGTGGCAGGGCCGTTCGCGTGCTGGCGACAGAAACCCGGCCGCTGCTGCAGGGTGCCAGGCTGACAGCTCTGGAGCTCGAAGAAGCCGGTATACCTTTCGAACTTATCGTTGATTCGGCTGCCGGCCATTACATGGCCCGTGGTAAAGTCACTCTGGTAATGACCGGCGCTGACAGAATCGCCCTGAATGGTGATACCGCTAATAAAATCGGCACCTATACCCTGGCCGTTTTAGCCAGAGTGCACGGGCTGCCTTTCTATATAGCCGCTCCATTGACGACTTTCGATCCGGCAACCGCGAGCGGCGAAAGTATTGTAATAGAAGAGCGCAGTCCTGATGAGGTAACCTTTTTCAACGGAGCCCCCTCTGCGCCGGCCACCACTCCGGCCCTCAACCCGGCTTTCGATGTTACCCCAGCACAGCTGATTACCGCTTTTATAACCGAGGCCGGCCTTTTGCAGCCTGAAGAATTGAAACATACGATCACGCGTTCTGCCTGAGCTCGGCCGCCGGCCGGCAGCGCAGTACCCGGCCCTTGTTACGGCCATATCCGGGATAACAGTTGCAGAATTGAATCCCGGGCAAGCGTCTTATATAATCAATGCGAAATGGAGGCAGCCGATGCACACCGCTAAACTGGGCGTTATCGGAGGAACAGGACTTTATCATATCGAAGGGTTGAGCCATGTTAAAACCTTTGAAATGAACACGCCTTTTGGCAAACCCAGTGACAGCATCACGACCGGCAAGCTGGAAGGCGTAAGCGTCGCTTTTCTGCCGCGCCACGGCAAAGGCCACCGCATCTCGCCGACCGAACTGCCTTCCAGGGCAAATATATACGCTCTTAAAATGCTGGGGGTCGAATACATAATAGCCATTAACGCCGTGGGTTCACTCAAAGAAAGCATCCACCCTGGAGATATGGTAATTCCAAATCAGTACATAGACAAAACCACCCAGAGGCGCAATACCTTTTTCGGAGAAGGGCTGGTAGCTCATATTTCCTTTGCCGACCCCGTTTGCTCCAGCCTCTCTTACACTCTTTTTGAATCTGTCGAAAAAGCCGGCGCCAGGGCTCATCTCGGCGGTACTTACATTGTAATGGAGGGTCCGGCTTTTTCCACCCGGGCGGAGTCTCTACTGCACCGTTCGTGGGGGGCCGATATTATCGGCATGACAGCCCTCCCGGAAGCCAGGCTCGCCCGTGAAGCCGAGATGTGCTATGCGACGCTGGCCTGCGTTACCGATTACGATGCATGGCATGAAACCGAGGCCGCCGTTTCGGTCGATATAATTATAGCCACCCTCAAACAGAACGCCGAAGTTTCTAAAAATGCCATCAGGTATGCGGCGGCCAGTCTCCCGCCGAGGGATAAATGCGGTTGCCCCCAAGCCCTGGCTGACGCCATCGTGACCGACCCGGCAACGGTTTCAGCCAAGCGACGGGAGGAAATCAGCCTTATCGTAAGCAAGTACCTGGATTAGGCACGCAATGAACTCAATCAATTTTGCTTTCAAAACTACCATAATCGGCAGCATGCCGCATACCGACCCTGAAAAAGCCTGCCGGTTGATAAGGCGCTATCTCAAAGATATCCCGGCATGGCCCCAGCTGCCCAGGCGCAGTCCTCTCGAGTTAATGGATGCCCAGTTCAGCCGCGGTTTTCCCGGCCTTGAAATAACGCAGGGGAAACTCTCGTTTAAACGCTCGGCGGGATTTGAGAAGGCTCTTGAGAGCCTCTACGAGCACTATTTAGGCGACAAATACGCAATGTATGCCGTTACCCCTGATTACGCTGCCGGCCTGCATTATTTTACGAATATGGATGGTTTTTCACCTCCCTCAGCCAAGGGGCAGGTCTCGGGGCCGGTAAGCTGGTGCCTGAGTGTTGCCGATGAAAGCGGTAAATCCATACTTTACGATGAAATCCTTTCAGATGCAGCCTCACGCATGCTGGCCTTGAGCGCCAGGTGGCAGGAAGACTTGCTGCGCCGCGTCAGTAAAAACACCCTGCTTTTCATCGATGAACCAGCCATGTCGAGCTATGGCTCGGCTTTTTTAAGCCTGCCCGGGGAAAAACTGGCCGGTCTTATCCGCGAGACCATGAGCCGGCTCAGAGGGCTGAAAGGCATTCACTGCTGTGGCAATACCGACTGGGGGCTGGTGCTTTCCACCGGAGCCGATGTGTTGAGCTTTGACGCCTATCAGCACGGCACGACCCTGAGCCTGTATCCGGAAGCGGTAGCCGCTCATCTGGCCCGCGGCGGCGCTGTCGCCTGGGGAATAGTACCCAACAGCGAATCAGCCATTGCCGGCGAAAACGCTGCCACGCTCAAAGACCGGCTGGAGGAAACCATGGGGGCTCTTGCCCGCAGTGGCATCAGCTTCAGGCAACTTGCCCAGGCAAGCCTGCTTACGCCCAGTTGCTCTCTTTCCGGATTGAGCGAGGAAGGAGCCGAACAGGTTCTGGCGTTAATGGCAGAGCTCTCGGAAAGAATGATTTCCCGCTATCTTTAGAGGAGGCCGGGTATGGATTGCCATATTTTGGAAAATAAGGCAAACTGTAACTGCACTTATGAACCATGCCCCAGAAAGGGCAGGTGCTGTGAATGCATCGGTTATCATCAGGCCGGGCGCGAGCTGCCGGCCTGTTATTTCCCGGCTTCAATTGAAAAGACCTACGATAGAAGTTTCGAACGTTTTGCACAGGCAATCAACAGAGGGGAGATTTGACAATGGAAAACTTACCACAGGTTGGGGACCGGTATTTTGATGCTGTAGCCAGAGTAATCGAGGACAACATATCAAAAATGGTGCCCGGTGAAAACGAACACCGTTTCTATGCATCGCTGGTGGCAGGAGGGAACTCAACCGCCGCCCATGTAGTCGCCTACTGCGAGGGAATGAAAGAGCTTTACGGGGAAGGGGACGGAGATAAAGCCCTGGAACTGACCAAGCTTTTCACTCTGCTCATGCTGGCTCAGAGTTACCGCTGGCTGAGTGAAAACCATCCGGAAACCACCGATACCGATGATGCAGCCAGAACAGCCGCCACCAACATACTGGCCATGTTCGGCGATGACAAATCCGAGAGCATTGAATTGTTCGTCGACCTGAAGACGCAGTTTGATTATGACACCCTGAACAATCCATCCATGGTGCACATGGGAGGATTCATGCTCGGCTGGGCTGCCGAGGCTATGGGGCACCCTTGCCTCGAATGGCAAAAGGTTGACTTCCCCATTGACAGCATGTCCGATGTTACCCAGTCAGGGGTTCTAATAGATTCTGCTCCCATGCGAAGCCCTACCGATATCAAAGCCTTCTGGGCCTGCCACGGTGCCGGCTGCAGGGCGCTTATGGAGCATTACGAAGGAAAAAAGATTGACGGAGACGCTGCCGCCGGTAATACAGGCGCTGAGTAAACCGGGCATTTTACCAGGCAGTGCCGGCCCGGCTGCAATCATACAGACCCAGATGAGCTGGGTGCTTCTTACCGCTGGTTACGCCTTTAAATTCAAAAAGCCGGTCAACCTGGGTTATGTTGACTACACCTCGCTGGAAAAACGGCTCTTCTTTTGCCAAAAAGAAGTCGAGTTGAACCGCCGGCTTTGCCCGGACGGCTACCTGGGTGTTATCCCCGTAACCCTGAAGAACGGGAAGTACTGCCTCGATGGGGCCGGTGAAACTGTGGATTACACGGTACAAATGAAGCGGCTGCCGCAAGAGCGCATGCTGGACTGGCTTCTGCTGAACGGAGAGGTCACTCCGGATATGCTCAAGGCTGTAGCTGTGAAAGTTGCCGGTTTTCACCGGAATGCAGAAGCGGGCGAGCACATAGATGTGTACGGCTCCCTGGAGGCCGTGCGCTTCAATGCCGCTGAAAACTTCGAGCAGACGGCTAAATACACCGGGCCGGTTGCCCTGCCGCGGTCCATGGCGCGAATCAAGGGCTTTACAAATGCTTTTCTTGACTCAAACGCAGCCTTGTTTGCCGGCCGTGTCGAGGGCGGCCATATTCGCGACTGCCATGGAGATCTTCATTCTTCCCACATTTGCTTTACCGATTGCCTGTGTATTTATGATTGTATCGAGTTCAATGACCGGTTCCGCTACTCCGACACCGCTTCGGAAGTGGCGTTTCTGGCGATGGACCTGGACCATTACGGCCGTGCCGAACTCGGCACGGCTTTTATTCAAGACTATATCGAAGCCTCGGCAGATACCGGTATTGAAAGTCTGCTCAGGTTTTATAAATGTTACCGGGCCATGGTCAGAGCCAAGGTGAACTGCTTCAAACTGGACGACCCTTACGTGAGTGACAGCGAAAAGGCTTCGTCCAAAGCTGCCGGGCGGCTGTATTTCGACCTGGCTGAGAGCTACACGCTTGAAAAACCGGTTCTGCTGGCAACTGCCGGCCTCACCGGCAGCGGCAAATCCACCCTTGCCCGGGCACTTGGACGTAGAATGGGAATGGTGGTTATTTCCTCTGATATCATACGTAAAAGCCTGGCCGGCATTCCATCCACCCGGCATTGTTACGACGAACTGGATAGCGGGATTTATTCGCCTGAATTTTCCCGCCTTACCTATGAAACAATGTTCGATCAGGCCCGACACTGGCTTTCCCGCGGGATATCGGTGGTACTGGATGCAACTTTTACACTGGCTCGAAGCCGCCAGGCAGCCGCCGAACTCGCCCGCCGGCAGGGGGCAGCCTTCGGAATACTGGAATTGCGTATCGAGGATGACCAGGCTCTGACCCGGCTTGAAGAAAGAATGAATCAGCCCGGAAATGCAAGCGACGGTAGAGCGGAAGTTTACTTCAAACTGAAGCAGGAATACCAGCCCCTGTCCGGAACGGAAACAGGCTGCCGTGTTATAATTGACAGTTCAATACCGCTTGAAGAAAACATCAACCGTGTCCAGAAATACATATACGGGGAATAAAGGATACTGAAAATGCACCAACACGATATAAAAAGCCTTTCGCTGGCCGAGTCCGGACGGGAAAGAATCGACTGGGCGGGACGGGACATGCCGGTTCTGAAACTTATCGGTGAACGGTTTATCCGCCAACAGACTTTTAAAGGCATCCGGATTGCCGCCTGTCTTCACGTAACTACCGAAACCGCCAACCTGGCACTGGCGCTCAAGGCGGGCGGGGCTGAGGTGAGCCTTTGCGCATCCAACCCGCTGTCCACCCAGGATGATGTAGCCGCCGCTCTGGTGGAATACGGCCTCCCAACCAACGCCATTAACGGGGCGGACGATGCAACCTATTACCGCCACATCAACAATTCCCTGGATATAAAACCCCACCTGACGGTAGATGATGGGGCCGACCTGGTTACCACTCTGCATACTTCGAGAACCGGGTTGCTGGGCGAGGTAATCGGCGGTACGGAAGAAACCACCACCGGGGTAATCCGGTTGAGGAGTCTGGCCGCTGAAGGCAAGCTGTGCTACCCTGTAATCGCCGTAAACGACGCACTTACCAAGCATTTATTCGACAACCGTTACGGTACCGGGCAGAGCACTATTGACGGCATAACCCGGGCAACCAACCTGCTCTGGGCAGGTAAAACCGTGGTTATAGCCGGTTATGGCTGGTGTGGACGCGGCATTGCGCTGAGGGCCAGAGGACTGGGCTCCCAGGTAATAATACTGGAAACCGAACCCTTGAGAGCGCTGGAAGCCATCATGGATGGTCATCGGGTAATGCCGGTGGAAGAGGCTGCCGGGCTGGGAGACATTTTTATCACCGTTACCGGCAACAAACACGTCCTGAGGCCGGAACATTTCAAGAAAATGAAAGACGGCGCCATCATGGCCAACAGCGGCCATTTCAATGTGGAAATAGACATCCCGGGCCTGGAAAAAATGGCTGCCGGGGTAAAACGGATCCGCCGGCTGATAGACGAGTACAGCCTCGAAGATGGCAAGAAACTGTACATCCTGGGAGAAGGCAGGCTCATAAACCTGGCAGCCGCCGAAGGCCATCCCGCATCGGTAATGGATATGAGTTTCGCCAACCAGGCTCTCAGCCTGGAGCACCTTGTAAAATGCCGGGGCCTGACACCCGGTGTCTACCCCGTACCCGAGAACATCGATAAGGAAGTAGCCCGCCTGAAGCTTAAAGCGCTGAAGGTGGGCATCGATACCCTTACCCCCCAACAGAGCAAATACCTGCAAAGCTGGCAGGAAGGGACATAGGAGGACCCATGACAAATACTTTCAAGAATTCGCCTTGTTATCTGCTGACATCCGAATCGGTGGCGGAGGGGCATCCGGACAAGCTGTGCGACCAGGTTTCCGATGCCATACTGGATGCCATCATGCAGAAGGACCCTCTGGCCAGAGTTGCCTGTGAAACGGCTGTCACCAACGGCCTGATAGTAATAATGGGAGAAATTACTACCTCATGCTACGTGGATGTAGCCCGGATTGCGCGCGGCGTTATCCGTGATATCGGCTACACCCATCAGGAATATGGTTTTCATCACGAAACCTGCGGCGTGATAGTTTCCATCAATGAACAGTCCCAGGATATTGCCCAGGGTGTAAATTGCTCCAGGGAAGCCAGGGGTGATGATAAAAAGGACGACCTTGATCTCATCGGGGCCGGCGACCAGGGCATGATGGTAGGTTTTGCCTGTAACGAAACGCCGGAACTGATGCCGCTATCCATTTCACTGTCTCACAAGCTGTGCCGGCGCCTGGCGGAGGTCAGAAAAAATAAAACCCTGCCCTACCTGAGGCCGGACGGTAAATCCCAGGTAACAGTCGAATACACCAACGGTACACCCAGACGCATAGATAATGTTGTCATCGGCGCCCAGCACGACCCGGATATCGACCACAGCCTTATCAGCCGGGATATTATCCGCGAAGTCATCGAGCCGGTACTGCCGGCTGAACTGGTTGATTCGTCAACTCGCTACCTGGTAAACGCTACCGGCCGGTTCGTAATCGGCGGGCCGGTTTCGGATACGGGCTTTACCGGGCGTAAAATAATAGTCGACACCTATGGCGGTATCGCCCGGCACGGCGGCGGCGCTTTTTCCGGCAAGGATGCCACCAAGGTGGACCGTTCCGGCTCCTATATGGCCCGTTACGTGGCTAAAAACCTGGTAGCCGCCGGTTTGGCTGAAAGGCTGGAGATACAGATTGCCTACGCCATCGGGGTAGCCCGGCCTCTCTCGGTTTCAGTCGAAGCCTTCGGCACCGCCAAAATCGATAATGGGCTGATGCTGCAACTGATACACAAGCACTTCGATTTCAGGCCCGGGGCAATCATCAATTACCTGAACCTGAGGCGCCCCATTTACAGGCAGGTTGCCTGTTTCGGCCACTTCGGCCGCACCGATATCGATCTCCCCTGGGAGCAAACCGATAAGGCCGATGCCCTGAGAAGGGAAGGCCTGGGCTGCCCGTAGCGACAAGGCAATGGATAATAATAAAAGTTCCTTTATAAAATTCGGCACCGATGGATGGCGGGGCATTATCGCTGAAGATTTTACCTTTGAAAATTTAAGGTTGTGTTCCCAGGCTACTGCCGATTTTATAAAGGGGCAAAACAAGCCGGACCCGCTGGTTGTGATCGGATATGATACCCGTTTTGCTTCTGCCGATTTTGCCCGCGCCACGGCCGAAGTAATGGCTGCCAACAATATCAGGGTGCTCATCAACTCTTCCCCCTGCCCGACACCGGTGGTCAGTCATGCAACTAAAACCCTTCAGGCTTCGGCCGGTATAGTAATTACCGCCAGCCACAACCCCGCTAACTGGAGCGGTTACAAAATCAAATCCGGAGATGGTTCCAGCGCCCCGGCCGGCATAATACAGTCAATAGAGGCTGGCATCGAGAACCTGGACCGGTCCAATATCAGAAGGCTTGACTTTGAAGAAGGGCTTAAAAGCGGCATAATCCAAGAAGCCGATTTTGCACCGCATTACCTGGAAAAACTGGGCAGCCTGGTTGATATCGACCAGTTGAAAAAAGCGCCGCTGAAAGTTGTCTTCGATGCCATGTTCGGCGCCGGTTCGGGTTATCTTTCACGCATACTCGAAGGTGGACAACTGGGGGTAATTGAAATTAACGCTGGTCTTAATCCGGCTTTTCCCGGCATAAAGCAACCAGAACCTATCGGGCCCAACCTGCAAAAGCTGGCCGCGGCAGTAAGGGAAACCGGAGCCGGCGCCGGCCTGGCTACCGACGGTGATGCCGACAGGCTGGGAATAATAGACGAACAGGGACGGTTTCTAAACACCCTCCAGGTTTATTCCCTGCTGGTTCTTTACCTGCTGGAGATAAGAGGCCAGCGGGGAGCCATAGTGAAAACAATCACGTCTTCCTCTATGATACAGCGCCTGGGAGAAATATATAACGTGCCTGTTTACGAAGTCCCGGTGGGTTTCAAATACGTGGCCCCTGTCATGGTAGAACAAGATGCCATGGCAGGAGGGGAGGAAAGCGGCGGCTACGGTTACCGGGGGCATATACCCGAGCGGGACGGCATCCTTTCGGCCTTATTTTTTTTAGACTATATGGTTAAAACCGGCAAGAATCCTTCCCAGCTTGTCCAATACCTTTACAGCCTCGTCGGCTCTCATTATTATCAACGCACCGATTTTAAATTCCCCGCCGAACAAAGGGAGCACATTATAAACAGGGTTTCGGATTTTAAAGCTCCGGGTATCGATGGCAGCCACGTTGCCAAAATCGATACTTTCGACGGTTTTCGCTATACTTTGAGCGACCGGTCCTGGTTGCTCATCCGTTTTTCCGGGACTGAACCGCTCCTTCGCATATATGCCGAGGGTTCTTCCCCGGAACAGGTGGCCAGACTGCTGGATGAAGGCAAGAGGATCGCCGGTCTTTAAGGAGAAGGTTTGGAAACTAAACTGCCGGAAAAAACCGTTAAGCCCTGGGGATACGAACTGCTGTATGCCCTTACCGACAGTTACGCCGGTAAGATTATATTTGTAAGGCGAAACCACCGGCTCAGCCTTCAATATCACCAGTCCAAGGAAGAAACCATGTATTTTCAGTCGGGGCGCGCCCTGGTTGAAACCGGCACCGAGGCAACCATGCTTTCAGAAAACATCTTCGAAGCCGGCCAGAGCCTGCACCTGCCGCCAGGAACATGCCACCGCATAAAAGCCCTGGAAGATACAGTTATCCTCGAGGTTTCGACTCCCCAGCTGGATGATGTAATCCGGCTGGATGATGATTACGGGAGAGCCGGGAAATGAACCTGGTAGATCCCTATGGCCTGTCGAGTATTGAGGCCGAAATCGAGCAGATAATCGCCGAACAGCACCCCCGTGAGGTCTCCCTCTGCCAGCAGCTCATAAACAGCTATCTTAACGGCTTTAAAACCCTGCCGGATATAAACGACACAATCGGCTTGAAAACAGTACTTCTGCTGCTGACCACACGGGGATTCAACTCCCTGTGGTGCTCCTTCAACCTGCTTAAGCGAGGCTACTATTCCCAGTCCATTATCCTCACCCGTTCTTCGCTCGAAGACTGGCTGACCGGAGAAGATTGCCGCACCAACCCTGAAACACTTCGATTACTGCTGGAGGGCAAGGATGAGTTCTGGAAGAGGGAGTTCAAATTTCACCAGATGGCCAAACGCCTGCCGGAGCAGATAGAAGATTCATGGAAATCCATTTATGATTCCGTTTCTTCCATTGCCCACCCCCGTACGCCTTCACTGGCCATGCTTTTTGCCCCCAACAAGGGGATACGCCTGGGTTGCTACTATGACAAATACCATTTCCTTAAGGCTTACCAGGTATGGCTGGTAGCTATTTCGCTTCTGCCGGAAGCTCTTTACAATATTATGGAGTCAGAAGCAGATGACTGGTGGCAAACCTATTCCCCGCTGTATGCCACTACTCTGCCGGAAATTGAACGGGTTAAAGAGCAACTCGATTCCCGCAGCACTTAAGACCCCTTCAAAACCAGAAAGCCGCAGAAGTAGTTCTGCGGCTTTCTTATACCCTTTAAAAGGCTTAACGCTTGGTGTACTGAGGAGCCTTGCGGGCCCGTTTCAGGCCTGGTTTCTTACGTTCCTTGATTCTGGGATCCCTGGTAAGCAAACCGCCTTCTCTCAATTCGTGATGAAATTTATCATCAATCCCGGCAAGAGCCCGGGCTATGCCGTGCCGGATGGCTTCACACTGGCCGGTAATGCCACCACCGTTTACCTTGACCACTACATCGTATTTTCCCATGGTGCCGGTAATTTCAAACGGCTTTAGAATTGTCTGGCGGTAAAGCACCCGGTTGAACCTTTCCTCGAACGGCTGTCCATCGACCAGGATGGCTCCATTGCCCTTGAAAAGCTTAACCTGGGCTACGGCGGTTTTGCGCCTGCCGGTGCCGTGTAAATACTCTTTTTGTTTTTCTATCATTTATTCCCTCTCACGGTTTAAACCTGACCTTCGCCGGCGGCAGGTACCTGCGCGATATGCGGGTGCTCGGCTCCGGGATAGATCCTTAATTTTCCAATCATGGCTTTGCCCAGTTTATTCTGCGGCAGCATGCCTTTCACTGCATGTTCAATGGCTTTTGCCGGTTTGGTAGCCATAACCTTTTCAAGGTTCTCTGCCTTGAACCCTCCCGGGTAGCCAGAGTGCCGGTAATAAAATTTATCCTGTAATTTATTGCCGGTAACCTTAATCTTTGCGGCGTTAATTACAATTACATTATCACCGACATCCAAATGGCGAGCAAATTTGACCTTGCCCTTGCCCATAAGCAGGCAGGCGACTTCGGTTGCCAGGTCGCCCAGTACGCGCCCCTCGGCATCGATTACATGCCAGCCCCGCTCGATATCTGCCGCTTTTACTGAATAAGTTTTCATTCCAGACTCTCTTCCTTTAATTCCCTTGCATAGTTTACCCGGTACAACACCAATCCCCTGGCCGGAGCGGTGGGTTGAGCCAGCCCCGGTTTGACAGCATCCATTATACCTTTAAATTCATCCCCCGTCATCTGCCCCCGTCCCACTCTTATCAGCAGGCCAACCGTATTTCTTACCTGGTGAGGCAAGAATGCATTTGCCTCAATGGTAAAAAACACCCGGTCTTCCTGACGGCTGACCTCGGCCGTATCTACTCTTCTTACCGTCGAGCCCATCGGCCCCATCGGGGTGGCAAACGATGCAAAATCATATTTGCCAATCAGGTGCCGGCAGGCAAGATTCATTTTTTCCGTATCCAGTTCACCCGCAACCCGCAGGCTGGTAGCCTGATACAGGGGCGAACGGCTTGCCCGGTTCAGGATATGATACCGGTACTGCCGGCTTACCGCCTTGCGTCTTACATCAAACCCCGGATTAGTGCGATAGGCTTGCCTGACAGCGATATCGGCTGGAAGATAATGGTTCAAGCCGCTTATGTAATCCCGGGCCTTAAGCTCGGAATCGGTGCTGAAAGATACCACCTGCCCCAGGGCGTGAACTCCGCTGTCTGTCCGGCTTGAGCCGTATATCCGGCAGAATCGCCCGCTTAACTTCTGCAAGGCTGTTTCCAGCTCTGCCTGTATAGTCGGTACGTTGCTTTGCCATTGAAAACCGGCATACCCGGTGCCATCGTACTCGACCACCAGCACAAACTGCTTGTCTGCCGGACAGATCAAACTCTCAGGGGTCACATCCATAAGTAAACTATTGTTGCCCGTTAATGTTCCGGGCTATGTAAAAGAACGCTTATTATTGAACCAGTTCTATTCTGGCCATGGGCGCCCCGTCACCCAGCCGCATACCCAGTTTAGTTATGCGAGTGTATCCTCCGGGACGCTGGGCATACTGCTTGGCCAGATCATCAAACAGCTTGTCAACCACCTTATCGTCATAAATATAGGCCAGAGCGCGCCGGCGCGAAGCCAGTGTGCCGTTTTTGCCCATAGTTATAAAACGTTCAGCGATCGGGCGCACTTCCTTCGCTTTGGCCAGCGTGGTATCCACTTTGCCGTAATCCAGCAAATCGGTTACCAGTTTTCTGAAAAGCGCTTTGCGCTGTCCGGTATCCCGGCCGAGTTTCCTGCCATCTACTTTGTGTCTCATATAACTGTCACCTTACGAAGTAATAACTATTGTTCAGTATCTGTCTGGTGTTCTTCCGCCTCGACCGCTTCCGTTTCATCGTCAGCTTCGCCGGTAAAAGATTCGCCGGCATTTTTCCTGAGTCCGCTGCCGGCGCCAAGCACCAGGCCCATCTCCTTGAGTTTCTCTTCTACCTCATGGCGGGACTTGGAGCCGAAATTCCTCAGCGAAGCAACCTCGTCTTCACTCATGGTAATGAGTTCACCCACCGTGTTTATATCTCCCCTTTTCAGGCAGTTCAAGGCGCGGACGGAAAAATCGAGTTGTTCTATAGGCATATTATAAATATCCGGCGGAATTGTGGCCCGGAATGCGCGTATCTCCTGTTCGACAAGCGAAGTAGCTCCGTACTCGACGAACGGCTCCAGCTGGCTTTTCAATATGTCAGCCGACATACTGACCGCCGCAGCCGGGGACAGGGTTCCATCGGTCCATACCTCAAGATGCAGCCTTTCCTGGCTGGTCTCCCGGCCTACATGCATGGGTTCGGTGGTAAAATTGGCTTTCCGAACCGGACTGAATACGGCATCTACGGGTATGGTTCCTACCGGTAACTCATCTTGGGTTTCACCGGCCGTATAGCCAATACCAAGGTCGACCGTTAACTCAATATACAGCTTGCCTTCGGCGGAATCGATGGTTGCCAGGCACAAATCCGGATTCACAATTTCGAAATCAATGTTCTTTTCAATATCGGAGGCCAGAACCTTGCCTTCTCCCTGTTTGGAAAGTATAAGCTTGCCCGGCTGGCCGGACATTGGCCTCAGTCGCAGTTCCTTGATATTTAACAGCAGCTCCAGCACATCTTCCTTTACGAACGGAATGGGGGAAAATTCGTGGTGTATCCCGTCTATCCAGACCTGGGTGACAGCCGCACCCGGCAAATAACGCAACATTATACGCCTGAGCGAGTTGCCCATAGTCACACCAAACCCTTTTTCCAGTGGTTCGGCAATAAAATGCCCGTAATTCGGGTCTTCTTTTATACATTCTATTTTAGGTACTACCAGACTAGCCAACCGCAAACCTCCTTATACCAGCTAACGGGAGTAATATTCAACTACAGCCGCCGTATCATAACGGATGCCAACATCTTCCGGAGTTGGCAAAGCTACCACTTTCCCTTCCATTTTGGCCTTGTCAACGCTCAGCCATTGAGGTATGGTCTTGCTGCCGATACTATCCGAAAGCAGTTTGTAATAATTCGTCTTCTGGCTGCCTTCCCGCCAGCTTATCGTATCCCCTTCATTTATAAGACACGAAGGGATATCGGTTTTCCTGCCGTTAAGCACAATGTGGCCATGCCTTACTATTTGCCTGGCCTGTGACAGAGAATCGGCAAATCCAAGTCGAAATACCGCATTGTCAAGCCTTCTTTCCAAAAGCACAACCAGGTTATCGCCGGTCACGCCCGGCTGCCGGTTGGCCTCGGCAAAGAAGCGGCGAAGCTGCTTTTCCATAAGCCCGTAACTGAAGCGGACTTTCTGCTTCTCCCGGAGCTGAACCCCGCGATCAGACAGGCGTCGCCTTCGGCCGAGCTGCGGTCCCGGTGGTTTGGGCCTTTTGTCAAAAGTGCACCGGGTAATGCATTTATCACCTTTTAACATCAGTTTTTCACCACTGCGCCGGCAAAGACGACAGCGGGCTTCGGTATATCTCGCCATTAGACCCTCCTCCTTTTGCGCGGCCGGCAGCCATTGTGAGGAATGGGAGTCACGTCGCGAATACTGGCTACATTCAATCCTGTACTCTGCAGGGAACGTATGGCCGCTTCACGCCCGCTGCCCGGGCCCTTTACGTAAACATGTATCTCTCTCAAGCCATGCTCGATACCTTTTTTAGCGGCATTGGCTGCTGCCAGCTGGGCGGCATAGGGCGTGCTTTTGCGCGAGCCCTTAAAACCTGCCGTGCCAGCGCTGGCTGAGGCGATTACATTGCCCTGAGGGTCGGTCAGGGTGATGATGGTGTTATTGAAAGTTGCCTGAATATAAGCCCGCCCCTGGGGTATATTCTTACGCTCTTTCTTGCGAACACGAGTACGTTTTTTAACCATATTCTCTCCTAGTTAACCTTTACTTCTTAGCCATACCGCGCTTCTGGCCTCTACCGGCGACGGTTTTGCGCTCGCCGCGCCTGGTGCGCGCATTGGTACGGGTTCTTTGACCACGTGCAGGCAAATTCCTCCGGTGCCGCATACCGCGGTAACTACCAATATCCATTAACCTTTTTATGTTGAGAGTGTTTTCCTTACGCAAGTCACCCTCGACTTTAAAGCCTTTGGCAATCACTTCCCTCAGGCGGTTAACTTCATCTTCAGTGAGACTGCTCACTACTGTGGTCGGTTCGATACCAACGTCATCCAGTATTTTCAAGCTGGTAGTACGGCCCAGTCCATAAATATACTGCAGTGCCACCCAGACCTGTTTCGTTTTCGGGATATCAACTCCGGCAATACGTGCCATTAACGCCTCCTCTTAAACTAACCTTGACGCTGCTTGTGCTTGGGGTTGGTACATATGACGCGTACGACCCCGTGCCGTCTTATTACTTTGCACTTATCGCAGACCTTTTTTACAGATGCCTTGACCTTCATTACACTCTTCCCAATTAACTTATTTTAAACGATATGTAATTCTACCACGGGTAAGGTCGTAAGGTGAAAGCTCCACCAGAACCTTATCGCCGGGCAGTATCCGGATGTAATGCACTCTGAGCTTGCCGGAAATGTGGGCCAGTACCACATGCGCGTTGGCCAGTTCCACCCTGAAAGTGGCATTGGCCAGCGCTTCCTGGACTACACCTTCTACTTCTATTGCTTCTTTTTTTGCCATTTTTATTAAACTGCCGTCAATATTTCAGCTTCGCCATCGGTTATGGCGATGGTATGCTCAAAATGAGCTGCCAGGCTGCCATCGGCAGTATAAACCACCCAATGGTCATTGCCAAGCCGTGTACGCCAGCCTCCAGCCGTTACCATTGGCTCAAGAGCCAGGGTCATGCCTTTTTTCAGTATTTGCCCGGTGCCCGCCTGACCGAAATTGGGCACCTGCGGGTCCTCATGCATATCCCGGCCAATTCCATGGCCGGTATATTCCCTTATTACGCAATATCCTCTGCTTTCGACATACTGCTGTATTTCGGCGGAAATATCGCCTATTTTACACGTCGCGCGGGCAACGGATATCCCGGCAGCCAGGGATTCTCTGGTGACCCGGATAAGCTCGCCTGCGGCCGGTGCCACCTCGCCAACGGCAACCGTAACTGCCGTATCTCCCTGAAACCCATCGATTTCCAGGCCAAAATCCAGCGATACGATATCGCCTTCTCTAATAACCCTGTCTCCGGGTATTCCATGTACTATTTCATTGTTAATCGATACACACACACAAGCCGGAAAACCCTGATACCCCTTGAAGGTAGGCCTGCCGCCCTGATTCAAAGCTTCATCGCCGGCAATCTTATCAAGATCACGGGTTTTAATCCCCGGTTTTACGCTTTTTGCCAGTATATCAAGCACCCTGCCGGTGGCTTTACCAGCGCGGCGCATCAACTGCAGTTCACGGCTGGATTTAATTATTATCGCCACGTTCAGACCCCAGCGCCCGGATTATGCGTCCGGTCACTTCTTCGACGCCGCCTTCACCCTCGACCTCTACCAGCTTATTCTGTTTCCGGTAATAATCAACCAAAGGCTCGGTCTCGGCGAAGTAAACCTGAAGCCGTCTTGCCACAGTTTCCGGATTGTCATCAGGCCGTTGATAAAGCTCACCGCCACAGGCAGGGCACTGTCGCACCGCTTCGGCTTCATGCCCATCAACCGAGTACGGAGCCTGGCATTCGCGACATAGCCAGCGGCTGGACAAACGTCGGATCAGCTCCGGTTGCCTGACCTGGATATTTACTACCCGGTCTATAGATTTATTCTGTTGTTCAAGAGCCTCGTCCAGTGCAACCGCCTGATAATAATTTCGCGGGAAACCGTCCAGAACCACACCCTCCCCATCAGCCTGTTTCAAAAGCCGCTCTAGAATTACTTTAATAGTTATGTTATCCGGAACAAGTATTCCCTGTTCCATAAAAGCCTTTACTTCGGTTCCCAGCCTGTCACCCTGCTTCACTGCATGTCGAAACAGGTCGCCAGGGGCAACATGTTCAAGCCTGAGTTCTTCAGCCACACGTTCCGCCTGGGTTCCTTTGCCTGCCCCTGGAGGGCCCATAAATACTATGTACATCCTTAACCGGGTCCCTGCCCTATTTGATAAAGCCTTCATACCGTCGCATTGCCAGCTGAGCTTCAAGTTGCTTCATGGTATCAAGAACGACACCGACCACAATGAGCATACCAAAGCTGGAAAGCTGCAATACCTGTACGTTGGAAATTTGCTGGGCAATCACAGGAATAACGGCAATGAAGGCCAGAAACAGTGCGCCGGCCCAGGTTATACGGTTTATTACGCCATTTAAATACTTCTCGGTTTGTTTACCCGGACGCACACCGGGAATGAAGCCACCCTGCCTTTGCAGTGTACCGGGTAAATCCTGCTGCTGAAATATAACCATCGTGTAGAAGAAAGCAAAAAAGACAACCAGCAGGAAATTCAATCCCCAGTATATCAAACCTTCGGGCATGGCTGCATTGGCGCTGAATAAGTTTACGATATGGTTGGCAAAATTGGGATTTTCCCCGGCTGGGTTGGCGAAATAACTGGCTATTATTCCGGGGAACATCACAAAAGCCATGGCAAATATAAGCGGAATCATGCCGGCGGTGTTTACCCTTAGAGGAATGTAGGTTGAGCCGGACTGGCGGTACATACGGCCGCCCTTGATAACGCTCTTGGCATATTGAACCGGAATGCGCCGGTGGGCTTCAGTGAAAATAACGATCAGGACGGTGGTGGCCAGGGCGATTATGATAAACGCAGCCAGCCCGATTATCTGCCCCTGTTCACCGGCCATAAGGCCCCGGCCGACCATATCCGGGATTCCGGAAATGATGCCGGCAAATATTATAATAGAGATTCCGTTGCCGATGCCATACTGTGTAATCTGCTCGCCCAGCCAGACCAGAAACAGGGTGCCGGCGACCATGGCGATAATTATTGAAACGGTGGTAAGGGCATCGGTAGAAGCTACAGCACCATTACTCTGTAAAAGCATAAGCTGGCCATAACCGGCAAATGCAGCCAGCGGTACTGTCAGCCAGTGGGTGTAAAGATTAATTTTATTACGGCCGGCTTCCCCTTCCCTGGCAAGAGCCTGAAGCTTGGGTATTACCGGTGTCATCAACTGCATTACGATAGTGGAGGTAATATACGGATATACACCCATTGCAGCTACCGAGAAGTTGCGCATGGCCCCACCACTGAAAAGGTCGAACATGCCCAGCAAAGCGTTGGATTGGAAAAACTCTGCCAGAACCGCCGAATCCACCCCCGGAATGGGAACATGGGCAATAAGGCGGAACACAAGTAGAGCCCCGAATACAACCAGTAGCCGCCGGCGCAAATCCGGCAGGCTGAAAGCATCAATCATGGCCTGTAATAAGCGCGGCCTAGATTGCACTTGAGCCAAAAGGTACCTCCTCTATCCTGCCGCCGGCAGCTTCAACTTTTATCCTGGCAGATTCAGAATATTTATTAACACTGATTATCAGAGGTTTGTCGATATCACCGCTTCCCAGTACTTTTACCGGTTTTGCCAGTGTCTTAACCAGCCTGGATTGATACAGCAACTCAATGGTAACCTCGGTATTCGGTTCAAATATGTTCAGGGCTTCAATGTTTACCAGGTTGTATTCAATCTTGAATATATTGGTAAAGCCTCGTTTGCGCGGCAGCCGCTTGATGATGGGCAGCTGTCCGCCTTCAAACCCGGGTCTTATATTACAACCGGCTCTGGCTTTCTGACCTTTAAGGCCTCGACATGAATACGTGCCATGACCGCTGGCATTTCCGCGACCAACACGCTTCCTGTCCTTTTTCGAGCCTGGAGCCGGCGCTAATTCATATGCCTTCACTAGCTCGCCTCCTCTATGCTTACCAGGTGTCTCACCTTTATAATCATTCCTCTCAATGACTCTGAGTCTTCTTTCACCACGCTCTGGTGTAATTTTCTTAAACCCATTGATTTTAATGTCGAACGCTGGTCCTGCGGGTATCCGATAGGACTTTTGGAGCATGTAATACGCAACTTAGCCATTGACAGATGCCTCCGTTTCTACCGGGAAACCTTTGCGGCGGGCAATTTCACGCTGCGGGTCTTTGAGCTGCGTCAGAGCATATACGGTAGCCTTGGCAACATTAATCGGGTTTGAACTGCCCAGAGATTTGGAAAGTACATCCTTAACCCCGGCAGCTTCCACAACGGCTCTGACAGCCCCGCCCGCGATTATCCCGGTACCCGGTGAAGCCGGTTTCAAAAATATCACGCTGGCACCCAGTTTAACGGTCGCCTGGCTGGGAATAGTCGTCCCCTTTAACTCAACCTTAACGATGTTTTTCCTGGCGTAAGCTCCGGCCTTGGCGATAGCTGCCGGAACTTCGTTGGATTTGGCCAGCCCGATACCAACATGCCCGGCACCGTCTCCAACCACAACCAGTGCGTTAAAGCGCATGCGCTTACCGCCTTTTACCACCTTGGACACCCGGTTCAGAGCTATGAGCTTTTCATTCAAAACCAGCTCGTCGGGGTTAATTCTGATTACTTTTGCTTCCTTCTTACTCACTCCACGCTCCCTTAGAACTTAAGTCCCGCTTTGCGGGCGGCTTCTGCCAGGGCTTTAACCCTGCCATGGTACCGGTAGCCCCCCCGGTCGAACACGGCTTCGCTGATGCCCTTGTCCCGGGCTTTCAGCGCTATGAGCTCACCTATTATTTCAGCATGAGAGGACTTTGCTTTGCCTTCAAGCCTGGTTTTTACGGACGGGTCAAGGGTAGAAGCAGCCACCAAAGTATGGCCGGCTCCGTCGTCAATCAACTGAACATAAATATGGTTAAGGCTGCGAAATACTGCCAGCCTGGGCCGCAACAGGCTTCCTTTAACCTTTTTACGCACTCGGATATGCCGGACAATCCTGGCAGCTCTAGCATTTATACTTGTCATTATTTTTTACCCCCTACAGCCTTGCCGGCTTTTCCTGGTTTGATGCGTACTTTTTCACCGGCATAGCGTACACCTTTGCCTTTGTAAGCATCCGGGGGGCGCGCTTTCTTAATTTCGGCAGCAACTTTGCCAACCTTCTCCTTGTCAATTCCGCTGACTTTGACCTTGTTGGCAGCTTCAACGGTAAAGGAAATACCGCCTTCGGGTTCAAATTCAACCGGGTGGGAAAAACCAAGTTTCAAAACCAGTTTTTCGCCGGTTTTTTCTGCCCGGTAGCCTACACCCACAATCTCAAGGTTTTTTTCGTAACCTCGGCTCACGCCTTCCACCATATTGGCAATCAGCGCGCGGGTCAAACCGTGCTGGGCACGGTGCTCACGGTTATCGCTCGGCCGATTAACTTTAATGGTACCGTCTTCAAGCTTGACTTCCATCTCCGTGTTAACCCTGCGCGAAAGCTCTCCCCTGGGACCCTTCACCAAAACCAGGCTGTCTTTAATTTCAACCGTTACCCCTTGCGGCACGGTTATTGGCATTCTTCCGATTCTAGACATTACTTAAGACCTCAGCTTATACTACCAGATATATCCTAATAACTCTCCGCCTATTCTGGCGCGGTAGGCCTGCCGGCCGGTCATAACCCCTTTCGAGGTAGAGATAATCGCAATCCCGGCTCCGCCGTAAACCCGTGGTATCTCGGTTGAAGGCACGTACACCCTCAAGCCGGGTTTGCTAACCCTTTTCAGGCCGTTGATAAACGGACGCCTGACTTCATCATATCGTAAAGAAACATTGATGCGGCGCTGGGTTTTTTCGCCTTCCATTTGATAACCGGCAATAAAACCTTCATCTTTGAGAATCCTGGCAATCGACTCTTTCATTTTCGAAGCCGGTATGGCCACGGTCTCATGTTGCGCCATAACCGCATTACGAATGCGGGTAAGCATATCGCTAATTGGATCAGATATTGTCATGCATTTACTCCCTGCTACCAGCTTGCCTTAGTAACCCCGGGGACCAATCCCCTGGAAGCCATTTCCCTGAAGCATATACGGCAAAGACCGAAATCCCGGATGTATCCTCTCGGCCGGCCGCATTTCATGCAGCGGTAATAACCCCGGGTTTTATACTTGGGCTGCCGCTGGGCTTTGATAATCATTGATTTTTTGGCCATTTTCTCTCCTTAACTCCGGCTGAAAGGCATGCCCAGAAGTTCCAGAAGTCGTCTGCCTTCAGCATCTGTTCGGGCGGTAGTGACGACTGTCACTTCAAGGCCCCTTAATTTATCTATTTTATCGAAATCGATTTCAGGAAACATCACCTGTTCTTTAAAACCCAGCGTATAGTTGCCTGCCCCGTCGAACGCGTCCGGATTGACTCCATGAAAGTCGCGAATTCTGGGCAGTACCACATTAATAAGCTTATCCAAAAATTCATGCATGCGCCGCCCCCGAAGGGTTACCTTCAAGCCAACAGGCATGCCTTCCCTCAGCTTAAAAGCTGAAATGGAGCGTTTGGACCTGGTGGTTACCGGGTGCTGGCCGCTGATGGCTGCCAGATCGGCCTGGGCGGCTTCGAGAGCCTTGGCGTTTTGAACAGCTTCACCGATACCTATATTCAAAACCACCTTAACCAGGCGGGGTATTTCCATCACATTGCGGTAGCCGAATTCATTCATCAACTCCGGTGCTGCTTCTTTAGCGTATCGCTCCTTTAAAGCCAACATTTAATCCACAACCTCTTTGCATGATTTACAGAAACGTACCTTTTTACCATCTTCAAGGGTGCGGTACCCCAGACGCACCGGCTTATGGCATTTATCGCAAAGATACATCACGTTGGAAATATCCAGCGGAGCTTCCCGCTCTATAATGCCTGCCTGCCTGGCCTGCTTGGTAGGCCGTGCGTTCTTCTTGATAAGGTTTACACCGTCTACCAGAAGCGCCTCGTCTGCATTAAGCACCTGGCGCACCTTTCCCTTTTTGCCTTTGTCCTTGCCGGCTATTACCAGCACAGTGTCATTCTTTCTAATCTTCATAGTACTACCTAAATTACCTCCGGGGCCAGTGAAAGAATCTTGGTGTAATCCTTCTCACGCAGTTCACGGGCAACCGGACCAAATATGCGGGTCCCTTTCGGATTATTTTTATCCGTGAGTATTACGGCTGCATTTTCGTCAAAGCGTATGTATGAGCCGTCATAACGCCGATAAGGCTCGGTAACACGCACCACTACCGCACGAACCACTTCACCCTTTTTCACCGATGAATCCGGGATAGCTTTTTTAACCGAAGCGACTATTATATCACCTACGCGGGCGCAGCGCTTGCCGGACCCACCCGGTACGTTAATACACATAATCTGCCGGGCTCCGGTATTGTCTGCAACCTTAAGACGTGTCTGCGGCTGTATCATCTATTTTGCCTCTTCCGCGTCGGAAACAAGTTCCTCTTCTTTTAACTCGGAAACTTCTTTACGAGTGATAATCTCCAGAATGCGCCAGCGCTTTTCCTTGGATAAAGGCCGTGTTTCAACGATTTTCACTTTATCTCCCGGCAGGCACTCGTTCTGCTCGTCATGAACCTTGTATTTCATCAACCGGCGAAAAGTCTTGCGATAGAGCCGGTGACGTTTTAAGACCTCAACACCCACAATCGCCGTTTTTTCCATTTTGCGGCTGATAACAAAACCTATTCTTGTTTTGCGATTGGTTTCCATATTCCTACTCTATACCCAGCTCTCTCTGTCGTTTTACCGTTCTAAGCCGGGCTATCTCCTTTTTAATCTTGCTGATGTCTTTCGGGCTCTTGAGCTGGCGGGTGGCAGCTTTGAAGCGCATGTCTAGCAGTTCCTTCTGTGCCTCATCAAGCCGTTTCAGCAGCTCTGCGTCAGTTAATTCTTTGGGTTTAATTGCCACCGGTAACCGCCTCCTTCTCTTCTTCGCTCGTCTCCTGGGGGCGCCATATAAACTGGGTTTGGACCGGTAGTTTATGACTGGCCAGGCGCATGGCTTCCTTGGCCTGGTCGAACGTGACACCGCTTAGTTCAAATAATATGCGGCCCCTCTTCACCACCGCTACCCAGTGATCCATGGGACCCTTACCGGAGCCCATTCTGGTTTCAGCAGGCTTCTTGGTTACCGGATGGTCCGGAAATATACGAATCCAGATTTTACCACCGCGGCGAACATAGTGGACTATAGCCCGCCGGGCAGATTCGATCTGCCTGGAAGTTATCCAGGCAGAACTGATTGCCTGAAGCGCAAAATCACCAAACTCTATATTGGCGCCGGCATGGGCCATGCCCCGGCGGTGCCCCTTATGAGATTTGCGGTATTTAACTCTCTTGGGTTGAAGCATCGTGCTTTTCCTCTACTACTTTTGCCTTTCTTTTCCGGGTTGGTGCCTTATCAGTTCCGGCCGCAGGTTCGCCTGCTGTATCGGTTTTATCTTCTTCGGTACTCTTTTTCGTACGAACGGTTTTCTTAACCGGAGCTGCCTTTTCGCTGGTTTTACTTTCAGCTTCCTGAGTGATCGCTTTGCTTGCAGCGGGTTTCCTGGCCTTTTTGACGGTTTCCTTCACTTCAGCGGGCGCCTCTTCCGCAACCGGCTCGACCTTAGCCTTGCGAGCGGTTTTTTTAACGGGTTGAGGTGTTTCTTCGGTTGCCGAAGTTACGTCGGCTTTTTCAACCGCTGCAGGCGCAGCCTGGGTAGCGGCTTCAACGGCAGCCGGTGCCGGCACAGCTTCGGTAGCGGCTTCAACGGCAGCCGGTGCCGGCGCAGCCAACTCAATCGCAGCCGCTTCCGCTTCCTGTTCAGGGAGAATATCACCCCGGTATAGCCAAACCTTTATGCCTATGCGGCCCATAACGGTGTGGGCCTCGGTAAAACCATAATCCACATCGGCCCGAATGGTATGCAGCGGTACTCTTCCCTGGTGCATAACCTGGCTGCGTGCAATTTCAACACCACCCAGCCTGCCGGCCAGGTTGATTTTAATTCCCTGGGCGCCGGCCTGCATGCTGCGGAACAGAGCCTGTTTCATGGCTCTGCGATAAGCTACACGGCGTTCAATTTGTTCGGCAAGGGACCTGGCTACCAGGTAAGCGTCCATTTCCGGTTGGCGGATTTCCTGTACATTAAGCTGCAGTTTCTTTCCGATCAGCTCTTCAAGGTTGCGGCGGGTTTCATCCACCCGCTGGCCTCCCCGCCCAATGACAATACCCGGCCTGGCAGTATGTATAGTCACTATAATTTTATTAGCAGGTCTTTCTATCTCAATGAGAGAGACGCCGGCATCGCCGTAGCGCGCAGTTATCGCCTTGCGCAGCTTCATGTCTTCCTGCAGGTATTCAACATAATGCTTGTCCGTATACCATTTGGATTGCCAGTCACGGACTATCCCAAGCCTGAACCCGATTGGGTGAACTTTGCGTCCCATTAAGCCTCCTGCTCGCTAACAACAACTGTAATATGACTGGAGCGCTTGAGAATAGCCCCAGCTCGGCCGCGTGATTTTGCCTTGAACCGCTTCATCATGCGCCCATCGTCAGCATATATAGTGACTATTTTTAATTCCGCCGGTTCCATCTGGTAATTGTGTTCGGCATTGGCCATGGCTGACCGTATCACCCCGGCAATTACTCTGGCGTGCGGACTCGGCATGAACTTCAACATTTCTACGGCCTGTCCGGCAGATTTGCCACGAACGTTATTCAGTATCGGCCTGATTTTACGCGCCGAAATACCGGTATCCTTGACTACAGCTTTAACTTTCATAATTTAGTAACCTGATTATTTCTTACCTTTTTCCGATTTGGCAACATGACCGCGAAAAGTTCGCGTAGGCGCAAATTCTCCGAGGCGATGCCCTACCATGTTTTCTGTTATAAAAATCGGCACGTGCCGACGTCCATCATGTACTCCGACCGTAAGGCCTATCATATCGGGTACGATTGTCGACCACCTTGCCCATGTTTTGATGACTACCCGTTCCTTGGTTTGGCCCACAGCGGCAACTTTTTTCATCAGTTTTTCATCGACTGCCGGGCCTTTTTTAATCGATCTAGACATCTAATTATTTACCTCTCCGTTTGACGATAAGCCTATCCGAAGACTTGTTCTTTCTGGTCTTGTAGCCCAAAGCCGGCTTGCCCCATGGCGTCTTCGGACCGGGCATACCTATGGGAGAGCGACCTTCACCGCCGCCATGCGGGTGGTCCCGCGGGGTCATGGCTGAACCTCTGACTGCAGGCCTGATGCCCATCCACCGTTTCCGGCCGGCTTTGCCCAGCTTCACATTCTGATGGTCGGCATTACCGACCTGGCCGATGGTGGCCATGCATTCAGCGCTTATCTTGCGCATTTCGCCGGAAGGCAGCCGGATAAAGACATAATCGTCTTCCTTTCCCATCATCTGAGCAGCGACTCCAGCACTGCGTACCAACTGCCCACCCCTGCCGGGTATGAGTTCGATGTTGTGTACCATTGTTCCGGAAGGCATCGTTCCCATAGGCATGGAGTTGCCGGTTTTATACTCGGCATCGGCACCGGCTTTAACAGTTTCGCCCACTTTCAGCCCGTTAGGCGCCAAAATATAACGCTTGTCGCCGTCGGCATAAAATATCAACGCCAGGCGTGCGGAGCGGTTCGGATCGTATTCTATAGCCGCGACTCTTCCGGGAACGCCGGTTTTATTGCGCTTGAAATCAATGACGCGTATCATTCTCCGGGAGCCACCGCCACGATGGCGGACGGTCATTCTACCCTGGTTATTACGGCCTGCCTGTTTCTTGGCTGATTTCAGGAGGGCCTTTTCAGGTTTGTCCTTGGTTATTTCCTCATAATTCAGCCCGATAAGGCCCCTTCTTCCAGGGGATGTCGGCTTATATGTTTTAAGTGCCATATCTCTACTAAGCTCTCCTTACCTAAACACCTTCGAACAGTTGAATGCTCTGGCCTTCTTGCAATGTGACGATGGCTTTTTTCCACGCGGGTTCCTGAAAGGTACGCCGCCCCATTCTTCGCTGTTTGCCATGCATATTCATAACATTAACACTGGTTACGTTTACATCGAAAACCATTTCGACAGCCCGCTTGATTTCCCACTTGCTGGCTTTGTCGGCAACCACGAAACAATACTTGCCTTCCTGCTGTAAAATGGTACCTTTTTCGGTAACCAGTGGTTTTTTCAATACTTGGTGGAGGTTCACTATTTTTCCTCGCCGCTTGTCACTGCATCGCCCCACAGGGCTTCAATCTGCCGCAGGGCTGGTTCAGTGATCAATATTTTTTTATACTTCATAACGTCGCCAACGTTTAACTGCCTGGCCTGGATGGTTTTTACATCCGGCAGATTTCGGGCTGATTTGACCACGTTCTCGTCAGCTTGCTCCAGTGCAACCAGGGTGTTGCCGTTAAGTCCCAGGGCTTTTATCACCCCTGCCATATCCCTGGTTTTGGGTGAATCGAACTTGAGCTCTTCCAGTACGATGATCTCATTTTCACCGGCCTTAGCCGAAAGCACGCATCTTATCGCCAGGCGCCGCATTGCCTTGGGCATGGATTGCCGGTAATCTCTGGGTTTAGGCCCGAAAACTACACCACCACCCCGGCGTAGCGGCGATTTGATGGAACCCGCTCTGGCGTTGCCGGTATGCTTCTGCTTGAACAGTTTACGGGTGCTCCCGGTTACTTCTGAGCGCGTCTTGGTGCAGGCGGTACCCTGCCGCTGATTGGCTTGATGTCTCACCAGAGCCTGATGCACCACGGCTTCATTAAAGGAAACTGCAAAGACTTTATCATCCAGGTCTATTTGCCCCTTGATTTCGCCTGCCATATTGTATAGTGGAAGCTGCACCTTATTTACTCCTGTTAACCTTCTTGATCACAACCAGGCCCTTGGCCATTCCAGGGACAGCGCCCCTGACCATCAACAGGTTGCGTTCAGTGTCTGCTTTGATAACCTCGAGGTTTCGCACGGTAACCTGCGCCGTGCCCATGTGCCCGGCCATTTTCTTGCCCTTCAGCACGCGGCCGGGAGTGGTGCCGGAACCTATGGAACCGGGCGCCCTGTGCCGGTCGGATTGACCATGTGTTTTAGGGCCGCCGGCAAAACCGTGCCGCTTTACCACTCCGGCAAATCCCCGCCCTTTGGATATACCGGTGACATCAACTTTGTCACCGATGTTAAACAGGCTGACATCTATACTGTCGCCTTCGCTCAGGCCGTCAGCCGAATCAATGCGTATTTCCTTGAGGTAGCGCATTTTACCCATGTCTTTGCAATGACCCTGTACGGCCCGGGTGATGCGCTTGGCTTCGCCAAAACCCAGCTGGGCTGCGTTGTAACCATCAACGGTTGCGTTTTTCAGCTGGACTACCCTGCAAGGACCGGCTTCGATAAGAGTTACCGCCTCGGCCTTGCCGTTTTCGATAAATATCTGAGTCATGCCCAGCTTGCGACCTAATATACCTGTTAACATCAACTTAACCTTTTATAATTTAATATCGATACTGACCCCGGCCGGTAGATTCAACTCGGTAAGGGAATCAACGGTTTTCGAGGTGGTTTCCATAATATCTATGAGCCGCTTATGCGTCCTGATCTCAAAGTGCTCCTGGGAGTCTTTGTCGATAAACGGAGACCGCATAACAGTATAGCGGTTCATACGTGTGGGCAAAGGTATCGGCCCGACAACGGTCGCCCCCGTCCGTTCCAGGGCGCTGACAATCTGCTGCGCCGCCTGGTCCAGGACCTTGTGGTCAAAAGCCTTGAGTTTGATTCTAATTTTTTGTTTTGCCATATTCTTTCCTGATCGCTTACTTCAGCTGAGCCAGTACTGACTCGGGTACTTCCTGATATTCGTGAAATTCCAGGGCGTAGGTAGCCCGTCCTTGTGTGATGGACCTTAAAGTGGTGGCATAACCGAATGTTTCTGCCAGGGGCACCAGAGATTTTATGGTAATAGTGTCACCAGTGGTATCAATACCCTGAATCTGGCCCCGCCTTGAGTTCAAATCACCAATTATATCACCTAAGAAGCCTTCAGGGCTAACCACTTCCATTTTCATGACTGGTTCAAGTACTACGGTGCCTGATTTGGCCAGCGCTTCCTTGAATGCAATAGAGCCAGCCATCTTATAGGCCATTTCAGATGAGTCAACATCATGATAGCTGCCATCGACAACAGTGGCTTTTATGTCCACCACAGGGTAACCTTTAAGGCCACCGGTTTCAGCTGCCTCTTTGATGCCGCCCCCGGCTGCGGAAATATAGGTGCGCGGGATAGCGCCACCCTTGATTTTATCCTCAAATACGAATCCGGCGTTCCTTTCCAGGGGTTCGAACTCGACCCACACATGGCCATACTGGCCGTGCCCGCCCGACTGACGTACGAACCTGCCTTCGGCTTTCACCTTGCGTTTGAGCGCTTCCTTGAAAGCAACCCGGGGGTTGCCCACCTGGGCGCTTACCTTGTATTCGCTCATCATGCGGCTGACGATTACATCAAGATGAAGTTCACCCATACCGGATATTACCGTCTGGCCGGTGTCATTATTGTAAGCAACGCGGAAAGTCGGGTCCTCTTCAGCCAGTTTTTGTAGAGCCTGGCCCATCTTATCCTGGTCAGCCCGGCTCTTGGGTTCAATGGCTACGGAAATCACAGGTTCGGGGAACCTGATGGATTCCAGCAATATCGGCTGTGTCATGGTGCAGAGAGTATCGCCGGTAAAGGTATTTTTCAACCCCATGGTAGCAATGATGGCACCGGCATCGGCTTCTTCCAGTTCTTCATACCGGTTGGCGCTCATGAGCACCAGCCGGCCGATGCGTTCGCGCTGTTGCTTGGTAGCATTATATACCTGTGCCCCTTCCTTGAGTTTGCCCGAATAAACCCTGAGATATACCAGCCGGCCAATAAAAGGGTCGGCAACAACTTTAAAAGCAAGAGCCGAAAAAGGAACCTCGTCGCTGACGGGCCTCACCACCCCTTCGCCACTGTTCAAATCAACAGCGGTAACCGGGGGCATATCCAGCGGAGAGGGCAAATAGTCCACAACCGCATCCAGAAGCAGGGTGACCCCCTTGTGCTTCAAGGCACTGCCGCACAAGACGGGAATAGCCTTGTTGGCCAGTGTGACGCTCCTGATTGCTTTCTTGACGTGTTCAACAGAGATATCTTTGCCTTCAAGATAGCTGTTCATTATATGATCGTCTTCTTCGGAAAGTATTTCGATCAATTCCTGCCGGTACCGGGCTACTCGTTCCCGCTCTGCGGCTGGAATTTCACCTTCTTCATACCTGCCGTCTTTTTCGCCGGTCATAAAGAAAGCGCGGTTGGAAACAAGGTCCACCACGCCCGCGAACGTATCCTCTTTGCCAATGGGGCACTGCACGGCCACCGGTTTGGCTGCAAGGCGTTCCCTGATCATTTTAATACAACGTTCGAAATTGGCTCCGGTGCGGTCCATTTTGTTGATAAAACAAATACGCGGCACGCCATATTTATTAGCCTGCCGCCAAACTGTTTCGGACTGGGCTTCGACCCCGCTGACGGCGTCAAAAACGACAACGCCGCCGTCGAGAACCCTCAGGCTGCGTTCGACTTCGGCGGTGAAATCCACATGTCCCGGAGTATCAATGATATTAATACGATGGTCTTGCCAGTAACATGTAGTAGCTGCCGAAACAATGGTTATACCCCGCTGTTTCTCAAGATCCATCCAGTCCATTACAGTGGTGCCTTCGTCAACCTGCCCTATTTTATAGGTACGGCCGGTATGGAAAAGTATGCGCTCGGTAACGGTAGTCTTACCGGCATCAATATGGGCAATAATTCCAATATTGCGTATTTTTTCTAGTGGGTAATTTCTGGGCATACTTCTACTTTCACAGGGTAACTCGATCGCGAGCCCCTTTTCATTCACCTTAACTGTCACTTCTATTTCATCTGTGTTTTCATGTTTTTACCGGGGCTTACCAGCGATAGTGAGCAAAAGCCCGGTTGGCTTCGGCCATCTTGTGGGTTTCTTCCCTCTTCTTCACTGCCGCACCCTGCCCTTTATAAGCATCGAGTAATTCCGCAGCCAGTTTTTCCGCCATGGAGTGGCCGCTGCGGCTCCTCGAAGCTTTGAGAATCCAGCGCATCGCCAGGGATGTATTGCGCCCCTGTCTGACTTCTACCGGCACCTGGTAGGTAGCGCCGCCGACCCGCCGGGGCCGTACTTCGACCAGAGGGGTAACATTGGTGAATGCCGCCTCCATAACCGAAAGCGGCTCTTTGCTTTCCTTTTCTTCCAGTATATCCATGGCACCATAAACGACTTTTTCGGCTACGCTCTTTTTGCCGCCGTACATGATTTTATTTATAAGTAAAGCTACCAGCAGGCTGCCATATTTGGCATCCGGTAACAGTTGTCTCTTCTTGACTTGAGCTCTTCTTGGCATTTATCTTCTCCTGCTTTATGCAGCCTTCTTGGGGCGCTTGGCGCCGTATTTGCTTCTTCCCTGTTTGCGGTTGTTTACCCCACTGGCATCCAGCGCGCCCCGTACGATATGATACCTGACACCAGGTAGATCGGGCACACGGCCGCCGCGGATCAGTACCACGGAATGCTCCTGCAGGTTATGGCCTTCGCCGGGAATATATGCGGTAACTTCAATCTGGTTGGTCAGCCTTACCCTGGCAATTTTGCGCAGAGCCGAGTTGGGCTTTTTGGGTGTAGTGGTTTTAACCTGTACGCAAACACCCCGCTTCTGAGGCGAACCTTTGCGGCCTTTGCTGGTCCGGTTCTTTAAAGCATTAAAGGTATAGCGCAACGCCGGCGTTTTGGTTTTTTCAGTAACCTTTTCACGCCCTTTTCTGACTAGTTGATTTACCGTGGGCAAATTTATCCCCCTTAAAATACAGGCAATTTGAAAAATCCAAAGGATGAGGCGAACTCATCCTTTGCACTATAAAGGACTAACTTATCGTTAGCCCTTTGATCTAACCGCCTTAGTGATAAGCAACAGCCTATAAGAATAGCACAGCCATTTTGTCAGTGTCAAGCATAATTTGCTTTGCTTACGTTGTCAAAAACCGGGAAATCATAACATAACCCAGGTTCGGTTGACAAGTTGGAAAGGCGGTGTTACAATTCTGCCGATTTGAAGACTGTGAAAGCTGCAATGAACAAAACATACGAACCGAACAACAGGTTTTGGGGCTACTGTTATTTTATCCCTGCGCTCATCGGGAGGGCTGGTTTGTAGTTACTTTTACCCAGGCAAAATTATCGGCAGACAACCCTCCCAGAGCGGAGGGTTTTTTATTATAATTGTGTTGTCAAATATCAGGAGGCGGAATAATGATAATAATGCGCAAAGGGGCATCCCGGGAAGAAATTACCAGCGTGGTAAACGACCTCAAGCTGCACGGACTGGGAGCGGATGTTTCCACCGGTGAAATACGAACAGTTATCGGCATTATCGGGGATGAAACCAAAATTTCGGCAACTCACCTGGAGACCCTCCCAGGCGTCAAGGAAGTAAGGCTAATCGAAACACCTTATAAGCTTATTAACCGTGAATACTCTACCCTGTTCGACGGTAAAGCGGAAAGCCGGGTTGTAACAATCGGCAAGGTCGAAATCGGCGGTGCCCGGCCGATTTTCATGGCAGGCCCGTGTGCCATCGAGAGTAAAAACCAGCTAATGACCATTGCCGAAGGTGTAAAATCAGCCGGTGCTCACATGCTGCGAGGCGGCGTATTTAAGCCCCGAAGTTCCGTTCACTCATTCCAGGGCCTGGGTTCAACCGATGAAAGCGCCAGGGAAGCTCTCGGCTGGCTTAGAGAAGCGGGGGATAAATACGACATGCCGGTCGTAACCGAAGTCAGGGGTGAATCCCAGGTTAAAATGGTAGCCGAATATGCCGATGTTCTCCAGATCGGTTCACGCAATATGTATAATCAGGATTTGCTGATACAGGCGGCCCGAACCGGCAAGCCGGTGCTTTTAAAACGCCATTTCGGCGCCAGTATCGAAGAATTCCTTTCCTTTGCCGAATATTTAGCCGCCTCAGGAAACAAGGATATAATTCTGTGCGAGAGAGGAATCTTGCCGGTGGGCCGGGGTAAGAGCTTCACCCGTTACACCCTTGACCTGCAGGCGGTACCGGTGGTACAAAAGGAAACTTATTTACCTATTATAGTCGACCCGTCGCACGCTGCCGGACGAAAGGATCTGGTGATGACTATGAGCCTTGCTGCCATTGCTGCCGGGGCTTCAGGGCTGGAAATTGAAGTGCACCACAATGCCAAGGAAGCCAGGTGTGACGGCCAGCAAATGATTACTGCCGGTGAAATGGGCTATCTCATAGAAGCCTGCAGGCGCTTGAGTGAAAGCCTCCAGCCTTTCCGGATGACCGGCACGGGAGATAAATGCACAAATTAGAAATTGAAACCCGTTCCCGCCACCGTTGCCGCATTCACATGGGCAAGGGCTTGCTAGCGGGCAGCGGGCTGCTGGTCAGGCAGGCCGGCAATCTGAAAAGAATGGTAATCATAACAGATTCGAATGTCGGTCCTTTGTATGCCGGTACCCTGACGCGTGAACTGGAGATTGCCGGCTTGCAGGTTGATATAATCACCTTTCCTGCCGGAGAGGAACATAAAACCCTGCAGACCGCCGCCTCCATTTACCGGCAGCTGGCCGGGCTCTACACCGACCGCACAACAGCTGTTGCGGCCCTGGGAGGAGGAGTGGCGGGTGACCTGGCAGGGTTCGCAGCGGCTACGTACCTGAGGGGTTTGCCTCTCATACAGATACCAACTTCTCTGCTGGCCCAGGTGGATTCAAGTATCGGCGGTAAGACAGGCGTCAACCTGGACCGGCTGAAGAACCAGATAGGTGTGTTCCATCAACCTGTTCTGGTAATAAGCGATTCCACAACCCTGAATTCTCTGCCGGAGAGTGAATATATAAACGGCCTGGCGGAAGTGATCAAATGCGCCGCAATTTCCGATAGCGAACTGTTTACCCTGCTGGAAAACAACACCGCCGCAGTGCTTGGGCGAAAACCGGAACTGGTCGATGAAATTATATTTCGGGCCGCCAGAGTTAAGGTTGAAATGGTATCTGCAGATGAGATGGACACTGGAGACAGACAACTTCTCAACTTCGGCCATACCATAGGCCATGCCATCGAAACATGTTCAGGTTTCAATATCACTCACGGCCAGGCGATAGCCATAGGCATGGTCAAAGCAGCCGATATCTCGCATTTGCTGGGCTTGCTTGCCTCACATGATGTTCTCAGGCTCAAGAGCTTGATAAAAGCCGTCGGTCTGCCGGTCGAACTGCCGGAAATTGATCCTGCTCAAATCGTTGAGGCTATTCGCCACGATAAAAAGATTAATGCTGGCAGATTGCAGTTTGTTCTACTACGAAAACTGGGAGAATCCCTGGTAAGCCAGGATGTTGATTTTAACGCTGTTGAAAAGGTGCTTGCCGCTGCCAATGGATAAACCGCGCATCTGTACCGTTCTTACCACCGCAGACTCCGTCATATTAAATGAAGTCGCCGGTATCAGCGACCTTTACGAATTACGCCTGGACCTGATCGGAAAAGACTGGCAAAGGCTCCCCCCGCTTGTTGATAAACCATGGATAGCTACCTGCCGGTCAGCCAGCGAGGGCGGGGCTTGGAACGGAAGCGAACAAGAACGCAGCGATGAACTCGTGCAAGCTTGCCGGGCGGGAGCTCACATGGCTGACATTGAACTCTCTTCGCCCATGCTCGATAAATTAGTGTCTGAAGTCAAAAAAACCGCAAGGCTGGTTCTTTCATACCACAATTTCGAGCTGACACCCCCGATCGAAGAGCTTATACTGCTGGCAAAACGGGCATTCGGCCATGGAGCCGACATCGTCAAAATAGCCACCACCGCCCGCTGCCTGGAAGATAACCTCACCGTGCTCCAGCTGGCCCGGAGTTTGAAAAACCGGGAAGTAGTCAGCCTGGCAATGGGCGAAGCCGGTATATGCTCCCGTGTACTTGGGCCTTTATCCGGCAACGCCTTTACCTATGCCGCCGCGGGTCGAGGCTTTGAATCAGCATCAGGCCAGCTCACCACCAGCCAGCTCAGAAAAATATATTCAATGTTTGAACTGTCATGAATAACACACAGCAGATATGCGCCCTTCTCGGCGATCCGGTAGAACACAGTCTGTCACCGGCGATGCAGAACAGTGCATTCCGGGACAAGGGCTTGAATTATACTTATCTGGCCTTTAAAGTCAGCCATGGGCAGCTTGAAACCGCTATCGAAGGAATAAGAGCCCTGGGATTCAAGGGCCTGAATATTACCATCCCCCACAAGGTAAACGTGATTCCTTTGCTGGACGAACTGGACCTGCTGAGCCAGCGTATCGGAGCGGTAAATACCATCGTAAATATCAACGGCAAACTGAAGGGTTATAATACCGATGCTGCCGGTTTTGTGCGAGCCCTGGAGGATAAGGGTATTGACCCGGCAGGCAAAAATACTGTCATCCTGGGTGCAGGAGGAGCTGCAATGGCGGTAGCTTACGCACTGGCTGAAGCGGGAGCCGGTATCACTGTGTTGAATCGCCTGGCCAGGCTGAATGAAGCTGTCCGCTTAACCCAAAACCTTCCCTCCAGGGATGCCAGGGCCGCCCGTGCTCTTGCCTTAAATCCGGAAAATCTTGCCGGGAGCCTGGAAAACGCCGATATTCTGATAAACGCCACCAGCGCCGGCATGTACCCGAAAACGGAAGAGAACCTGGTACCGGCCAATCTTATACGGCCTGAAATGATAGTTTTTGATCTGGTATACAATCCGCTCCAGACCCGCCTGATGGCGGAAGCCGCCAGCGCAGGTGCCCGTACTATAAACGGCCTTGAAATGCTGGTATGGCAGGGAGCGTTGGCCTTTGAGCTCTGGACCGGCCTTTCAGCTCCTGTCGGTATAATGCGCTCCCAGGCTTTGAAGGCACTGGGCCCAGAGCCGGAAAACCCCACCCTTAATCGAGCCCGCAACGGTGCCGCCTCTTTACCTGACAGCATCGCCCTGATCGGCTTCATGGGTTCAGGCAAGACAACGGTTGCCAAAATTCTGGCCGAAATTACCGGCAAGCGTCTGGTTGAACTGGACAGGGTAATTGAAATCAATGCCGGGGCTTCGATCCCTGAGATATTTGCCCGAAAGGGAGAAACCGGTTTTCGGGAAATTGAAATCGAATCGGTAAAGGAAATCGCTTCCGGGCGCAACCAGGTGATCTCGTGCGGCGGTGGGGCCGTGCTGAATAAAATCAATATGGACCGCCTCAAGGAATCGGCCGTCATCTGCTACCTGGAAGTAAGCCCCGAAGTGATAATGGCCAGGATGCAGAGCCAGGATGTGGCAAAACCGGTACTCAATAACCCGGCCGACACCGATGAGGTTGCCCGGTTGATCCGCTTCCGGGAACCTTTTTACCGGGCTTATGCTGAAATCGTTATTAACAGCACCGGGCTTTCGGCGAAAGAAACAGCTGAGCGAATAATTGAAAGGCTGGCCAGCCATGCGCGCCCTGATTGAAAAAAGCCGGGTCACGGGCAGAGTAACGGCTCCTGCTTCCAAGAGTTACACCATCAGGGCACTTGTCGGAGCGGGTATGGCCAGCGGCATCTCCTGCATTTCGGGCGCCCTTGAGTCGGATGATACGAGAGCGGCAGAGGAAATCCTGAGAAATCTGGGGGCCGAACTGTACCGGGAAAACGGCAACCTGCTTGTATCTTCCGGTAATCTGGCTCCGGCAAGAGTCGCACTTGACTGCGGTGAATCAGCCGCTTCATTACGCTTTTTTTCGGCCATTTGCGCCACCCTGCCGGGTAAATCGGTTCTGGTTTCCAGTCCCGGCCTGGCCCGCCGACCGGTTACCCCCCTGCTGGAAGTCCTTAACAAAATGGGGGCTGGTTGCTTCGTCGATGAAAACCGGATTACCATACACGGCGGCTGTCTGCGCGGCGGCTTTTACAACCTTGAAGGCGACATCAGTTCGCAGTTCATTTCAGCATTGCTGCTGGCTGCACCGCATGTCTGCCAGGGAGTTGCCTATGTTCTGGGTACTCCACCCCGGTCGCGCCCCTATATAGATATGACCCTTGAAACTCTGGGCCGGTTCGGCATCAGTGTTGATACAGCGCCGGATTACACCTGTTTTACAGTTGAGCCCCAGGCCTACAAGCCGGCGAATATACTGATTGAAGGAGACTGGTCCTCTGCTTCTTACCTGCTGGCCCTGGGGGCTGTGAACGGCGAGGTAAGCGTTGAAGGTTTAAACCTGTTGAGCCTTCAGGCGGATAAAGCCATCCTTACAATGCTGAATAAAATGGGGGCCGGTATTCTGCCCGACACCGCCTCCGTAACTACCAGGGCATCGAGGCTGAGCGCCATAGATGCCGACGTGAGCCAGTGTATCGATCTGCTGCCCACCATGGCATGCTGTCTGGCTATGGCCGACGGCAAAGGCTGCCTGCGAGGAATTTCCCGCGCCCGCCTCAAGGAATCCAATCGCGTGGAAGCACTTCGCCGCGGGCTGGAAAAAATGGGCATAAGCACCGAAGAGGATGAAGAAAGCCTGACCATATGGGGCGGTAGCCCCCAAGGGGCTGTGATCGACAGTTATAATGACCACCGTATCGCCATGGCTTTCGCCGTAACAGGGTTATATTCAGGAAACACCGTTATAGAACGGGCTGAATGCGTATCTAAAACCTACCCGCGATTCTGGGACGACCTGATTCGACTGGGAGGGAAGGTGAGGCTGCAGGATGAGTAATACCATCGGTAAACTGTTCAGCGTAACGAGTTTTGGAGAAAGTCACGGCGGGCTGATCGGGGTGGTTGTAGACGGCTGCCCTGCCGGGTTGAAGATTGATATGGACGGTATGAATTCCATGCTGCAAAGGCGGCGCCCTTCAGGCCCGGGTGATACTGCCAGGAGCGAACCGGATAAGCCGGAAATTCTTGCCGGTATCTTGAACGGGATTACCACCGGGGCTCCTGTAACCATGGTGGTGACCAACATCGATATCGATTCTTCGCCCTATGGCCAGGCACTGCGGATCCCCCGGCCGGGTCATGCTGATCTGGCGGCCGGTGTGAAATACGGCGGTTTTGCCGACCACCGGGGTGGCGGCCGTTTTTCTGGCAGAATCACAGCCGGGTTCGTCCTGGCAGGCGCCCTGGCTAAACAGTTGCTTGCCGGCTGCGGCATCGAGGTGCTGGCCCACACGGTTGAAATCGGAGGTATCGCTGCCGCACCTTCGAGTCCGGAGCAGGTACGCAATGCCCCCGGGCAAAATGAGCTCTCCTGTGCTGACAGCGCTTCGGCGACAAACATGCTTCGGCTGATCCGGCAAACCAGGGAAGAAGGGGATTCGCTGGGCGGCGTCATCGAAATCATCGTCCTGGGTTTGCCGGCAGGCCTCGGAGAACCGGTATTCGATACCATTGACGGAGATATTGCCAAAGCCCTTTTTGCCGTTCCGGCAGTAAAAGGTGTTGAGTTCGGCGCTGGATTCGAAGCGGCCAGGTTAAAAGGTTCCCGTAACAATGACCCGTTTATAATAGAAGACGGATGCATAACAACTTCAACCAACAATGCCGGTGGTATTGCCGGCGGCATGAGTACAGGTATGCCCCTTCAGGTAAGGGTTGCCGTTAAACCCACCCCTTCGATTTCAAAAATCCAGGATTCGGTGGACCTGAAAACCTGCCAGGCGGCAAAACTGGAAATCGGGGGCCGGCATGATACCTGTATTGTACCTCGCGCGGTAGTAGTGGCAGAAGCCGTAACCGCCGTTATAATTGCTGATTTTGCCAAAAGAGCGCAAATAATTCCCGGAGTATTGAAATGAAAATGGACCAGTTCAGACAACAGATAGACGGTGTAGATGAACAGATTGTCGCTCTGCTGGGGCGCCGGCTGGCGATTTGCCGTAACTTAGGCGCCGTTAAAAACCGGCAAGGCTTGACGATACAGGATAAGCAAAGGGAATCTCATGTCCTTGAGAGTATCCGGGAAATGGCCCGTAAAGAGGGAATCGATGCCGAAGAGGTATCGAATATCTACCGTCATATTATTGCTGCATGCAAAAATATACAGGGCCTGACCGTGGCGTTCCAGGGAGAATTCGGAGCATTTTCCGAAATCGCCGCCAGAGCTTTTTTCGGGCCGTCCATTGAGGCTGTTCCCCTTGAAACACTGGAAGGGGTATTCAACGCCACCGGCAACAGCGAAGTCCACTACGGAATCATACCCGTGGAAAACTCCCTGGAAGGAAGCATCGATGCATCTTATGACCTCCTGCTGGGTTCGGACCTTAAGGTGTATGGTGAACTTGAATTGAAGGTATCCCATTGCCTGATATCCAATCGTGAGGCCAACCTGTCGACTATTAACAAGATATACTCTCACCCGCAGGCTCTCGGCCAGTGCCAGGCTTTCATTAAACATTTGAACTGCCGGATTATACCCAACTACGATACCGCCGGCAGCGTCAAATATATCAAAGACAATAAGATTAAAGACGGGGCGGCCATAGCCAGTTCACGGGCTGCCGATATCTACGATATGGCTATCCTTGCCGGAGATATTCAGGACAATCCGGACAACTATACAAGGTTTTTTATACTCGCCAAGGAAGCCGCCGTTGCCACAGGAGATGATAAAACCTCGGTTGTGTTTGCCGTAAAGCATAAACCGGGAACCCTCTCCGGTATTTTAAGCGCTTTTGCCGACGAAAAAATCAACCTTACCAAGCTTGAATCAAGGCCTACCCGCCGCAAACCCTGGGAATATAACTTTTACATGGATTTTGAAGGCCATTACCTGGAGCCGGGGCCAGCCAGAGCGCTGCAGATGGCGGAAGAATTTGCCATATATATCAAAGTACTGGGTTCATACCCCAGATCCAAAGAAAGGGTTCAGGCTGTATTATGAAGGTAGCCATTATCGGAGGCACCGGCCAGATGGGGCGGTGGTTTGCCAGGTTCCTGCGTGGAGAGGGGAAAGAAGTGATCCTTATAGACCGGGACCCGGCTCTGGTTGAACAGATAAGCCGAGAACTGGACTGCCTGCCCGGAGAAAACATGGAGTCCGTGCAAAATTCAGATGTAATAATCGTATCGGTCAGCATTGACGCCTTTGAAGAAGTAATCCGGGAACTGGCGCCTTTTACCCGCGACAGCCATAAAATTTTCGATATTACCTCTGTAAAGGTAATGCCGGTAGAAGTAATGCACCGCCATATCAAACGCGGGACAGTTCTGGGTACCCACCCCGTTTTCGGGCCCGGCGCCAGAAATGCCTGCGGGCACAACTTCGTACTTACTCCCACCAGCCAGGCAGAAGAGCGCCTGGCCGGCCAGATAGAGACTTTCCTTTCCGGCCACGGCGGTTGCGTACGCATCATGAGCCCTGAAGAACATGATCGACTGATGGCGATCATCCTGGGGCTGGCGCATTTCATTTCCATCGTTTCGGCCAATACCCTGGTCGACTACGGCAAACTTAGCGAGATGGCCGGAGTCCAGGGTGTTACGTACCGGGCGCTTCTTACCCTGGTGGAAAGCGTTCTTTCGGAATCTCCTGAGCTGTATGCCTCTCTGCAGATGAACCTGCCTCATCTCAGGCAAGCCCAGGAAATATTTATCGACAATGCCCGCCTGTGGACCGATATTGTCAGCCGCAATGACCGGCAGGCCTTCATCAGCAGGATGAAACAGCTAAGACATACTTTCGAAGCTAACAACCCTGATTTCGGCAAGTCTTACGATAACCTGTACCGCCTGTCCGGCCGTTAAGCCCGGCACGGGTTCAAATACAAACAGGCCGGTGTTCAACCGGCCTGTTGTTGGTTGTTAAAAGGCTATGTAACCGTTAGGACCTGTTGCGGCTAAAGCATTCACTGCAATACACCGGCTTGCCCTGGCGCGGCTCAAACGGGACCTCTGTTTCCTTGCCACACTGTGCGCAGACTACGGAAAACATCTGGCGGCGTCCGCCACCTTCGCCACGTTCGCTCTTGCGTTTCTGGCGGCATGACTGACAGCGCTTGGGGTCGTTGGTGTAGCCTTTGCCTGCGTAGAATTCCTGCTCACCTACCGTAAAGGTAAAGGTTTCTCCGCAGTCGGCACACTCAAGTGTTCTTTCCTGAAATGCCACTGGACTCCCTCCTCTCTTACAAAAGTTGGTTAGAGCTAAGGTCATCCAGTTTGTGTAATCCGGGTTATTAAATTGTGGGATCTTACCAATGTGATGAGCCTTCCTTA
>Ga0209270_1000739_pt1 | contig 59990 bp, 57 predicted proteins | sample MTBAKSrepl1MetaG_FD_187456 | JGI IMG/M metagenome (GOLD analysis project Ga0209270, IMG submission 187456) | Enrichment culture microbial communities from Arthur Kill intertidal strait, New Jersey, USA, that are MTBE-degrading - MTBE-AKS1... | ecosystem: Environmental > Aquatic > Marine >... | reverse complement strand
AGTTCAAGTCGGAAGACCTCTCTTGGCAGGACCGCGCCGAATTCTTCACTTCCCTAGCTTAATTTCACCCGTTCCTCTAATCCCTAAGCCGTCTTTTATTCAAGTATGGTGTCGGTTTGACACTTACCTATTCGTACACTTCGTTTGGATATGATTAAATGTATCGATTGTAATTCTAGATGGATGATATATAGTCTAAATAACAATATATATTAGAATAAAATACGATTATTGTAAAATCTTTTCGATCCTGAATGTCACTGCAGAAACAGAATCATCGAAAGTAAAATTGTGGATTTTGCATATTATCCTTGGGTATGAATCCATCAGCAAAGAAACTCTGAATTCCATTGAGTTAATTTCTTCTCTTTTTTCCTTGATAGTCGATGCAATTGAGCTATCGAAAATCTGAATGGTCCGAAGTTTGTCTCTTTCCTCATTCAGTTCATTGACATCTATATAGTCATTACAATCCTTGTTCCTAGATCGGAAATTCCTCTTTAGATCGAACGATAATTCACATGTATTCAACCATGCATCATAGTAGGCCTTATCACCAAACAAATTATTGGTGTAATTCCCATCAGAATAAGTGAGTGACAATGGAAAAGAACCTTTTCTTATGCTTGGCATAAGTTACCTCTCTTAGTCTTTATCAGGATAATTTAGAATCAATATCTACAGTGTGTTTTTGTTTACCAACTCAACAGGTACATACATCTCTTCCCCTTGTTTATGGAGAATTTTAATGCCGATCATATCACATTTCTTTTCTTTAACCGCTACTTCAAAGACAAAAGGAAGACTAGGAGTAATTCCTCTTCCTATTGAAAATGCGATTGCATTTAGATTTGGTAAAGGAACGTCTTTATTAAAACCCCCCATATACATGCCTTCATACGGACACTTTCTTTCTTTTATATCTTCTTCTTTATACAGTGTGATAACGGCAAAAAAGGTGATTGGCTCATAGTAGTACTTTGCGCTGCATGTATATCTCTCTCTCATCCCATTTTCAAGAAATTCTCGATAAGCTACTAAATTGGATTCTTTCTTCACAGGCTTTATGGCATTGCCATCAATAACATCAATCATCTGTCGTGTGACCGTTTCTGGGCCGTAAGTAAATAAATCGAGATAAAGCATCTGTAAGATTATTGCCGGGAGAACAGAGTTATCAACACGTATAGGAATAAATCTAATCCCCGTTTTAGCCTTTCTCATTAATGCATTTTGCCACTCCATTTTAACCATCTCGCTAGTTAAGCTATTATGCGAGATAAAAAAGAAGAAGAATTCACATTTCTCAAGGCCTTCATTCATTTTGTCAATAATTCCATCTCCTGGCCTAATCGACCACGAGTCGTAGAATACGTTTGTGTATCCGTACATCTCTGCTAAGGCTGCTGCGATGGGTTCAACTATGGGCTTGTCTTTACTGTTATGGGAAATGAAAATCATAAGCAATATGTCCTTATATAATTATCATTTAGACCGAGATGTGCTGTACCTATAATCTTTTTATCAACCTTTGTCCCCTGTTGCTATATCTATTGCAACAACTGTATTAACAAATCTATGAGCTTTGTTATGGGTTGCTAAATTGGTAAGTATTAACATTGCCCCTAAATATATGAGAAGGATCCAACTAAATTTTAATAATTGAGAAATCATTCCAATTATTGATAGAAGAAAAATTGAGATTGTTGTTATATATAAGTCTCTGCATAATAAAAAATCCCTATGTGTGGAGACTACAGCCCCCTGCTCCTTGCATTTGTTATATAGCTTGTACCATTGTGCATTTTCGAAATTCTCGGCGTTGTTCTCAGGAATATTCTCTATGACTACTCGATATTTTTGTGAGGCTTCGGCATTAGTAAAACGGTTGTCTTTTAGTTTGTCATTCTTGATCCGAGAAAAGACTGAAGCGCCAGGAACTTTCATCTTTCCAAAAAAGACTAAGGTTTCCTTCAACTTGCTCGAAAATAGACTGTCCATTACGAAAGCTAACGTGCATATAGCACCGGAGAACGTCGCTGTAATAACTAGATCTCCAATTTTATATGCATTGGTAGAGATTGGACTCTGAAAAAAATTTGTACCGTAGACCCCTACAGCAATGAGTAAATATGTAAAAATATACCATTTAATCTCATTATCCCTGTAGCTTTTTAAAGTATCCATAAGCTTCCTTTTATTCCCAGCTCTCGACCTGATCGCTGAATGAGAGTGGCTCTGCAGCATAGTAGTCGCTTCTATCAGGGGTTCCTCTGTGATGCCATTTTGATGACGCCCTAACTTCAAAGACTTTTACTCCTCTACGAATATATGCATTAGTAACCATTTTCCTGGGGTGGTCAGAATTTTTATCGACAGAAACATATGCAATTTTTGTTGGTAAGACTTTTTTATCTACAATAGGTCCAACTATTCTGTTGAGAACACTTGGAGATAGATTGTGTCTTCCTCCATGATGAGGAATCTGATGAAAACTTACACCAAATAAGTTAAATCCTTGATTGTATGCATAATCTGCAGAAGCTGTTAATGCCTGGATACCAGCATCTCCAGTTAACATAAATGCTTTACCTTCTTCCATATCACCATAGATAACAATTGAGGTTTCATTTTCAGGTGTTGTTGATTCTCCTTCTCTAAGAGAATCTTTATCCCAGATATCATAAATTTTTGATCTGACAGCTTCAAGTATTCTTCTTAATGATGAAAAGCTCTCTTTGGTTGGCTCTAAAGGAGTCTTCTCTGATTCTATTATTGATTCAAGGAACATCTGTTTTGAAGGAGATAAGATTCTTAAAGCATTATAGATGCGGCTTCCTTGAAATCCTTCGTGAATTATAGTGCCTTGTTCAATGGCTTTTTCTTCTAGTGTTGCGATTATTGAATATTTTTGTTTCAACTCTTCACTAAGACTGTGCACAGTCTTTCGATCATCGTTTATGAATTTATAAAGTTCCTCAGCATAAATCCAAGGTCTATTGAAAATCAAATGACGCACTTTAAATTTGTCAAATACCTCTATCAATCCAGAGGAATGATCATTATCGCTGTGTGAACAAATTACAAAATCTATAACGGGATCAGGATCATCTTGAAAATAGTATTTATTCAACAAATCAACAAGTGCTTCTCCATGTTCTTTAAATCCACCATCGTAGATACCAACAATATAGCGACCGCTTTCTGATGAAAAGAATCGTAGACAGCTTGCTGAAGCGTCTTTTATTTCTTTATCAATTCCAACGAAATCTATTTCGAAGTTCATCTAACCCCTCCTTAAAGAGTGAGTCATACCGATATATTTCTTGGATATTCACCATGCTGCCTAACTTGAGAGGTAGTGAGAATCGAAATAACTCAATTCACTATAAGCCAAGAAATCTCAGCTGTAAATGTTTGAGCAATAAAAGTATCAATTTGAGGTCCAATCAAGATTTTTCTCTCAAATCTATCCATCCCTTTCCATTCGTGTTAAAAAAAACCATGCCCGACGAAAAGAGAAAACCCATCATACATGTCATACCAGCCAAGCGACATTTCAAGCACACACGAGTGGCCTTGTACTGCTATGAAAATAAACAAACAGAGCGACAGATGCAAAGCCTCTCGGCCCAGATGGACTTCGAGGATCGGCTTTGTTCAAAGCCATACTAGTAAAGGTAAGTTTTCTTTGACGTTTGGTGCAAATTGTCGGCAAGTTAGATGCACTATTCAGAATAGAGTCCAAATCCTATTCTTAAGCGAGAACCGGGAAGAAATTTTTGACAATACTTTCGGCATAGCGCAATTTTCACTATGATATATTAGGTAACTCATTATCGATGATGGGAATAGTGAATATTGTTGAATTTTTTTGTTGACATATGGAAGGAGTCCCCCCATAATTAAGTATGTTTCAACAAATAAACGAGCGTTCAAATAATGAAACATCTTACCAGTTGGCGACAACAGTTATGAAGGCCTTCAATCTTTTGGAATTCATTTCTGCAAACCAACCGGTCCAAGCTCCCACCATGTGCAAGGGATTGGGGTTGACCCGTGCGAATCTGCATCGGTTGCTGTATACCCTGACAACCTCGGGGTATATCGAGAAGTCCCGCATGGGATACCAGCTGAGTTTGAAGTTGTTCCAGTTGGGGAGCACCGTACCGATAAAAGAGCAGCTTCGGGAGTCGGCAAAGACCCGGATGTACGATTTGGAGCGGATAGCCAACGAGAATATTTATCTTACTGTCTTGTACCATGACATGGTCATAGCGATAGAAGAGGTGAAAAGCTCGCATACAGTGGTGCTGAATCCGGATGTCACGTACACCTACCCGGTGAATTCGTGTGCTTCCGGAAAATTGCTGTTGTCCAGTCTGTCTGAGGATGAGCTGGACCGATATCTTGACAATGTGATCTTTATCCAGAAGACGCCGAGGACGGTCATGGATAAGGCTGAATTCAAGCGTCTCGTGCGGGAATCTGCGGAACGTGGATATGCCACGGAAATACTTGAATTCGGGAACCATCTCAATTCCATTGCCGCCCCCCTATACAATCGCGACAATGAAGTGATAGCGACAATTGCGATTTCGGGTCCCTCGATGCGTCTGACGGAAGAACGGATGAAAGAACTGATCGAGCCGCTCAAGCTGATGGCACGGCAGATTTCTGAAAGTATGAGTTACAATAAAAAGACCCCTTCCCGATAGAATCGGTGATGTGGGCAAAGGAGAGTTGGTATGAATAATGAGAAGATGTTTGAAGAAATGTCAATGCAAGGTGCTCCAAAGATCGTGACTGTTCCCCCAGGACCGAAGTCACAGGCGATCCTGAAGTATCAGGCTGAAAATGAGAGTTCGGCTGTCTCGTATTCGAAGGGAATGCCCATGGCGCTCGCGCGGGGCAAAGGCGCTACCTTGGAAGATGTCGACGGCAATATCTATATCGATATGTTCAGTGGAGCCGGTGTCATGGCGCTTGGACATGCGCATCCGGAAGTGCTCAAGGCAGCACACGAGCAGATCGACAAGGTTACCCACACATTGGATATCCCTACCGAGACTCGGGTCAGGATGGTCGAGACATTGCGGAAGGTCCTTCCGAAGGAATTGTCCCGCGTGTTTTTTGGCGGTCCCACAGGTTCCGATGCGGTGGAGCAGGCCATCAAATTGGCAAAGTTCAACACCAAGCGCAATGGAATCATTGCTTTCGAAGGTGCATACCATGGCATGACCGGGGTATCGCTTGCGCTGACAACAGACAGCGGACACCGTGACGGAATCGGACAATTGGTTCCCGGCATCCAGTTCATTCCGTATCCATACGCATATCGCAATCCGTTCGGTTGTCCCGATGACATGGTAGACCTGCAGGCAGCGGATTACCTTGAACGGATTCTAGAGGATTCCCACTCGGGGTTCTCTCTTCCAGCGGCTGTCATCCTCGAATCGGTACAGGGTGAGGGCGGCACGATCATTCCTTCTCCGCGGTTCATGCAGAGAGTCAGGGAAATCACAAAGAAGCATGGCATCATCATGATTTGCGATGAAATCCAAGCGGGTTTGGGTCGGACCGGTAAAATGTTCGCTTTCGAACATGCAGGAATCGTTCCGGATATCATTACCATGAGCAAGGCGCTCGGTGGTATCGGGTTCCCGATTTCCGCAATCGCATACCGTGAGGAACTGGACACATGGCCGGTTGGGAAATCAATCGGGACCTTCCGTGGAAACATGGTTGCGTTCGCCGCCGGTGCGACAGCCATCAATTGGATGCTTGAACACAAGATTCCCGAACGCGCGGCCGAAGTAGGCAATAAGGCTATGGTCCGTATGAAGGAGATCGAGAAGAAGTACGATATCGTCGGCGAAGTTCGTGGAATCGGACTGATGATTGCCATCGAGATGGTCGAGGACAAGAAGTCGAAGAAGCCAGCGATGGCTTTGGCCAAGAAGGTCCGCAAATACGCACACCAACGCGGTGTGATGATCGAGGTCGGAGGCCACCACAACAATGTGGCACGATTGCTTCCTCCATTGGTGATTCCCGAGAACTATCTCATGAAGGGTATTGATATCATCGAAGGTGTTATCGCCGATCTTCAAAGCGGAAAGCTCGACTAATCAGTAGGAGGAATGAATCATGGTAAAAGAATATAGGGTTGCGGTTGTTGGAGCGCTCGGTGTTGTCGGCACCGAGATGATCTCTACGTTGGAAAGGCGGAATTTTCCCGTATCGGAACTGGTACCACTGGATATTGCATCCCAAGCTGGTAAGGAAGTGGTGTTCAAAGGCAAGAAATGGGTAACCAAGGAAGCCAGGAAAGGTGCCTTCAAGGGTGTCGATATCGCGATCTTTTCCGCAGGGGGCGAAGCAAGCAAAGTGTTGGCTCCGATTGCGGTCGAGGAAGGTGCCATTGTTGTGGACAACAGCGCCCAATGGCGTATGGATCCCAATTGTCCGTTGGTGATTCCTGAGGTGAACGCACATGATTTGGATTGGCACAAGGGGATCATCGCGAACCCCAACTGTTCCACAACCCAAATGCTCGTCGCATTGAAGCCGTTGCATGAAGCCGCGAAAATAAAGCGCGTGGTGGTTTCGACGTACCAGGCGGTTTCCGGTTCGGGAAAGAAGGCAATAGACGGGTTGCAGATCGAGGCTGAGGAAATGCTTAAGACCGGTACTGTCTCCAAGCCCCAGGCCTACAAGAAGCAGATTGCGTTCAATCTGATTCCCCATATCGATGTATTCCAGGAAGGCGGCTACACCAAGGAAGAGTACAAGATGATCAACGAGACCAAGAAGATGCTCGACCCGAGTATCGAGGTCACCGCCACATGTGTCCGGGTACCAGTCTGGTATGGTCACTCCGAATCCATCAATATCGAGACAGAACGCAAGTTGACACCACAAGAGGCCAGGGAGCTGCTTATGAAGGCCGATGGAATAAAGGTGATCGACGATCCTTCGAAGGAAGTATACCCGACTCCGATCGAGAGCAACGACGAGGATCTGACGATGGTTGGAAGGATCCGCGAGGATTACACCATTGCGAACGGATTGAACTTCTGGTGCGTCTCGAACAATATCCGTAAGGGTGCTGCCTTGAATGCGGTACAGATAGCGGAAACATTGATCAAGAGGAAGTTGGTATAACCTATGTCTATCCAAGAAGCTGTCAAATCATGTACTGACGAGCTCCTGGCTTTGCGGCGGGATTTCCATGCTCATCCCGAGCTTGGGTTCCAAGAGTTCCGTACGTCCCGGAAAATCGAGCAATATTTGAAGAGTCTCGGTATGGAGCCTATGAAAGTCTCCACCACCGGGGTGGTTGCCCTGTTGAAAGGTCGTACGGACAATGGTCCGGTTTTGCTGATGCGTGCCGATATGGATGCACTTCCTGTGGAAGAGCAGACCGGCCTGCCATTTGCTTCGGAACATACTGGTTTGATGCATGCATGTGGGCACGATGCCCACATGTCGATGATGCTGACCGCTGCAAGGATTTTGACAGAAAGGCGCGAATCCTTCGACGGGACGATCAAATTCGTGTTTCAGCCCAACGAGGAGATAGCCGGTGCCCAGATCATGATCGACGATGGTGTCTTGGAGAATCCGAAAGTCGATGCGGCGATGGGAATCCATATCTGGTCGCCGTTGCCTAGCGGAACGATTGGGATCAAATCCGGAGCAGTCACCTCCTCGATGGATGTATTCAAGGTCACCATCAAGGGACGTGGTGGTCATACCGGATATCCCGACAGTGCGGTGGATCCGGTAATCTGCGCTGCGGCTGTCGTACAGCAGGTGCAGACCATCCAAACCCGGCTGGTCAGTCCCATGAAACCGATCGCACTCATGTTTGGACGGATCGCCGGCGGAACGAAAAACAATATCATCCCCGATACTGTCGAACTCGAAGGAACTATCCGGTACCTGTTTGCGACAAAACCGGGAAGTACTGACAATCCGACCGACAAGTTCAAACAGATGGTGACCGATATCTGCAACGTATACGGTTGTACCTGCTCGTTCGAATTCAATCACGAGAACGATGCGGTGGTTAACGACCCGACCATGACAGTGGTCGCATACGATGTAGCCAAAGGAATTGTGGGGGAGACGAACGTCGTGGAGCACGCGTCGATGGCTTGTGAGGATTTCGCGGCCTTCGGTGAACATGTGCCGGCCACATTCGCATTCATCGGCACTGCCAACGAGGCAGTTGGGAGCAACTTTCCCCACCACAATCCAAAATTTACCATTGACGAGGAAACATTGCCTATCGGCGTGGAATTTCTTGTGGAGGCCGCTTTGCGGTATTTTGCCGGGAAGCGATAACATATGAACATGCACTGATGATGAGGGAGGCTTCATCGTGCAAGCATGATCGAAGACAATTAGGAATCGGTTGCTGTTGATCCGGGATTGCCTGGCTACCTGTTGGTACCAGATAGGCGATCTTGAACGGATAATGGGCAGGCGGTTCGGCGATTCCCCAGGAATCGTCTGAGATATGCGAAAACATACGGCATGAGGTTATGACCGTATGAGAAATTTTTCAGGAGGTTTACATGAAAAATCGTATCGTCCTACTAGCGCTGATTCTTGCGCTACTGTTGCCGACCGCAACACTGTTTGCACAGGGTGGAGCTGAAGCTAAGGCTGACCAGACCTACAATGTGCGTATGCCGAGTGCTGAAGCCGAAGGCGACTTCATGACTGTCTGGGCACGGAATTTCGCCAAGTTCATGAAGGAAGAAACCGACGGCCGCTGGAATATCGAAGTATTCCCGTACGGTACTCTCGGCGAGAACCGTGACATCAACGAGCTTGCACAGCTTGGTGTCGTAGAGTTCGTTTTCACCGACTATGGGTGGATCAGTTCGTTCGTCCCACAGGCCAACGCACTTGCCCTGCACTACATTTGGCCGCGGGAGAACCTTCCTGAAGTGTTGGAATGGGTTGTCAAGAATGGCGACTTCATGCCGATGCTGGAAGAAAAGTTCCGTGAGAACGATCTAGTTCCCCTCGGGATCTATTTCGAAGGTTGGCAGTGGATCACTTCCAAGAAACCAATCAAAGGTCCTGCCGATCTCGTTGGTTTGAAGACCCGTATCATGGGTTCCCAGATGCTTACACGTGACTATCTCGCCTATGGTATCGACCCGACTCCAATGGCTTATGGTGAAATCTACAGCGGCTTGCAGACAGGCTTGATCGATGCGCAGAGCCAGCCGATGTTCGCCAACCACAGCATGGGCTTCTATGAAGTCGCTGACCACTTCGTACAGCTCTGGTGCGAACCGTTCCTGGGTATTCCTTCAGTCAACAAAGCGTTCTTCGACTCCCTCACAGCCGAAGACCAGGCTCTTATCCGCAACTACTGGCTCGATGTCATCGCCGAATCCGCAGTTTGGATCCAGGGTGTGAACGACAATTTGCAGAAGGAAATCGCGAAGGCCAGACCTGTGATCACCTTCACGGAATTCACCGACGCGCAAGTCGATGTCCTTCGTGAGATGGCCAGGACCAAAGTCTATCCGAACTTCCCGGAAGTCGGTGGAAAGGATTCCGCAAAGATGCTTGAGACTCTCCTTGCAGACATGGAGAAGGCAAAAGCCGCTTTGGGAATGAAATAATCTGTTCGAATCGTCCCTTGTCGTTTCCCGGGATTCATTTCCCGGGAAACTTCGGATGGTTGTCCCCATAAAAGGTAAGAACCCATGAGTAAACCCAAAACGGATACGAAAGGTGTCCAAAGCACATTGAAGACAATCGGCAAGTATCTGTCGGTTTTCATCGATAGGTTTGAAGTTACCATTCTTTCAGTGAGCACAGCGATGCTCGCCATATTGCTGATTGTGAATGTCATTTCCCGCAACGTATACCGAAGTATTTATTTTGCGGAAGAGATTTCCAAACTCTTTATCATTTTGATCACGTTTACCGGAACCAGTTACGCGGCACGCAAAGCCCGGCATATCCGCATGGGTGCAGTACTGGAATTGCTCCCCCCAAAAGTGGAAAAAGTGCTTGTCATCCTGATGAGCTTAATAAGTGCCATAGTCATGCTTGTCCTTGCGTACTACGCATTCAGCTATATGAACAACCTTCGTATGCGCGGAACCAAGACAGAGGCATTGGGCGCTCCCTATTGGTATTTCCTCATCATTGCCCCGATTGCCTTGTTTACAGCAGGCATACAGTACATCAGGACTGTCTTCAAGAATTTCAATGAGAAGGATGTTTGGCTTTCGCCTGAGCAACAGAGTGAATTCGAAGATGAGGCGACCATGATGGCAGCCGTCATGGCCGAGGATGCAGAAGAGAAGGCACAAAAGGAGAATAAGTAGTATGGGCATGGTAGGATTGGTTATGATAGCGATGCTGCTGCTGGGATTCCCCTTTGTGATAACCCTGATAGCACCGCTTATGGTATATTTGGGCATAGAGATGCCCTTGGTAAACCCGCAGGTCATCATACAGCAGATGATAAACGGGTTTGCGGCACCTTCCTTGGTTTGTGTGCCGATGTTCATCCTTGCCGCAAATATCATGACTTCCGGCAAGGCCGCGAACCGGCTGGTCGAGATGATCAGGGTGTTCGTCGGACACATACCCGGTGGTCTTGCGATCACCACCAACGCGAGCTGTACCCTGTTCGGAGCGGTTTCCGGTTCCACACAGGCAACGGTATCGGCAATCGGCGGGACCATGCGTCCGATGCTGCTCAAGGCAGGGTATTCCAGTTCGTTCACCTTGGGACTCATCATCAACGCGAGCGATATCGCATTGTTGATTCCGCCATCGATAGGCTTTATCGTCTACGGAGTAGTCACAAGCACATCGATCGGGAAATTGTTCCTTGCCGGTATCGGACCTGGTATCCTGATATTCCTGTTGTTCTCGATCTATGTGTTCTTCTATTCCAAGGTAAGGAATATCGCCATTCTGGATAAGGCCTCCTGGGCGGACCGTTGGCAAGCAGTCAAGGACGGTGGTCCTGTGCTCGGGTTCCCGATTATCGTCGTGGGCGGTATCTATGCGGGAGTTTTCAGCCCCACCGAAGCAGCGGCAGCCGGTGTCGCCTATGCGTTGATCCTCGAAGGGTTGGTGTACAGGACGATGACTTGGAAAAAGTTGCTTGGTACGTTGCTTGATGCTGGTATCGTCACCGGTGTCGTGTTCATTCTGGTTGGATCCGGACAGGTATTCTCCTGGATGATCAGTTTCCTTCGTATTCCCCAGCAGATCATGCCTGCGATTATCGGTGTCGATCCGACGCAAATGCAATTGATCATAGTTGTGGTTGTCGCGTATTTCGTGGCCTGCATGTTCGTCGACCCGATTGTGGCGATCTATGTGCTCAGCCCGATCTTCCAACCGTATGTCCTTTCGACCGGTATCGACCCTGTGTTCCTGGGAGCCCTTATCGTGCTCCAGGCTGCAATCGGTTCCGCGACCCCTCCATTCGGATGCGACATCTTCACCGCTCAGCTGATTTTCAGGCGACCCTATTTTGAAGTTATACGGAAAATCGGTCCGTTTATCGGAATCCTGGTTTTCTCGACGATCCTGATTATCCTCATTCCCGGAATCGCAACCTGGTTGCCGAATACCGCTGGAATCTGATCTGGTTCTCATGAGGTGTCAAGTATGAAGTATATGGTGAGACCGGGACAGGTAAGTTATGGTGAAGCGATCGGTATCCTGCTATTGGAGAACTTCGCTCCCTTCATTCCCGGCGATACGGCCAATGCGACCACGTACCGGTATCCCGTACGATTCGAGCGGGTACCGGGACTTTCAGTGGAGCGTATCTTCAACCATGACCTCGGCATGTACGATGCGGTGAAGCAAGCTGCCGGGGAATTGAAACGGGAAGGAGTGCGGGCCATAACCGGCGATTGCGGGTTCATGGCTGTATTCCAACAGCGGTTGGCGGATGAATTTGACCTTCCGGTATTCTTGTCCAGCCTGCTCCAGCTTCCATTCATGGGTCTGCTGGTAGGCAGTAGGAAATCCATCGGAGTGGTGACAGCCAACAGCAAAGCCCTCATACCCGATGTGTTTTCCTGGGCGGGAGTTACCCCCGAATTGCAAAAGCGATTGCGTATAATGGGGTTGGAGGACGACCAGCACTTCGTGGATGCGATAATCGATGAAAAGGGTATGCTGGATAGCGAACTTGTCGAACGCTCTGTTGTCGAGCGTTCAGTCGCCTTGCAACGTGAGAACCCACAATTGGGGGCTATCCTGCTTGAATGCAGCGTACTGCCACCCTATGGCGCCGCCGTACAGGAAGCGACCGGTCTGCCGGTGTTCGACTATGTGACAATGATTGACTATGTACATGATACCGTCGTGAAGCGGCGGTTCAAAGGGTCTATGTAAACGGGAAGGCTAGGAGGTATTTCATGCCGGTATTTACAAGAAACGAATATTTGGAACGGATTGGAAAAACCAAAAGCATGATGCAGGAGAAGGGGATCGATGTCCTGGTGGTCAGCCACCCGGCGAATCTCAACTATCTGACCGGATATGACGGTTGGAGTTTCTACGTGCACCAGTGTGTCTTGGTTTCTGTCGATAAAGAGGAACCGATCTGGATCGGACGTGGTATGGATGCCAACGGATGTCGCATCACCAGTTTCCTCAAGAATGAGAACATCTATGAATATGCGGACAACTATGTGCAGTCGTTGGAACGGCATCCGATGCATTTTGTCGCCGACATTATCAAGAAGTATGGGTGGGCGAACAAGACCGTTGGTGTGGAGATGGACCAATTCTATTTCACCGCCCAATCGTACGTCGAATTGCAGAACAGTCTTCCCCAAGCCAAATTCGCCAACGGCAATGCGTTGGTCAACTGGGTCAGGGTCGTCAAATCACCTGCGGAGTTGGAAATGATGCGCAGGGCGGGGCAAATCGCTGTGAAGGTCATGGATGCCGCAAAGACACATATCCGGCCAGGGGTTAGGGAATGTGACGCCGCCGCAAAGATTGTCGAAGCCCAGTATGCGGGAACCAGCGAGTACGGTGGCGACTATCCCGCAATCGTTCCCCTTATGATGGCTGGTGAAGCTACCAAGACGCCCCACCTGACCTGGTCGGACAAACCCTTCAAGAAGGATGAGGCTGTGCTTCTCGAATTGTGTGGAGCCTACAAGCATTACCATGCGCCTATCGCCAGGACGATTTTCCTCGGTGAGAATCCTCCCCAATTGATGAAGGATACCGCCAAGGTTGTCATCGACGGTCTGCAAAAGACCCTCGAGTGGATCAAGCCGGGTGTGACCGCCGAGGGAATCGAAGCCAAATGGAGAGAGGCGATCGCCCACTCGAAGATTGTAAAGGAATCCCGGTTGGGGTATTCGATCGGAGTCAACTATCCACCAGACTGGGGCGAACATACAATCAGTCTCCGTTCGGGAGACAAGACAGTGATGCAGCCGAATATGGCGATCCATTTGATTCCTGGTATCTGGTATGACGATGTGGGGTTCGAGATCGATGCATCCATCTATATAACGGAGACCGGATACAAGGCGTTCTACGACTATCCGATCGATATCATCTACAACAAGTAACACAATGAAACAGACAAACTTTTCTTTGCCTACCATTGCCGATGTCTGGACTGCCGCCGGGAGGATTTACCCGGTGGTGTCCGAGACACCGATTGTCGCGTCCCCGCTGGCAGCAAAGCTTTCGGGGGCGGCCTCGGTCGGATTGAAGCTTGAACTGCTGCAGCCGACAGGTTCATTCAAAGTCCGCGGGGCAGCCAATACCATACTATCGCTTTCCGATGCCGAGAAGGCCCGGGGAGTGATTACCTTCTCTACAGGCAACCATGGTCGCGCGGTATCCTATGTCGCACACCAAGTAGGGGTCAAGGCTGTCGTCTGCTTGTCAAAACGCGTCCCCGCATATCGCGTGGAGGCGATCAAGGATCTGGGCGGCACTCCGGTAGTCCATGGAGCTTCCCAAGATGAAGCGGAAGACCACTATGCGGTACTCAAGGAGGAACAGGGACTCGTGCCTGTCGTGCCTTTCGATGACCCGCGTGTCGTCGCCGGTCAAGGTACCATTTCATTGGAGATCCTAAGGCAGAATCCTGCTGTCGATACGTTGCTCGTTCCACTTTCGGGTGGAGGCCTGCTTTCGGGCATTGCCATGGCGATCAAGGCCCTCAAGCCATCGGTCCGTGTGATTGGGATTTCCATTGTTCGATCCCCGGCTATGCTCGAGAGTCTCAAGATCGGTCGGCCTGCGGATATCGAGGAGAAGGACACGTTGGCGGATTCCCTTCTAGGCGGTATCGGACGGGAGAACCATGTTACGATGGAATTGGTGAAGCGCTATGTCGATGATCATGTCTTGGTCGATGAACAGGATATCGAGGAAGGCATGCGGTACCTTTTCCTTCAGCATGGGTTGGTTGCCGAAGGTGCCGCATCGGTGGGACTGGCAGCAATCTTGACTGGTAAGATCGATGTGCATGGGCGCAATGTCGTCATGCCGCTGACCGGAAGGAATGTCGATATCGCAAGATTTCTTTCTGTAATCGCTAAAGGAGGAGAGACTAGATGAGTGATGGAATACTGATACTTTCGGAGAAGGAACTCCGCAAGTTTGTACAATTGGATACGAAAGTCATTGAGAAGGTGGAGTTGGGTTTTGCCCAGCTTGCCGCGGGCAATGCCACGGTTCCCCCTATCATGATGTTGCCGGTACCGGAGAAGAACGGCGAGGTGGACATAAAGAGTGCATTCATCAAGGGGTTGCCGAGCATGGCGATCAAGATCGCCTCCGGTTTTTTCCAGAATCCCGATATGGGGTTGCCTTCGCAAAGCGGCCAGATGCTTGTGGTCAGTGCCGAAACAGGATTCCTGCAGGGAGTTCTGTTGGACAACGGGTATTTGACACAGGTCCGTACTGCCGCTGCCGGTGCAATCGCCGCAAAATATCTTGCACCCGATGGTGTCGATACCGTCGGAGTATTCGGTTGCGGTGTACAGGCAAGATACCAGATGGAAGCACTCTCATTGGTGAAACCCTTCAAACGCATTGTCATGTACAGCATCGACACTGAAACAAGGAAGCAGGATTTCGTCAATGATATGACCCAACGGTTGGGAGTCGAGGTGGTCAGTGCCAAAAGTGGAGCCGAGTTGGTTGCACAGTGTGGTATTGTCGTGACCACCACACCTTCCCGGAAAGGGTACTTTGAGCCGGAATGGGTACATCCCGGTCTCCACATCACCTCCATGGGTAGCGATGCGGAAGACAAGCAGGAACTGAAGGGTGGTGTATTCGGCAAGGCCGATATCATTGCGTGTGATTTGAAGGCACAAAGTTTCCGACTTGGAGAATTGCGTGGGGCCAAGGAGGAAGGGTTCGTATCCGAATCAACTCCAGTGCTCGAGCTAGGACAGATCATCAGTACCGCCAAGTCAGCCAGGACCAGCGTCGACCAAGTCACCGTCTGTGACCTGACAGGTGTTGGTGTTCAGGATACCATGATAGCACTCATGGCCTACGAGATTGCATTGAGGGAAAAAGCCGGGATTGTCGTTCCCCGCTGACTTATAAGGAGTGAAGGTATGAAGAAACTCGTGTTCTCAACCGATGAATACAAACGAAGATTGAATCTCGTGAAAGAGCGCATGGACCACCGGGGCATAGAAATGTTGCTGGTGCTGGATCCAAGCCATATGAATTATCTCACCGGTTTCGACGGATGGAGCTTTTATGTCCACCAGGGGCTGGTGATCGACCTCAAGGATCCGAATCCGCAATGGTTTGGGCGTGCACAAGACTCCAATGCTGCGCGCATGACCACCTATCTGCCCGACGACCATATTTTCGGGTATAAGGATGAATACGTCCAATCCCGTTATATGCACACCATGGAGTTTGTTGCCAACCTCATGAAAGGTCGGGGCAATACGCTTGCTGTCGAAATGGATGGGTATTGGTTCAATGCGAAAATGTTGCTGACTTTGAATCGGGAGCTTCCAAATGTGAAGATAGTCGATGCCGAAAATCTTGTCGGTTGGGTCAAGACGGTGAAAAGTGCTCCGGAGATCGCCAAGATCCGTGAAGCCGGCAAGATCACCGAAGCAGCCATGACATTGGCGATCGACTCGATTGCAGCCGGCGTGTGGGAAAAGGAAGTTGCGGCATTGGTCTCCGCGCAACAGATCAGGGGTACCGACACCTATGGCGGCGACTCTCCCGCTATCTTCCCGATCATGCCGAGCGCTGAAAGAACTTCGTCAGCTCACTTGACATTCGACGCAGATAGGAAGTATCAAAAGGGCGATGTGGTTTTGCTCGAGCTGGGGTCCGCACGACACCATTACCATGCTCCACTTTCCCGGACGGTTTTCATTGGAGAACCACCCAAGGACTTGCAGCATGTTTCGGATGTGGTCGTCAATGGTTTGCAGAAGACATTGGCAGGTATCGGACCGGGAATGATGGCTGAAGAGGTGGAGGCGCTGTGGCGTTCCTGCCTGGTCGGTACCGGTATCGAGAAACCTTCCCGGGTCGGGTATTCGTTCGGGTTGGCCTTTGTCCCCGATTGGGGCGAACGCACCGTAAGTCTCCGGCCAGGAGACAAATCGGTCTTGAAACCTGGTATGACAATCCACTTCATGCCGGGAATTTGGCTCGATACGTATGGATTCGAATGTAGCGAACCGTTCCTGGTGACTGAAACCGGATGCGAGAAGTTGATCGAGTATCCAGAACGATTGTTTGTGAAATAAAAAGTGTCGACACGCCAGACAAGAGGTGGTTGTCGGGTCGAACGCAAAAGAGGTGACTATGGGAAATACGAAGGAAATCTGGGTAAGCAAATTTGGTGGTACTTCTCTGGCCAACGCCCGACAAATCGGCAAGGTAAAGGATATAGTATTCGCAGACGAGCGACGGAAAGTTGTTGTCGTATCGGCGCCTGGCAAGGAGCACAAGGAAGATACGAAAATCACCGACCTGTTGCTCAACTGCCACAAACTTGTGGAGAAGGGCATGTCGATCGACCAGCCATTCTCCATCATACGCAAGCGGATTCTTGAAATTGCGCGGAATCTACAGGTCGGCGCACAGATGGAAGCGGAGCTTGATGCAATCGCTGCCCGCTTGCCGCGGGAAAAGACTGCCGATTACGCCGGTAGTCGTGGCGAGTATCTGAATGCCTTGATGATAGCGGAATTCTTTGGAGCCACATTTGTGGATGCCGAGCAGATCATCCGGCTTACCGCAGACGGCCGTGTCGACGAACAGACGTACGCAATCGCTTCCGACGTATTGAAATCGATCGAGGGGCGTATTGTGATTCCAGGTTTCTATGGACGAGGCCCCGATGGAGGAATTCAAACCTTCTCCCGAGGAGGCTCGGATATCACCGGTGCGATCGCCGCGCGGGCAGCAGATGCCGACATCTACGAGAATTGGACCGATGTATCCGGTATTTATATCGCGGATCCGCGGATTGCCGAGAAAGCGGGACCAGTTTCACAGATAACCTACCGGGAAATCCGTGAACTGGCAACTATTGGCGCAAGTGTATTCCATGAGGACGCGATTGCCCCTGTACGCACAGTGGGTATCCCTATCAATGTGAAGAATACCAACGATCCGGATGCTCCCGGTACCATGATTACCGCTGAGAGGGATTCCACGAAAGCCCATCTGGTGGGAGTGTCCGGGAAGAAGCCGTACCGAAAACTGGTTGTCGAGAAATTCATGCTGGATCGGTACCCCGAGACAACCCAAGGGTTGCACGCCCTGATCGCCCGGAAGAACCTGGTATGCGATGTGTTGATAGACGCTTTCGACACCATCGTCATGTACCTTTTCTCAGATATGGACGATACGGAAGCGGTCGCCTTGCAACGTGAAATCATTGGTACCCTCGATATCGACTCCTGTCAGATATCCGAACAACTGGTACTTCTTGGTATTGTAGGCGAGGGTATGGCACGGGAACCGAAACTTTTGGAAACCGTCTGCCGTACATTGGGCTCATTGGAAATCCATCCTGCTGTGGTCTCTGGAAACATGCCGGTCAAGATGCTGTTGTCGGTTCCGTTGGGTTCCTATGCGACGGCAGTCAATGCTATTGTCGATACCATTGTTTCTCATTGAATCCATTCCATTGTTTGGAAAGCAGCCGTCGAACCACGTTGTGGAGAGACGGCTGTTTTACTGTACAACCATGTGAATATTGGCTATGATGTCACACGGAGGTGGTGCTATGGAACGTTTGGCTACAACATATCTCGGAATGGAATTGAAGAATCCGATAATCGTGGGCAGTTCGCCGCTCACGTCATCACTCGATAAGCTTAAGAAATGTGAGGATGCTGGTGCTGGAGCAGTCGTTGTCAAATCGATCTTCGAAGAGCAGATCGACCATGATGCGGCTAAGATGATCAGCCAATCGGAGGGATTCGTGGTGCATACCGATGGCCGTGATTTCCTTGAGGAGGTATCGCGCGACTATTATATCGACGCGTACCTGTCGTTGGTGGACAAAGCTACCGAGGCATTGGACATTCCTGTCATTGCCAGCGTGAATTGCCGGACCCGCGGATCTTGGCTCGATTACGTACAACGGTTTGCGGAGGTCGGGGCCGATGCTTTGGAATTGAATTATTATACGCTCCCTTCGGATTTCAATAGATCGGCACAACAGATCGAGGACGAATACCTTGCTGTAGTACAAGAGGCCCGCAATCGGTTCAAGCTTCCCTTGTCGATTAAAATGGGCTCGCAATTCACAGGCTTGGCAAACATCATCAAGAAGTTCGACACTATGGGTGTCGATGGACTGGTGCTGTTCAACCGGTTCTATCAACCTGATATCGATATCGAGAAGCTTGCGACCAAATCGTCGATCGTCCTGAGCGGACCGAACGATTATGCACAATCATTGCAGTGGACTGCCTTGGTATCCGCTTACCTGAACTGCGATATTTGCGCATCGACCGGAATCCATTCGGGAGAATCGTTGATCAAATTGCTTTTATCCGGAGCGAAAGCTGTCCAAGTGTGTTCAGCGGTCATGAAGGGAGGACACAAGGTGATCGGTGATATGTTGCAGACACTCACTGCATGGATGGACCGTCACAATGCCGATTCCTTTGTTGACTTCAGGGGGAAATTGGCCCATAAACGTATGGATGACCCTTCCCAGTGGGAACGGGCACAATATATGAAGTCGTTGAATGTGGAGTTTTAACCAATATGGACAGATCCAAGTATAGGGACATTGCCCCCTATGAAGGGCAAGACGTCATAGATGCGGTGAATCGCATCCGAGCCTATCCGAAATTCCTGAGCAACATGGCCGAAGTTCTCTACGCTGGAAACATTATCAAGACCAAATGGAAAAGCCACCAGATGAAAGAGATGATCCCTCCCTTGTTGGATCAGGTCAAGTCGTACGACGATTTCCAGCGGCTCATCACTGCCGGCGTATTCCTGCCTACAATAGAACGCAACTCCATGTCTTCGTTCACTTTCAGTGGACAGGAGAATCTCGATCGCAATACGCCTTATCTGTTTATCAGCAACCATAGGGACATAGTGTTGGATTGTGCTTTGCTCGACTATGCGTTGTTGCAAACGGAAATGCCGATTTGTGAAATGGCGATTGGAGACAATCTGTTGGTCAACCAGTTCACCACCGATATGTTCAAACTCAACGGTGGAGTAACGGTCAAAAGAAACCTGCCGATGCGTGAGCAATACATGGAATCGCTGAGATTGTCGCGCTATTTTGTGGAACTGATCGATGAAGAAAAGAAATCCATCTGGGTTGCCCAGCGATCTGGCCGTGCGAAGGACGGCATCGACAAGACCAATCCTGCGATAATCAAGATGCTCTACCTTTCCTACAAATCATCTGGTATCACTTTCAAGGACCTTATCAAACGGTGCCATATCGTACCCATTGCGATTTCGTACCAATACGATCCCAACGATATCAACAAAGGGCGTGAGGAAGTTTCGAAGAAACTCCATGGCACGTACACGAAGAAACGGTACGAGGATCTTGTGAACATGTTACGCGGATTGCGTCGGTTCAAGGGGGATGTCCATTTGCATTTTGGGAAACCGTTGACCGGTGATTACGAAAATGCCGATGAAGTTGCCATGGAAGTGGACCGTCAGATCCATATCGGGTATAAATTGTGGGACACCAACTACTTGGCATATGATCTGCTTCAGGGACCGACCCGGTTTACGCAAAAATACGAATCGTTGAACACGAAGAAATTCCTCGACCGCTACAAAGGGTTGTCGGAGGACCTTCGACGGATCATATTGCGTTCCTACGCCAATCCTGTTGTCATGCAGCTGGAAGCCTTGGGAATGTAGCGGTATGCGACCAGGAAGGAAGCTGCTTTGCTGTGCAGTGTTGCTGTCGGCGGTTCTGCTTATCCTGGTCGCGGGCTGTTCCCGGGAAGAATTTTCCGTAACGAAAGTCTCATTGTTTCCCATGGTAGTCGCGACCCATGGAGAACGGGTGCGTTCGACCCTTTCGGAAGGCTTCATGTTGGCCATTTCCGCTGGTCCTCTCGTTGCCGGGGACCAGTACCAGGTTTCGGTGAAATCTCCCGGTGGAACCTACTCGTGGGAGTTTTTCGCCCAAACTATGGAAGTGGGGGGAGCGCTGCTCTTGGGCAAGTCCGATTTGCTGTATCCTCCCGACATCCCTTTGGAATCGGGAACATGGCAGGTCGAAGTGTTTCTTCCCGATGGCCGACGGTTCGAAGAAAAGCTGCAATTTGTTCGGTCCAAGGACGTGTTCGTACCTGCAAGCATGGAAATCGCATCCCTGAGGCCATCGGAATGGGCAATCGATGAACAAGACCACCAGGTGCTATATGGTGTCGATCCCGATTCAGGTGAGACTTGGACCTATGGCTTTTATGATACGGCCGGCAATCTGCTGCATACCCTGGAATCTCCATTGATGGAAATTACCGACAGCAAGTTTGACGATACCGGGATTCGGGAAAATACTGCCTGCATCATAGCCTCCCGGTATGACGTGAATTCGGGACTGTTCCATGTAGTGAGAACCCTGTTCGTCACATGATGCGTCCGACAGCTTTCCAAAGATGTTCCTTGGTAATCTCCACCACAAAGGTCCGACCATGGGGACATACCGGATGTTCCAACTCAAACACCTTGCGGACCAGTGCTTCCGCGGTCGTCGGATCGATCGAATCGCCATCCTTGATCGCCGCATGGCAGGCTATGGTTGCATAGAGCCGCTTTTCAAGCTCGGCCATGTCTCCGGCAGACTGTGAACCGATGAATTCGACCACCGAGCTCTCAATGGATTTCCACGATGCCGGTATGGAAGACAATTCCCACTCCAAATCGCCGCACCGTTGCAAGTCCAAGCCATATTCGGCATACCATGCACCGTGGTTGGTCAAGAAATCATCGACAGATCGTTCCACCTCGAAGCGAAGGGGCACCATGAGCCGTTGGATACCTCCCTGCTTGCGAATCTGGTCGTACAGTATCCGCTCATGCGCCGCGTGCTGGTCAATCAGATACACCGAATCTCCCTTTTGGACAATCAGGAAAAGTTCGAATATTTGACCGATATATTGGAATTCTGCATAATCAACGGTTTGTTGGCCGGTGGGAAGGGAATCCGGTGCCTCTTCCCGGCCCAGAGGTTGCTTCTCCAGGATTTCCTTGGCTCGCTGGAACCACTGCGGATCGGAGGGCTTCTGGGCCGAAGGAGTATATCGTTGTTGTCCGGTGGAGCCCGAATTCTTGGTATTTCCCCGGAACCCGAACACCGGATGCTCTGCGGTTCCCGCGGTTTGTGGAATATCGAATGTGCCCTGTTGCTCCTGTTTTGCATCGAGGGAAAGACGGGGAATCGATTTCCTGATCTGTTGACGTATCATCGCAACGACCTGGTGGTGGATTTCCGCCTTGTTCCGCAATTTTACTTCCCGTTTTGCAGGATGGATATTGAAGTCGACCAATTCGGGATCGACGGTTACGAACAGATAGCAATAGGGAAAGGCTCCTCCGGGCAACATCTCACCATATCCGTAGGTGATTGCCTGGACAAGTGCGTATTCCTCGATAGGTCTCCGATTGACGTAAATCTTGATATGGGAGCGGTCGGTCCTGTAGCAGGCAGGCGTCGTAGCAACCGCATAGAGGCTGAACCGGCTGGCGGTATCCGAGGTCTCTGTGGTTTCAGATGGAATGAGATGCTTGTCGTTGGCAAGTGCATCGAGAACACGTTGTTTTGGATTCGTGGCAGGCAAATCAAGTTTCAATACCGCTCCATCGTAGAACTGGAAAGAAATCCCAGGGAAGGCCATAGCCTTTTCCACCATGATATTCCGGCACATGGTGGATTCGGTCGACGGTCGTTTCAGGAACAGTCTCCGTGCAGGAATGGCTGCGAACAAATGGGCCACTTCGATCCGGGTGCCTGTATCCGGGCCTCCCGGAACCACGTCGGATTCCCTGCCGTTGTCCACTACGATCGTTGCTCCGGTGCTGCCGGTACGCGTACTGGAAATGGTAACCTTGGCGCTTGCCGCTATACTGTACAAAGCTTCACCTCGAAATCCCATGGTTCCAAGGGAGTACAAGTCTTCCAACGTCGTGACTTTGCTTGTCGCATGGGAACGGCAACACAGGGGTAGATCCTCGGGTGCGATTCCGACTCCGTCGTCCACAACGGTAATCTTCTCGATACCACCTTCCTCGATCTGCACGATTATGGAGGATGCATTCGCATCGACGGCATTGTCGATCAGCTCGCGGACGACCGAAGATGGGCGATCAATCACTTCCCCTGCTGCAATGCGTTGGGCGACCAAGGGGTCCAAAATATGAATCTTTTGAGGCATGTCCATATGGTATCGTATCAAAAAAGACCGTCCCCCACCAGAGGGACGGTCGCATGTAGTGCTACTACGATGTCTAGAACAGGTTGATATCGACACCAAGTGTCAACGCAGGACTTGTGGCCACAACACTCTGTCCATTCCATGAACCGGTATCGGGAGTGAGGTCTGCCAGTGTCGAAACAGTCGCGTTGAACGTCATTGGACCTTGGGTCACACCAATCGTGGCATGAATCGCACTGTCGTTGTCGACAAGGAAATCCTTTGCCCGAGTGACGATAGAGGTCGAAGAATCGGAGAGGAATGTCGAGAAGGCCGATGCGAAACCACGCCGTGTATATGCGAGCGACAGGTCGAACCAGGACAACTCCAGGGAGCCTTTAACCGTCAACAGGTCGTTGTCGGTATCGGGAGCCAGACTTGCAGACAGTGGTAGCAGGTAGGCACCTTCCAATCCAAAGGAATCCTTCTTCCAGGAAGTCGAACCGGCAATGGTGAAGGATCTTGGTGCGGAACCTATGCCAGTCCACGCCGAATCGAGTGTCGTCAGCAATGAAGTCGGGTTGGTGGAGCGTTCCCGAATGAACAGCGGGTTGAACATACTGTACGAAAGAGCTCCCTTTTGCATGGACGCGTCCACACCCAATGTGAACGCACCGGCTTCCATACCTATACCGCCGTGGAACAGATAGTTGTTGAAGTTGGACAGGAACGATCCTCCGGAGGTATAGAACATCTGCTCGAAATATTCATCCGAATCGAGTCCGACCATGGTCGCGAACGAACCGGTGATCTCCACCGAAAGGGTTTCCTTGTCAACCAGGGGCAGGACAGCGTCGATTGTCGGGAACAGGTCGACCCGTTTCATCGTGTCCCGCATATCGATGTTTCCAATTGCCGAGAGTCCGAACTCTCCACCATAATTCTTGAATGGAGCAAATCCGAACCGTAGGCCGAAGAGCTGCAAGTCGGTGAGGTTGTTTGCGAACGCATCGATATCGAATCGTTTCGTGTCGAATTTAGCGGTGAGGGCAAGAATATCTTGTAGCGTGCTGTCGGTTCTGGTTGAAATATCCCGTACCATCGGTCCCATACTGATATCCTGATCATTGGAGATGGCGAGACTGAACCTATCGCCCTCGGACCCTATGGTGACATGGTCGAGAAGACTCAACAGGTCGGTAGTCGAGTCGAATACCTTGCCAATGGTACCGTCATATTCGCCGCCGAAACTAAATGGTGATTCGTCATGCGAATAGAGGCTCATGTCTTGTAGTTTCACGGCAAGCTTGGGGCCTAAGCCAATCGAGAAGGCATCACCTTTGGCGAAACTGATGGTGGGTTTGATAGTGAGGTAATCCTTGTCTGCGGCTCCCAGGACGAAGGCTCTGGTATACGCCGAGCTCATGGCTCCACTCACCGAGAAGGCTTGCTCCTTATCTGGGGAGCTATTGAAAACCGATTGTGCGATCTTCGGGTCGGAGGCCTGGGCCAATGCCCGTTTGCCTACCGTCACGCTTGCTCCCAGGTTGAATCTGGGGACATATGATGTGGATGATGCCTTCGCCATGGCCAGATCGGCTTGAATGCCGAACAACCCATTTCGATATCGCAAGGCTAGGTACGGTTGGGCATTCTTTTCCAGACCGGCTTCACCCTTTATCAATTCCTTGGTATGTGTCAAGAATCCGGAAAATCCACCCGAGAAATCGAAGAGGTTGCTGAACGCTGTGAGGAATCCCACCCGTCTGAACCCGGCTGCGGCTTCGAAATGCATACCGGAATAGGTGGCTTCGACTGAAAGTGTATCACCCAATACAGACGAGTCTGCCTGAAGCGGGATGATTCGGGACAAGTCCTGGTCGATCGGCATGTACCATGAACCGGAAAGACCGAGCTTTTCTCCCCGATACCCTGCTTCCGCGCCCAAGATATAGTAGATGCCTATATTGGATTCGAGCATCTGCTCACCCGAATAGTTGGTTTGGTTGAAGGAACCGAACGAGACTACCGGATCGTTGGTGTTGTTTTGTACAGCCCCGGCTAGCCGGAAATCCCACTGCAATGTCCGGATATCGATACCACCGGCGAACATGAAATTCGGCAACATGTCGGAAAGGCTATTTCCGGTATCGTCATAAACAGTATCGAAGGAGAAGTTGTCCAAGTCCAATTTCGTGGTCATGCCGACAAACGATTCTACCCGGAGCCTGCGCTCGTCCTTGATTGTCCATGCGAAATCGAATGTGGGGTAGGCTGCCATTTGCCCGCTGCTGTCGGCGACGAACACAGAGGAGAGTCCCAGCGATATCGCAGGCGATAGTATGTAGGAGATACGCCCTCCACCGGATTGTGCGTTTCCAGCCAACCAGTCGCTCAGGTAGAGGTCGTCGGCGTAAACTTCCAACCCCAAGTTTCCCAACTGCGCGGATCCGTACAATCCAAGTCGCTCTTCATAGGGACCAGAGGCAACACCGAGCCGATTCACCAGCAGTCGTTTGCCGAATGCTATCGGCGTACTGTCGTCCGCGAGAATATAGAGTCCGTCCCCCGCCTGTCCATACCGTAGATAGTCGAGGAAACGCATGGCGGTACTTGCCAAGGCCGCCGTTCCGGATTCATCCCGCACGTTCCATAGTGTGTATGTCGAGGGCGAGAACCAGCTGCCGTCGGTGAGGAAGAATGCCTGCAATCCCATGGCGAATGCATTGTGGTTGAAGAAAGGATTGATCGATATGCCGACCATCGGATTGTCTGTTCCACCCAATCCGTCACGAGAGACGGTAAAGGTTGTGGAGACACCCCAATCGGAAGAATCGGGAGGAGCGGCGGAAGGTCCGCCGACTATTCCCAACGGCTGTTTGATAGCAAGTGGATCGTCGACTGCCTCGGGTGGTGCCGCAATCGATTCGGTGGGAGGAACAACGGCTGTTTCGACCGGTCCTGCGACTTCGGCCACTGCCGGTACGGCGACCACATCACCTGCTGGCGCAACCGGTTCCTTCTTCTCGCCCATGGCAGCGTATCGTGCATTTTGGGAATCGATGTATGTTGCCACAGTCGGGTCTTCGGGTACATAGGAGATTCCATAGCGTGCGGCAATGGCACTTTCCTGCGGATTGTCCACATCCTCGACCGCAATGCGGGCGGCATGCATGCTTTCAACTTGATTGTTGTTGACATGAACCTGGACAATTCCGACACTGGACAACCGGGCACCGGCATTCACGATCATGGTCTTGCCGACAATCCTGCCTCCAGCGGGGGTCATGGCCGATTCGCCATCGATTATCAGGTCTATTCCCTCGATTGTTCGAGCGATATCGGAACTGGAGATTTCTTGTGAAGCGTCGATATTGCCCAAAAGGATGACGAACTCCGCCTGTCTTGAAACTTCATCCACCAGGGCTTGGGCGTTCGCCACGATAGTATCGTTGAGATGGATGATGCCTTCGATACCCGCTGGCGGCACACTCAACCCTATCACTGCAACCGGGTATCCCTTGAGATCGAAGATTCCATACGGTTCGAACAACGCATTGCCTTCGGCATCGAGGATATTCGCAGCCAAGACCTTCAGGTTGGAAAACTCGGAGGCGGCTTTCGCAGCTTCCTTCAGACGGTCGATTCCAAATGCATAGTCAGCCGGACCAGGTGCAATGGCATCGTAGCCAAGCATGTCCAGGAGCACTGCGACAGTCTCACCTGCAAATGCGTCGGCAACCGGCGTTCCGCTCGTTGTATTGCCGGCATCCAGAACCAGGTTGCGGTCGGACAATTCACGTCCCCAGCCGAGCAATGTCGCCAAGCGGGCGTACCCGATGCCGTCTCCGGCAACTTGTCCATACGCATCGTTCGTATGCACAACATACACGTCGAATGAATCGGGAAGCGTCTGTTGTGAAGTGGCGGCAGTGGAGGCGGGCATATCCTTCGGTTCGGTCCTGTCAGGTTCCTGCTCGGCCGCAACGGTGACGGTAAGGGACAGGCCTTCGGACGGAATCTTGTCCACGACAATTTCTTTGGCCTTCAGTTCGCTTTCCCCTTCCGTATTCAATGGGACGGTGACGGCAATGTCCGGTCCCGGTACGTCGGGAACTGGCGCAGCTACCGTCTTGGGCGTGGCTGATTCTACGGGAGTTGCTACCGTCTTGGGCGTGGCTGATTCTACGGGAGTTGCTACCGTCTTGGGCGTGGCTGATTCTACGGGAGTTGCTACCACGGTTGTCTCGACAACCGGGAAGATGGGCTCGGGCGCCTTGAAGGTCAAACCATCGGAAACGCTGGCACTGGGTATTGCCCGTGCGCTGGATTTGTCGGGATTGATCGAAAGGGTCTCATACGTTTGGCGGGAGACTGCCTTTGCATTGAGGAACGGATCGGCGAGATTGAGGTAGGTGAATGGAGGGATATCGGATATTTGCCTGGTAATGGTATTGAGGACCTTTACCTCGCCGCCGAGGGAGAATACCAATTCGGTAAAGTCGGATGTGACAAACAGCTCTCCAGTGCCCAGGAGCCGATAGATCCCGACTGGAGTAGACACCTCGAGTTCTCCGGAGAATGGGGGAGTCATGAGAAACGAGGCTGAACCGGCCACCAGATAATAGGACGGGTTGCTGGATACCGTTGCCCCCACTGTCAATATCGATTCGCGTTGCAGGACGATGGTGGAATATGGTCCCTTGATCGTGACAGGTTCCTGTCCGGAGAGGACAATCCACCCCTCCTTCAAGGCGATGGGACGCTCCGTTTGGGGAACGTAGACTCCTTTCTCATTGAATTGGAAAAAGTCCCCATCCATACCATTCGCCACATGGAGATATGAGGTACTTGAAGTTTCCAATGGTGTTGTGGTCGCAGCCATAGCGGGGCTCAGCGCCAACAACAGCATCAATATTGCAAACATCACTCTTTTCATGTGCGCCATCCTATTCACTTTCATGCTTCTACATTACTCCAAATCACGATTGACCGCAACTGTGTTCGACGATTCCTAGGGCTCGGAAGACTCGTTTTCCCTTGGGATCCGGTACTCGAATCGATGGGCATTGTAGATATGTTCCCGCATGTCCCGATCAAGATGCGCCAAGTCCCGTACGATAGGTTTCAGGCGGGAACGGATATTCGTCTGGTCGTGTGGACAAACCGGTTTGACCGATGGCAACCGGTACACTTCACTCAATCGTCTGGTGGTCTGCTCATGCACTTCGATCATCGGCCGGATGATGTGGAGCTTGCCGCCAAAGAACTCCTGGACCGGAAGCATAGTGGAAAACTTCGCTCGACTGGTCAGATTCAGCAGTGTGGTTTCCACCAGATCATCAAGGTGATGCCCCATCGCGATAAGTTGGCACCCATGTTGCGAGGCATATTCGAAGAGTATCCTCCTCCGATTCCTGGAGCAGAGGTAACAGTTGAACTCACCCTTGAAGCTGTCGGGATATTGCGCTTCGTCAAGGATCGTCAAAGGAATGCCCAGCGCGGCGAAATACTCGACCAGTTTCTCCCGGGCCTGCAAATCGATCGGATGTTCGATCCAGTTGATCATCACCGCCTGCATCGCGTAGGTGATCGGTAGCCATTTCAGGCGTATGGAGAGCGCAAGTGCCAAAGCGAGGGAGTCCTTGCCTCCCGATACGCTCAGCAGGATAGAATCGTCGGCTTTGATCATTCCGTGTCTATTGATGGCCTTGCCCGTCAACTTGATGAAGCGCATCACCCATGGGGGGATATCTCCGGCAAGCAGTTCGCGCCAATCGTGCAGTTCTTCGTGCATGTCATCCATGGTGTTGCTCCAACTGTTCTGTCAGCGCCGAGAGCGCGTGGTGTGGTTCGATATGGTCCGGTAGGTACAATCGGATTTTTCTCAAGCTCGCGGTGAATGCCTTGACCACCTGGGGGCTGAACAGTTCGTCGATCTCCGAGAATGGATGTATGGATGCATCTTGCGTTGCGATGGGAATATCCGATTCGAACGAGAGGTCCTCGGGAATGTCGATGATGACTTCGTGTTCCGCGAGAGTGGGGCAGCGCCTTGCCAACGAGGCGAAGACCGATTGTTCCAACCGTTTCCGTTCCTCCGGGTCCCGATATATCCGTTGATGGTAGCTGTGGTCGGCAAGGAACGGAACTGTCGCAAGGGGGACCAGCAGGTCGTTGTTCCTGACACGTGCGAACAACAAGCTTGCCTCGGAATCCCCGAAGCGGGAGAACAGGACGGCAAAGGACTCGTCGTCGAGGTCGTAGAGGTCCGACTCCACGAACAAGCCATCCCGCATGGCCAGGAGGACAGCCTTTTTTATCATTGCTGTGGCGCCACGGGTCGTCGGATGCCAGTACACATTCCGGTACATGGAATATTTGGCGAACAGCAGGTGTTCTACCGACCCGATCGCGACCAATGGGATGGCCAACACGTTTTGTCTGGTCACGAACAGGTGCCGGATGATGTACGAGGCATCCTGCATGCCATACGGTATCCCACAGAACAACGCGTCCCGGCTCAGATAATCGAGTTTGTCCGGGTCCAGGGTTCCGGAAAGGATTGTCCGAAAGAAACGGATTTCCCCGTCGTCGCAGGGAAGCGACTGGTCGATGATTTGGCAGACCGCATCCACCGATGTTCCCAACTGTTGTTCTATGATGGAGCGCAACCCGGCATGTTTGGCTATCATTTCCGCTCCAAGCGATTCGTGTTCCCGAGAGACTACATCCTTGAGGGCATGGGCGTAGGGGAAATGGCCAAGATCGTGCAGCATGGCGGCAGCAAGGACCGCTTGGATTCCTGCTTGGGTGAAGAATGTCTCGCGGTCGGTTTTCGACAAATCGGTCAACAACGAGAGCACGATCAACCGTGTCGCATGGAATACCCCGAGGCTATGGTCGAGCCTGGTGTGGACTGCACCGGGGTACAGCAGATGGGCCGGGCCCAACTGTTTTATCCGACTGAGCTTCTGCATCGGCTCGCTGGAGAACAGATTCTTGAAGCCGGTGGACAAGGGAATATCCCTCCACAACGGATCGCGGATGCTCTCGGTAAAATCTCCGGTCAAACGGACAATCTGGCTTTTCGTTGAACTTTCACTCATTGGTGCAATGGTACAGAAACCATGTGGTGTTGTCCAGCCGATGTTTGACAACGCCGGGCTTTCCGGTACATCATGTGTCCATGCGTAGGATTGTGGTTTCCATCGGTCTCTTGTGTCTCCCATTGTTCTTGGCAGGCCTTTTCGCAGCCTCGACCACTGCGGGAGCCTTGACCGGATTACCTTGGCACGGCCAACTTCCCTATGACCCGACCCTTGGGCAGATTTCCGACCCGGCGTATCCGGTGCATCCGGTAATCCTGCGTTCCTATGAGGCTTTTTCCGATTTCTATGGCCCACTCTGGTACGAAAAGCATGTGCATCCCGAATCACGCTTCGTGCTGAACAAGATGTACGATACGCTGCTTGCCCGTGTCTTGCCGGCTACAGTGTCGCTCGGGACCCCGTCGTTCGGCAAGGATCAGGTGGCCATCGCGGTGAAATTGCATGGACAAGGAGATGACGGACCTACCTTAAGCGTGGTCTGGGTCCTCGGACCGGGAGGAAGATGGATGGTCACCTCCATTTCTTCCCTTTGAACTTGCGGCGAAATCCAGTCGAAAGGCACTTGACAGTGTTGCTTTTCACCGGTATAGTGGCGCCTGTCGTGTTGAAAAACCGATACACGGCGGCGTAGCTCAGTTGGTAGAGCAAACGGCTCATATCCGTTCGGTCAGGGGTCCAAGTCCCTTCGCCGCTATGTGAACGCTTCTTTTTCCCACGTCCTCACGGATACGGGGTGAAGGAAGCGTTTTTTCGTTTCGAGGTAGCACCGGCTTGCGCCTTCTGCAGTGGTATGACCTTTGCATAAGGGCACTATTCATCACAGCTTCTTATTGCAAAACTTTTCGAACATCGCTACTCTTTGGCCATGACAGGATTCTTTATCAAAAAGGCATTTTTCGATGGGTGGGACAACCTTATCTCCCTGGTTGTGCTCAATTTGGGCTATCTGGTGGTGTTGCTGACATTGTACGGCAGCCTGGAAGTGCTCGCCGTTTCGGTATCCGGGGGTGTCGCGTTGTTGGCGCTCGCACTCGCCCTGCATTCGTTGTATATGGGTGCCGTATCCTCCCAGACAAAGGAATACGTGTGGTACAACCGACCGGGTTTCGCTGCTTTCAAGGATAGCTTCAAGTCCATCTGGCGTCACGCAATCCTCCATTTCATTATCCAAGCCCTATTGGTGACGATCCTGTTCTTTGTCATTCCCTTCTACCTCTCCTATACGTCGCTGATCGCCTTCGCCATAGCCGTTTTGGTCTTTTGGGTCGCATTGGCCTTCATGTTGGCCATGATGTACTACTATCCGTTGGCGATCCAGATGCCGGACGACAAACCGTTGAAGACACTGAAGAAAGCACTCATGGTGGTCGCCGACAACCTGTTCTTCTCGCTGTTTTTCGGCATCTACCATATCCTCAACCTCGTGTTGACCATATTGTTCGCCACTATTATCCCAGGTGTCGCGGGAATACAGCTCTCACGCCAGGTCGCGACCAAACTCCTCATGTTCAAATACGATTATCTCGAGGAACATCCCGAGGTGGCCAGGAAAGACATCCCGTGGGAGGAACTGCTCTTCGATGAACAGGAAAAGGTGGGGAAGCGGACCTTGCGGGGCATGATTTTCCCGTGGAAGGACTGACCATGGCGCGTGAGATCGAATGCAAGGTATCGTTGGAACACACTGAAGTCGAACACATGGCCAGGCGCATTGGGCTCGTGTTGCCCGAAGCCAGAAGCACAAGCATAAGCAAGGACGATGTCTATTACACCCGACAATATGAACACAAGGCCTTGTTCCGCTTGCGTCGGGAAGAGGACGGCATCACCATCACCCGAAAGGAAAAGGAAGAACGCAACGATGGGGTGGAGGTGAACCGCGAGATAGAATTCTCTTGTCCGGTTGAGGATTACCGTGGTCTCAGACAGTTTTTCGCTTCCCTCGCATACGTGCCGCTTATTGAAAAGCGAAAACATGGCACAGCCTGGATGCGTGGAACTCTGACAGTCGAACTGGTGGAAGTCGATGGGTTGGGGTGGTTCCTCGAAATGGAGCAATTGTTGCCTGACGATGCCTCGGACATTGCTGTCGAACAGGCTTTGTTCGGATTGGCCGAACTGCGGGAGCAATTGGGTATCGCCACATATCGATTGGAATCCCGCTATTATATCGATATGCTGCAAGCATTGGGAACATAAGGAGAACACATGGAATTTCGTGCAAGCCATATTCTGGTCAAGGACAAGAGACTCGCTGACGATTTGCTCAAGCGGATAAAGGGTGGCGCCGACTTTGCGGCCATTGCCCGTGATTTCTCGACGTGTCCAAGCAAAAGCAAGGGTGGAGACCTCGGGTGGTTCGGTGAAGGAGCAATGGTTCCTGCCTTCGAGCAGGCGGTCAAGCGCATGTCGGTCGGCAGTATCAGTCCGATTGTGCCGACACAGTTCGGTTTCCATATCATCAAGAAGACCGGTAGCCGCTGAGCACTATCTCCAATGGGGGAGGATGATCGGTGGCAACAGTCCTTCCCGCTGGATGATCTCCACGGCAACCTGGTACACTTCTTCGATACGATCTTTCGTAAGGACCTCGTGGGCGGGTCCCTCGGCGACAATCTCCCCTTTACGCATCATGATCACCAGGTCGCTGAACGCACTGACTGCATTCAAGTCATGGAGAACACAAATGACGGTCGCGACCTGCTGGTCCACCAGATGTCGGAGCAAGGTGAGTATTTCCCGTTGGTTGTGCACATCGAGATGGCTGACCGGCTCGTCGAGCAATATGACATGCGATTGCTGTGCCAGAGCCCGAGCTATCAACATGCGTTGGTATTCACCGCCGGATAGTTCGGTGGCCAAACGGTCGGCGACTTGTGCCAATTCCATCGCTTGCAGCGATTGCATGATAATCGTGTGGTCCTCGGGTGACAAGACCGCCAATCTGCCGCCATGGGAATACCGTCCCATCGCGACACAATCGTAGACCGTGAAGTCATACTCCAATCGGCTTTGTTGTGGAACATAGCTGATATGCCTCGCCAAATCCTTCTGGTGGTAGTCGTGCAGGTCCCCTTGGGGCAATACGATGGATCCACGGGGCGAGGGCAAAATGCGCAGCAAATGCCTCAACAGGGTCGTCTTACCCGATCCGTTCGGTCCAATTATCGAAATGAAGGCACCTGATGGAAACTCGGTGTGCAACTGGTTGAAGAGGACCTTGTTCCTGTATGCCCAGGTGAGATTCCGGATGGTTCCTACAGTTTTTTGCATCAGCGGTTCTCCTTGCGGTGGTTCACCAGCAGGATGATGAACAGGGGAGCCCCTGCCAACGCAGTGACGATTCCCACCGGCAATTCGGACGCACCGAGGACGGTACGGGCAAGGGTATCCGCTCCGACCATCATGAGTGCTCCACCCAGTATCGAGAAGAGCAGGAGAGGCTTGTGCCGTGGTCCCGTAACCAACCGCATGATATGGGGAACCATAAGTCCGACGAATCCTATGATTCCGCAAAAGGCCACCGTCACCGAAGTGGCGAGGGTCGACAGGATCAACAGCAGCAGACGGACCGATTTAACCGAGACACCTATCGACAGGGCAGAAGATTCGTCCAGCAGGAGGATATCCAACTCGCGGGTCAGGAATATGATCGGTACGGTTCCCACTGTTGCGGTTGCTCCCATGATACCGAGCTTGGACCAGGAGGCTGTTCCAAAGCTTCCCAACGTCCATTGCATGATGCTTTGCAGCTGGGTTCGGTTCAGATACATGAATAGGGTCATGAGTGCGGATAGCAGGAAATTCAGTGCGATTCCGGTAAGCAGCAACGTTGTCGGCGACCTGCGTACACCGCCCGAAAGGACCATGATCACCAATGCGGTACCCGCGGCCCCCAAGAAAGCTACAGTCGGCACTTGCCACATGCCTGTAGCACCACCCACCACGCCGAGAAAGGCGGCAAATGCAACACCAAACGCCGCCCCACTGGAAATTCCCAACACATACGGGTCCGCCATGGGATTGCGGAACAAGGCCTGGTAGACCATTCCCGATACCGAAAGGACCACGCCGGCAACCATGGCGGAAAGGATCCGGGGCAATCGCAATTGCCAGATTATCCGATGCTGTGCCGGGTTGAAGCTGGTGGAAATTTCGTTCGAAGGTCCCGCACCCACAATCGCCACGGTTTGTCCAACCGATATGCCGGCAGGTCCCAACGTGAGCGCCAAGAGGGTAATCGCAACGAGTAGGATGACAAGTGCGGCTCCAATGAATGGCAAATAGTGCTTTTGTACCATTGTCACCTCAGTATGTCGTCAATCTTCTGTGCCAATTGTTGTACGGCTTGTGCACTGCGTGGACCTTGCCGTTCCACGAGATTGCTGTCAATGGTAATGATCCTATCCAGCTTCACAGCGGTGAGCGACGAATAGGACGGGTGGTTGACGAATTCTTTCTTGGTTTGCTCGAAGGTCGACCCCCACATGGGAGGGAGAATGATGATATCCGGATCGTTTGCCAAGAGCAATTCCAATTGGTAACTCCAATTGACCGCCTGTTCGGCAATGTTGACAGCTCCGGCCGACACGATGATGTCGTTGATGAAAGTGTCTCCTGTCGCGGTGAAGTCGCCCCATTCACCAAAACCTGCCACATAATAGACAGTCGGAAGTGCTCTTTGGCTGCGTTGTGATTCGACTGTTTCCAGCGTCTTTTGCAACGTAAGGACAATTTGCCGAGCCTGGGTCTCGGTTCCGGTGATTGCGCCTACCTGTTCGATTATTCGGAAGGTTCCCTCCATGGTACCCGGTTCGTCTATGAACGCGACAGGAATTCCTGCCGTTTCAATGGCATCGATAGTCTGCGATTGTCCCAGGTTGCTGATAATCACCAGATCGGGTGCGGCTGAAACGATTTTCTCGATGCTGGGAGTGAACAGGTCGCCCATGGATTCTATGTTTTGAGTCCCGGAGGGGTAATCGCAATAGTCCGTGCGTCCAACAAGCCGTTCTCCGATCCCGAGGGCAAACAAGGTTTCTGTGATATTGGGGCTGAGGGAAACGATTCTATCGGGATACTGAGGAAGCGAAACCTTGATGCCCCGGGAATCCACGATCGAGACTTCGCTTTGGACAAGCGGTGCTTGCTCGGTTTGGCCGACTGCTCCCAATGGTAGCAGGATAGATAAAACCAGAAGGATTGCCAGTAGTGATCGGGGTCGATTGGTTGCCATGCCCACGCTCCTTACGCTGTATTGGGCATGATACTGCATACCCGACCTATTCTCCGTAGGTCCGATCCGATTGATCGACAGGTTTACGGGCGGCAGGTCTCCTGACTTGGAGGAATACGTAACGACACCTTCCCGGAGCATGCTCCAGTGGTTGCCTATCGGCAGCCGTTCTTAACCTCATCACAGTGGCGGGACCGTACGGGACTTTCACCCGTTTCCCTCTTGGCGGATGGCTTGGAACCACCCGAACCGCTCGTGGGACAATGGTATGCATCAACAGCTCCGGTGTCAAGCTCAGACTCCGCTATAGGCAAGAAAACCGCCATCGACCGGCAAGACGATTCCAGTCACGAATCCGGAAGCCTCGGCATCGATCAAAAACATGACGCCACCGAGCAATTCCTTCGGCTCGCCGAACCTGCCCATGGGGGTTCCTGCCAGTATCTTGTGGGAGCGGACGGTATAGTTGCCCTCCTTGTCGAACAACAGGTTCCGGTTCTGGACAGTGCTGAAGAATCCGGGAGCTATGGCATTCACACGGATTCCTTCCTTGGCGAAGTGTACGGCCAACCATTCGGTCAGATTGTTGATGGCGGCTTTCGCCCCTGCATACCCGAGTACTTTCGTCATAGGATGATAGGAGGCCATCGACGAGACGTTGAGGATGCTGCATCCACTTCGGCCCAACATGTCGCGCGCGAATTCCTTGGTCGGCAACAGCGTTCCCGTGAAGTTCAACTTGAACACGGCATCGATATGTTCCTCATCCAACTCGAAGAAGGTGCGTTGTCCTTCCACCGCATCGGTCTGCTCGAAATACTCGACCGTGGTATTGGCCCTGTCCATATTGCCCCCGGCCCCATTTATCAAGATATCGCACGGACCCAAATCCCTACGTATCCGTTCATGGACATCCTTCAGTCCCGCAACGTCCAGGACATTCACCGGATAGGGAAGGGCAATTCCACCCTCCTTGCCAATTTCAGTGGCCAAACGCTCGATCTTGTCCGCACTCCTGTTCAACAGGGCGACCTTGGCCCCGGCTTTGGCCACAGCACGTGCGAATTCACTGCACAGGACACCACCGGCCCCGGTTATTACGACTACCTTGTCCTTGATTCCCATTTCATGTTCCTTTTTCCCAAGTTATCGGATGTTCTGCGCCGTTTCTTGTGCTTCCACCGCCAATTCGATCGCCCTGAACACCACCTGTTGGTCCATGGCATTTTCCGTGCGGTCCAGGCAATCCCGGATGAATTTCCCGAAGAAGGGAAACCCGGCTTTTCCAGCGGCACAGAAGTGGTGTTCCCCTTCGTGGTTCACCAGATACACATGGTCACCTTCGGGATCCCGTGCGATATCGATATATTTGCGCAATTCCATATATCCGTCCGTTCCCAGAATGATCGTTCGACCGTCGCCCCAGGTGCCCAGTCCGTTGGGAGTGAACCAATCGACACGGAAATATCCTGCGCAACCGGTATCGGTGGTCAAGTTCGCATCACCGAAATCGCTGAAATCGGGGTAATCCGGGTGGTTGTAGTTTGCGATCCTGCTTGCAGTGATCCGGGCATCGTTCGACCCGCTGAATGCGAGGATCTGCTCAATCTGATGACAGCCGATATCGACCAGGATCCCACCATAGCGGGACCGGTCGAAGAACCAGGGCGGACGGGTTGCGATCGCAGCCCGATGCGGCCCCCATCCCATGACTTGGACCACCTTGCCGATCGCATCCTGTTTTACCAACTCCATGGCATACGTGGCGGCTTCGACGTGGAGCCGTTCGCTGTAGTAGACACCGAATTTCCTGCCGGTCTCCTCTACTGCTTTCCGAGCTTCGGCAATCTGGGCATGGTTGGTGCAGGGCGGTTTGTCTGCGAAATAATCCTTTCCGTGACGCATCGCCCGAAGCCCCAAGGGCGTCCGGTCGGCTGGAACCGAGGCGCTGGCGACCAACTTGATGTCCGTATGTTCCAGGATCTCCTCCTCGCTTCGGCAAACCCGTGCCTTGGGAAAGGATGCCTGGAATTTTGCTATCTTTCCAGGATCGGGATCATACACATAGTCTATGTCGGCACCAGCTTCCATAAGTCCATTGCACATACCGAAGATATGTCCATGGTCCAGGCCGATAACACCAACCGGAAATTCGCCCGGGGCACATACCGGATCACTTTTTCCTTTTGGAGCGTAGTTTTGTCCGTCAGCTTTCTTCTGCATGGAATCCTCCTGTCCACAATGTTAAAAAATCAGGTTCGTCACTCCGGTCGCCAGCCAAGGCAGGAACAATATGGATACAGTGACAATTATCTCAACAAGGAAGAACGGCATCAAGGCCTTGGTGCTCTTTTCCAAGGAAATGTTGGCGATCGAACAACTGATGAACAGGAACGTTCCGACCGGAGGGGTGATCGCCCCGAGCTGCATGGTGATGACCATGAGGACACCGAAATGGATCGGTTCGAATCCCAGCGCGGTTCCGGCGGCAAGCATAGCCGTGGCGAACATGGCGATCAGAACTGTCGGGTCGAGGAATAGTCCGAGGATCAACAACACCAACATGAGGAACAAGGACGCGATGTATGGATTTCCGAAGGTATTGACAGCGAGGTTGATGATCTCGTTCTGGAAGTTCAATCTGACCAGCACATTGGAGAGTATGCCCGCCGCGGCGATGGTGATCATGACCATCGCTGTGGTGGCTGCCGAGTCCATGATGATTTTCGGCAATTTCTTGAGCGTGAGTTTTTTCGAGATGAAGAAGCCGTAGACCAGGCCATACAGTGCCGCTGCGATTCCGGATTCGGTAGGTGTGAATACTCCGGCAACTATTCCTACGATTATGATCAGGGGCATGACCAATGCTCCTATCGACCGTTTGAACTCGTGAAGGAAATTCCTGAAGCTGAATCTTGGGGTAGGAATGTCGTATTTGCGGATCCGATAGTAGATGGCATTCACCACCATGAGCCCCACTCCGATGATAAGGCCAGGCAACAACCCGCCGAGGAACAGTTTCGCCACCGAAAGTTCTGTATAGTACGAGTACATGATCATGGCGATGCTCGGTGGGATGATCGGCCCTATCATGGATGACGATGCGGTGACCGCCACGGCATAATCCGCATCGTAGCCTTGTTTGGTCATCGATGGTATCATCACCGACCCGATCGCCGAGGCATCGGCTGCGCCACTGCCTTGGATACCGGCGAAAAATATGGAGGCGGCGATATTCACGTGGGCGAGTCCACCCTTGAATTGTCCCACGATCGAATTCGAGAACGATACGATACGGTCGGTTATCTTGGCCTCCATCATGACATTCCCGGCAAATATGAAGAAGGGGATTGCCATGAGCGCGAACGAGTCGATACTTCCGAACAACTTGATGATCACCACGGAGAACGGAATATCGAGGGCGAAGATGAAGACCACGGAGGTGATGATCGTTGCCATGAAAATGGGAAATCCCAGCAAGATGAAAAGGATGAGTACGAGAAAAACCAGTGCGACATTCAACATATCAATTCACTCCTTGCACATTGTCATCTTTCAGGAACGCTGGAATATCCTCATCGGTTATCTCGGCACCGATTTCCTTCTTGCGTGAGAACGGGTGCTCACCGAACACCAGGATCAACACATAGTCGAACAACAGGTAGGCGCAACCGATGGGGATGGCGGCGTAGAACCAGGCGATCGAAATGGATATGTTCTGCAACATGGCGTTGCGGTTGGCGATTGTACGTACCGTACCGTGGTAGATGATGAGCACCAAGGCGGCGATGACAATGATTGTGGCCAGGCGCTTGATACGGTCTATCTGTTTGGATTTGAACAATTTCCTAATGAGGAAATCCATGCTCAGATGGGTATTTTCCTTGGCACCCAAACTGGCGGCGAGGAACACCATCCAGATATTGAGCAGACGCATGATCTCATCTCCCCATGGGAATGGTTTCAGTTCCGCTGGAGTAAAATACCGGAGAATAATCTGTACGGTCCCAAGGCCGATGATGACGGAGAGGATCGCGATGATTCCAACCGTCCGCAACCTATCCACTGTCTTGTAGATTCTTCGTAACATGCGCAGCTCCTCATGGTGCAAGACGATTCCCCATGGTCCATGGGGAATCGAACTGCTGTCAGTAGTCAACGATTAGTCGATAGCGGTCATCTTGTCAATGAAACTCGCCCAGTTGGCTCCCTTCGCACGGTATTCGGCGAGCATTGGAGCCGCAGCTTCGACGAACGCTTCGGGATCGCTTGGGGTTGTGACCACCAGACCTTCGGCGACCATCTTGTCCAGGGCTGCCGTTTGGTCGGCCTGGTCGATTTCCGCCTGGTAGGCGGCTGCCTTGTCGGCGCAGTCGAGGACGATAGCGCGGAGATCCTCGGGCAGGCTTTCCAGCCAGTCGGTATTGAAGAAGTAGTAGACGGCGGCGGTAATGTGGTTCGTGATTGCCATGTACTTGGCGACCTCGTGGAACCGCATTGAGTAGATCATGCTCGGTGATGCTTCCATTCCATCGATGACACCGGTGGAAATCGCGTTGTAGATTTCATTCCAGTCGGTGGTCGTACCGGAGGCTCCGAGTCTGTTGAACATTGAGATGTATACGGCATTGGGTCCGCGCATCTTCAAGCCCTTGAGGTCGGAGAGTCGGTTGATGGGTTTGTTTGTCAGCATATGGCGGGATCCCATGGATTGGCCGGCGGCGGCGGTGAAGCCGTGGGGCTGGACCAGTCTCGAGACTTCAGCTTCCAAACCTTTCAGCACACGGAGATAGTGGTTGTTGTCCTTGAACAGGTACGGGAACTCGAACATCATGAGTTCGGGAACCCATACGCCCGGGCCGGTGCCTGGAGCGGCGACAACCATTTCCAGAGAACCTGTTTGTGCCATCTCAACCTGTTCGCGCTGGCTTCCCAATTCGCTGCCGTAGTTGGCGGTGGCTTTGATTCGACCGCCGGCTTCTTCGTTCACCAGATCTACGAAATAGGTGAGCGCCTTTCCGACAGTTCCCCCCGGTGCCAAGTTGGTGGATGTCCGAAGGTTGTACACCTTGGTTTCCGCCGATCCTTGGGCGAAGAGCGACAATGTACCTACGAGGCACAGGAGCATGAGAGCGACAATTACCTTCTTATGCATGAGAACCTTCCTTTTCCACTTTGGATCTGTTCCAACAGTGGTTATTTTTCTCGGGTTTCACTTTCGGATACCCTTGGATTGCCAAACGAAGCGAGAGGAAAGGGACCATGGCATTGACCACTCTCCCGAGCGAGTGCAGGCAACGTAAGGATCCATACCTCGTCCCTTGGGGAGAAAAGGAGGCTTGGCCTCCACTTTCCTGGGCTTGCCCTGGGGGGTATCGATACCTTTCATTCCATATTTCGGGACAATGCATCCCATAAGCCCCACAAATATTGGGTGCCGAGTGCACGGTCGTAGAGCCCGTAGCCAGGCAAGGAGACTTCATGCCAAATGGCACGTCCATGGTCCGGTCGCATGACACCGGAGAATCCGATGTCGACGAAGGCCTGTACGATGCCTACCATATCCAATGAACCATCCGCCGCATAATGTGCCGCTTCCTCGAATACTCCCTCGGTGGTGTGGCGTAGGTTGCGCACATGGGCAAAGGCAATCTTGTCGCCCAATGAACGGATTATTCCTGGAAGATCGTTCTCGGGATTGCTTCCCAACGAGCCGGTGCACAACGCGACACAATTGTGGGGACTGTCCACGGCTTGGGTGATCCGCTGCAGGTCCCCACCATCCTTCACAATGCGGGGGAGGCCGAAGACAGACCACGGCGGGTCGTCCGGATGTATCGCCATGGTGATGCCGTAGTGTTCGCAGGTCGGAAGTATTGCCTTGAGGAAATAGACGAGGTTCCCGAACAGGCTTTCGGTGGTCACCGATTGGTAGATTCCGAACAGTTCCCGGATACTTCCCAGCCGTTCAGGTTCCCAACCGGGGAGGAGGAAGTTGTTGGATTTCTTTCCCATTTCCGCGAGCATCTGGTCGGGGTGCAACGCGTCCAACAGCTTTTGGTCGTATGCAAGGACTGTGGTACCGTCTTCCCGTACTTTCGCCAGATCGGTCCGGGTCCAATCGAACACCGGCATGAAGTTGTAGCAGACCAGGTCGATGCCGACCGACCCCAAGCTCTTCAAGGTATTGATATACCGCTCGATATACATGTCTCTGTCCGCGGTCCCCGCCTTTATGGAATCGTGGATGTTCACACTTTCGATACCGAGCAATTCGAGGCCTTCGGCTTCGACCGTATGCTTCAGGTCGACGATTCGTTCGCGTGGCCAATCCGTGCCCGCTGCAAGGTCGGGGAGTGTGGAGACGACACCAGACACTCCGGGAATTTGACGGATGGAATGCAGGTCTACGCTGTCAAACGATGGTCCGAACCACCGCAATGCCATTTTCATTTCGATACTCCCCTCGTGTACATGATTGGTGCTTGCTGTAGACTAGCATACTAGTATACCATTTGCAAGGATTATTTTCTTGCATCCTCCTACCTCGTCCACGAAAGGTCGCACATGCCGGCAAATGGATTTCAATTGACAGCAATTGCATGGCGATGGTAGTACTATGCTAGTATACTAAGAAAAGATTTGACGAATTACGCTCATCTGGAGACAACAATGCTTACAATCTTGGATCGAAACGACCGTGAGAGTGCACGTGACTATGCCTATAGGGTGATCCGATACAATATCTTGGAATTGTTCCTTGACCCGGGGACTTCAGTTTCCGAAAAGTCACTGTGCGACCAATTGCTGATCAGCCGGACCCCGGTACGTGAAGCGTTGTTGGATCTTTCCCGGCAACGCCTTGTGGATATAGTTCCCCAACGTGGCACCACCGTTTCATTGATCGACCCCAAGATGGTGGAGGAGGGACATTTCCTGAGAGCATTGGTGGAAGTGGAGGTCGTGCGGCAAGTATGTCGGCTGATCGATGACAAGGCGTTCCACCAACTCGAGTCCAATGTGATGATGCAGGAATATCATGCGGGACACAACGCGCTCGACGAGTTCATCCATTTGGACAATGAATTCCACCGGTTGCTGTTCAAGATATGCGATAGGGAGGCGACATACGGCATAGTCGCCGATTTCCAAGCCCATTTCGATCGGGAACGCAAGCTCAGTCTCCAATTCGTTTCAATCGCCGACCTGGTGAAAGACCACAAGGCGGTTCTGGAAGGAATCCGGGAGAGCGATAGTGAAAGAGCCGCAGCGAACATGCAGCGGCACTTGGACCATGTGTTGATCGACCAAAAACTGTTGATCAGTCGGTTCCCACAATATTTTGCATCCTGAATCCGACGGTTTGCTTCCTGTCTAGCGGACGACGTCCTTTCCCAACGTTATTTCCGAAGTGGCAAAATTTTCAACACTCCGCTTCTTTTCATGGAAATGGGGCATGAAGGAGACAAGACCTTCCCGTGTATACAGGGGATCGTCCTTTTCGATAGGCAACCTGACCGTCCTTTTTGTCACGGAGGCCTTGTAGACCGCCATTATGAGTTCCATGGTGTTGCGTCCTTGCACCCCATCGATCAACAATGGTTCCCTTCCGCGGATCGCAGCCAGAAAATTCTTCACTTGTCCCACATGCCGTTCAGCGTCGAGCGAGGGCAACTGTGTATAGATGGAATCGAGTCTCGAAGCCGTTTCGGGATCATCCTCGGGGAAACCGTTCTCCAAGGCTTTCGATGCGGCGATATTCCATGGAGCCGACAACCGTGCTTGTTCCGTCTGGAAAACCAGTTCTTGTCCTTCATCGTGCGCGACTATCGATGCGGTCATGTGTGCCAACATGCCGGGGTAGCTGAAAATCGCGATAGCAAGGTCCTCGCATTCGGAATTGTCATGCCCGACATTGGCCATGACGGCTGTGACTTCCTGTGGCATGCCAAGCATCCATTGCATGAGGTCCAGCTGGTGCACCGCATGGCTGGTCGTGCATCCCCCGCATTCCTTTTCCCATGTTCCCCGCCACCACAAGTCGTAATAATTCTGTCCTCTCCACCATAGCGAATCGATTGTCGCATGCAGCACTTTTCCTGCCACTTTCGAATCCAACATGGTTTTCAAGCGCATCATGGGAGTGCGGAACCGATTCTGTGCAACTGGCGAGAGCACCACCTTGTTGCGCCGCGAAGCTTCGATCATGGCATCGCACTCGGCCAACGAGGGTGCCATGGGTTTTTCAACCAAGACATGTTTCTTGGCATCCATGGAGGCAACCGAGACTTCGGCATGTACACTCGGAGGCAAGCATATGGACACTACCTGGATATCGCTCCTTTCGAGCATCTGGTGGTAGTCGGCATATACATCCACCTCCAATCCCATCTCCGAGGCGAGTGCCTTGGCTTTTTCAGGATATATGTCGCACAATGCGCGGATGGAACACGATTCCGAGAACGTCTGGTAGGCGACAATGTGCGATTTCGCGATAGCTCCGGTGCCGATTATGGCTATTCCTATGGTGGTTTCCATGGTTTCTCCTTCCCTTTGGTAGTAGCCTTAGTCTAACATACTAGTATACCAAAAGCAAACGGTTCCTCTCCGATCACTTCGGATTGTATCGCCTCCGCTTCCGGTTGTCGACTTGAATCGGTTTTCAAGACTTTCGTGGCAACTCCATCCATATGGTGGTACAATGGAAGGACTGGAGGAGTTTTGCTTATGGACCGGTCAGTGACATTTGCCAGGTTGTGCGTCTTGGCATGCGATGCAACCGATGGAAGAGAATTGGAACAACTATTCTCTCAGGTTCGCGATATCGATGATGTTGACGAGGAGGGCAAGCGCCCCCTCTGGTATGCGTCAATGGACAATCCTTCCATTGGCGTGGTGGAGACACTCCTTGCGGCACAAGCCAAGGTGAATTTCGAGTTGGTGCAGCAAGCCACCATCCACAACCCCAATCCTGAAGTCGCAATGTTGTTGTTTTCAAGGTTGGAACCGGTAAGCCAAGAGCAGCTCGACTTGTTGTTCCTTTTGGCGGCGGCTGCCAATACACACGATGAACTGGTGAAGTTCTATTGCTCGAAGGGAGCGGATCCCAATACAACGATGCCAATGGACCTGTACCCCGAACCACAGTCTGACCACGACGATTTTATCGATAGCGATGAAATCTGGTGGGATGACGACCAGTCTGTGGAGCAGAATGCCTTGGTGGTGGCAATGTACGAGAATCCCGAGCCTGTTGACATGGTCCGGGCACTTTTGGAGTTGGGAGTCTCTCCGAACGCCATCGACACGGAAGGATTCCCTGTTCTGATCCATGCGTTGGACAACAAGGACCTGGTACGGGCGCTGGTGCTCGGTGGAGCGGATATCGACAGGTACGATTGCAATGGCATGACCGCGCTGATGCACGCTTGCGCGGCCGACAACAACGATGTTGTCATGACCCTTCTGGAATTGCATGCCGATGTCACCTTGAAATCCTCCAATTCGGAGACTGCGTTGCATTTTGCCCTGGGGTGCCATCTGTATGAGAATGCCGTCGTTGTCAAATCCTTGATAGCAGCGGGTTGCGATGTGAACCAAAGCGATGGGGATGGTCTTCTTCCGCTCGATATCGCCCGGATCAACTATTGTTCCCAGGAGATCATTTCGATACTCGAGCAGGCTGGAGCGGTAATGGGCGATGTTTCTTGACGTAACTGGCCCAATCTTCTAGGATTTGCCCATGCAAAAGACACTGGTGGTTTTCACAGATGGCGGTTGTTCGGGGAATCCCGGACCGGGTGGATGGGCTTTCGTAATTACGGAAGGTGGCATTGAGGTCGTTGCGAAAAGTGGCGGCGATGTGCAGACGACGAACAATCGTATGGAATTGACTGCAGTCATTGAAGCGTTGCGCCATATCCTGGCCCAACCTGGAGAAGTCGCATCTGTTCAGATCAATACCGATTCCCAATATGTGAAGAATGGTATTACCCAATGGATCCACAATTGGAAACGCAACGGGTGGAGGACCGCCTCCAAGGATCCGGTGAAAAACAAGGAATATTGGATCGCATTGGATGAACTTTCTGCCAAAGTGCCGATCCGATGGCAGTGGGTGAAGGGACATGCCGGTATCGAGCTCAACGAACGGTGCGACGCGCTGGTCCGCCAAGAAATGGATGCAATCCTGAATCGGTAACGTTGGTTCCGGTTCGATTCTTTTGTAGAGAATAAATCTACCCGTCGGTCTCATCAGTGTTGCGTGGCATTGTTTGAAGCAGAACAGGTCCGCGTGCAGTTCTTCAGGTAACGGAGGAATTGGCATGCGTATCCATAGTTTCATGAGCAAAGGTTTCGCAGGGGATTGCATTACGGTGGAGGCCGATTTGAGGAAAGGGTTCCCCGGATTCGATATCGTGGGCTTGCCCGATGGAGCGATCAGGGAATCGAAGGAACGGGTCAGGAGCGCCATGCGCAATACCGGCTTCCGGATTCCCCGCGAACGGGTTTTGATAAATCTTGCTCCTGCAGGCATGCATAAGAGTGGATCGCACCTCGACCTGGCCATCGCCTTGGCGATAATCATCACACAGAAAATGGCCGAAGGGACTTTTCCCGTACGTAACGCTATTCCGATCATGGTCGTGGGAGAACTCGGTTTGGACGGGAGCGTGATCGGTGTGCAGAATGTGCAAGGGGCGTTGGTTGCCGCTCAGGCACAGGGATGCAAGTTGTGTGTGATTCCCGACCAAGGGATTTCAACCGGGGAGCATGCGGTGGCATGTGTGCGGACATTGTCGGCAGCGGTTGCCAAAGTACAGGAATATCTGTGCTCCCATGACGACCAGTATGGGAAGGTTGTCGAAAAACCCCAGTATGAAACGCTGGATGATGCGTCCTTTGCCATTGTCGAAGGTTTGTCCGGCGTGCGCAAGGTATTGGAGATAGCAGCTGTCGGAGGACACCAATTGTTGCTTTTCGGTCCACCGGGGGTCGGCAAGACACTTGCCGCCACTTGTTTGCCGCAGGTGCTTTCGCCTCCCGATCTGGGTATGCAGCTGGAGATATCACGTTGCCGGTCAGTTCTTGGGGAATCGGATGACTTGGTGGGTTCCCGACCGTTCAGGTTGTTGTCCCAGACTTGTTCACGTGAGGATTTCCCCAGGGAGGCCGCGTTGTGCCACGGCGGGCTCATGATTGTGGATGAGATCGCTTCCTTGGGGAAAGGTATGCTCAATTGGTTGAGGGAGACCCATGACCAAAAGAAGGTTCGCCTTCGCATTGACCGGACATTGTCGGAATTCCCTGCCGATTTCCAGATTGTGGCAACGATGAATGCCTGTCCGTGTGGACAATTGGGTTTCGAGGATGGTCGTTGTTCCTGTTCTCCGGTGGCGATTGCCCGGTTTTGGAATCGTCTTGGTGCCGGTTTGCTAGACCGGTTCGATATCCGATTCCCGGTGGATGCTATCGGCGAGAATCCGTTGGAGACCTTGGATTTCGATGTGGATTCCGCCTACGGTCGCCAACGCACACGGTATGCCAATGTATTTCCCGTGATCCGTCGCAATGCGGATCTCATGTTCCGTACAGACGCCAGAAGCGGTTGTATTCCAAGGTCCATGGAGGGAATGGTGAAGGATATCACCCGGGGAAGCCTTGGTTATCGGGGTATCTTGTCGGTGTGTACCATGGCGAGGACAATTGCCGATTTGCAGGATATGGAAGAAGTTACCGAAGAGCATGTTGCCTATGCGATCGGCCTCAGGAGATATGGTTCCCATGATTTCTATTGGCGCAGTTCCTGAAGTCGTGTTGACACTTTGGGAACATCTTGATACTATCCAACTCGTTCGCCGCGGGCCACTAGCTCAGCTGGTAGAGCAACGCCCTTTTAAGGCGTGGGTCACTGGTTCGAATCCAGTGTGGCTCAACGAACCGACTCCTTGCAATGCAGGGAGTTTTTTTTGGCTTTTTGGCAATTGGGGCAGAAATGTGTCGACCGTTGCCCGACAACTATCCGTTCTATCTTTGTCGAGCATCGGGGACAGGGCAGGTCGGTTCTTCTAAAAACATGTAGATTGGTACTGTTGGAGCCGGTTTTCCCTCCAGAGGCAAAGTTTCCCTCACCGTCACCCAACGATGTTCCACGGTTTTCGATGCCTTGGTTCAACGCAAAACGTATGGCATGCAGGAGTGTCGAGGCTTCATGCCGACTCAAATCGTTTCCTGTCCTGCAGGGATGCAATCTGGCTATGAAGAGGCTTTCATCGGCGTAGATATTTCCGATTCCAGCGATAAAGGATTGGTCCAGCAGGATGGACTTCAACCGTCCACGCTTGCGATGCAACCGCTCGTAGAACACCGTCTCGGTAAGTTGGGCAGATAGTGGTTCGGGTCCAAGCTTGTCCGTGACCACAGCTGGATTTTTCGTCAGGAGCATCCGGCCGAATTTCCTCGGATCGTGGAAGACCACCTCGAATGCCTCGAATCCCAGTATGATGCGATCGTGCGCATCCTGCGTCGCGTACCGTTCCCTCACAGACAGGGACCCGGACATGCGCAGGTGGATAAACAGACTTTGCCCATCGTCCAGGTGGAAATGGATATATTTCCCCCGACGATCGATATGTTCGATCTTCCGATGGATGAGACCCCCACAAAAATCATCGACGTCCATAGGGCCGATACTGCGCTCCCACAGGACGGCAACATCTTGTATAGGCACTCCAATCACGTTGTGCGAACGCAAATCCCGGCAGACAGTCTCGACTTCAGGTAATTCCGGCATTCCCAGCTCCTTGTGTACTTTTCGGTATAGTGGCATGGCAAACCGGAAAAAATCCAGTATCCTATCAATTGAACCTTTATGGGATTTCTGCTTACATGGAGGAGAGGTGATTTCATGGATGCGGATTATGTTGCAATAGCAAACGGATTGCGGGCGAAGGGCTACAATTGTGCCCAAGCCGTGGCATGTGCCTTCGTCGACCGATTGTCCTTGGATGAATCGGCACTTTACAAGCTTGCCGAGGGCTTTGGCGGCGGAATGGGTAGGCCCGAAGGTCTTTGTGGCGCCATCAGTGGTGGTGTCATGGTCATCTCTTCGTTGCACAGTGGTGGAAATCCGGCAGAATCGACAAAAGTTGCGACCTACGCGCTGGTAAAGGAATTGTACAACCGATTCGTCGAAAAGAATGGAAGCAGCGTATGCACGACCTTGCGGGGACTCGAAACGGGAACCGAGTTGCGTTCTTGTCTCGGCTGCATCGAAGATGCGGTAATAATAACCAATGAAATCTTAAGGAGAGAGGAAGCGAGATGAAAAATTTTACCTACTACGCCCCGACCAAAGTGATTTTCGGGAAAGATGCGGAAAACCAAGTCGGCTCCACGATATCCGCCGCAGGATATCGGAAAGTCATGGTCCATTTTGGTGGTGGCAGTGTGAAGAGGAGCGGATTGCTCGGTATCGTCACCGCAAGCCTCACCGATGCTGGAGTTTCCTATGTCGAATTTGGAGGCGTCGAACCGAATCCTAAGATTTCCCTGGTCCGTGAGGGCATAGCACTGGCGAAACGGGAAGCGATCGACATGATCGTCGCTGTAGGTGGCGGTAGCGTGATCGATTCTGCAAAGAGCATCTGTCTTGGTCTCGCCCATGGTCTCGATCCTTGGGATATGATAGAGAATGGAACTGTTCCCACCAAGCGCTTTCCACTGGCAGTGGTGTTGACCATCTCTGCCGCCGGAAGCGAAATGAGCAACTCGCATGTCATCAGCAACCCCGAGAAGCATTTGAAGCGGCCGTTGAACAGCGATATGCTGCGCCCTGACTTTTCATTCCAAAATCCCGAGTACACCATGTCGGTCAATCCGTACCAGACAGCCTGTGGAATCGTAGATACGATGATGCATACCATGGAGCGGTACTACACTCCCGATACCGACAACGACCTTACCGATCGTATTTCGGAAGGGCTTCTGGTCGCTGTCAAGAATGCCGGAAGAGCAGCGATGGAGAATCCACAGGATTACGAAGCGCGGGCTACACTCATGTGGGCTTCCAGTGTCTCGCACAATGGACTGACCGCATGTGGCAAAGCTCCCTCGTTTCCGGCGCACAAGATTGAACATGACGTGTCCGGACTCCACGATGAGGTTTCCCACGGTGCTGGCCTGGCTGTCATTTTCCCCGCTTGGGCGCGCTATGTCTACAAACACGATGTCCGGAAGTTTGCCCAAGGTGCAGAGAGGATTTGGGGTGTCGAAATGGATCATGACCATCCCGAACGGACTGCGGAGCAGGGGATTGTCGCCATGAAGGCTTACTTCAAGAGTCTCGGCATGCCTGTGACCATGAAGGAGTTGGGAATCGATCCCTCGGAATACCAGACACTCGCCGATATGACTACGTATGGCAATACAAAACCCTTGCCCTCGTACGTAACCTTGGGCAGCGATGAAATTGTCGAGATTTTCAAATTGGCTTCCGAAAAGTAGTCTGCGAACGATACGGCCTGCAATGCCACAAGCCGTTGGCGATCAGTTTCGCAGAGTGAATCGTACAGGGAAGAGCAGGGTGACAGCGATCGGGTTGTTTTCTCTTGTAGCCGGAGCAACCCGCATTCCCTGGAACGCTGCCTGTGCAGCTTCTCCGAATCCATATCCAGGATCGTCGACAATCCAAATGTCCTCGATCTCGCCTGAGACCGAAATGAATAGACGCAAGACGACGACTCCCTCCTTTCCTTGGCGCTTCGCCAAGGAAGGGTATATGATTCGTCTCGCCAGAAGGGCGTTGTCGAATGTCGGGCCTACCGTTGTGCTTTCGAGCGGGTAATATCCACCGGTCGGCTCAGGTTGCACGGTCGGCTCGGATTGCACGGTCGGCTCGGATTGCACGGTCGGCTCGGATTGCACGGTCGGCTCGGATTGCACAGTCGGCTCGGATTGCACAGTCGGCTCGGATTGCACAGTCGGCTCGGATTGCACAGTCGGCTCGGATTGCACAGTCGGCTCGGATTGCACGGCCGGCTCGGGTCGCGTGACAAGTCGGATTGTAGCCGATGCAGCCTGTGGCAGGGGAGCAGTCGGTTGTGCATATTCAACAGGAATGAACAATGCGGCGATGCACAAGGCTATTGTTCCCAATGCCACACCCAGTCGCCCATATCCTTTCATTGCCAAACGAAGCGAGTGGAAAGGGATCATGCAATGCTCCCTTTCCCGAGCGAGTGCAGGCAACGCAAGGATCCATATCTCGCCCCTTGGGGCGGAAAAGGAGGCTTAGCCTCCACTTTCCTGGGCTTGCCCTGGGGGGTATCGATACCTTTCATTGGCCTTGCTCCACAATGCAATGGATGGTTTCAACCCCCAACAACCCGAGTTGCCCGATGACGGGTGCAATGGCTGAGAACGGAGTCTCCCTGTCCGACAACAAGGAGACCACTTCACTATGGGGTATCTCTCCCAGTGCGATTGGATTTCCTCGCAGAAACAATCTTCCCTCCGAATTCACGATCAACAGCATGCCCTGTTCCCCGTAGGGGGTATTCCAACCAGTGTCCGCAGCATCGATAGGAGTGGGCGTTGTCAACGAGGTGATGGTGAAAATCAGGAAGAACAGGAGGAGCAGAAACGCGATATCGGTCATGGCCGAATTGGCTCGCAAAGCTCTTCTTTTCAATTAAGCACCTCCAAGGAAACTGCGGTACGATGTTCATCGGCCATGGCCAATACAGTCACCACATCCTGCCAGACCGTTTCACCTGCGACTTGCACGTACAACGTATCGTGCTGTGCGATGATTCGGGACAATTCGTTCATCGGGATGGATGTTTCCCCCTGCAAGATTGTCCCGTTGGCCAGCAGGACGATGGAGAGGGGTGCATTACCAACCGCAATGGACTGTCCTTCGACAGACAACCCGATGCTTCGTGCTCCCTGGAGACCAATGAGCACAAGGAAAAAGATGATGAGCAGGAAGGCGATATCGCCCGGCTGTCCTATTGCATGTTGTTTTCTACGCATAACGATTCCACCACCAGGTCGAGCAAGAAGTCGAAGACTGTAGCGACTACAGAAACTATCAAACCGAAAGCTGTGGTGAACAGGGCTTCATACAATCCGGAAGCGACAAGCTGCAATTGTACGGTAGTCGCTTCGGATACCGACTTGAATGCGGAGATCATGCCTACCACCGTGCCAAGGAATCCCAATACCGGGGCGAGCGTGGCAATGAAATCAAGGGCAACCAACGGTTTCTCAAGTACGTCCTTGCTCTTGAATTCCTGGTTGATGTACAACAATGCGAAGGTGATGCCCCGTTCGATCGCTATCACCATTACGATTGCGAAAAGGACGAAGAGCGGCCACATGACCGCCCCTCCCTGTTGCATGAGGGTCATGATTGTACGGGTCTGCATCCCCTGACCTCCCATTTAACGGAAATCCCAGTTTCCGCCGATACGTATCTTCATCCCTGGCATAGGATAACCTTCATTGAATGCGTAGGATGTATTGAACAGGTTGTCTATCGCCGCGTACACCTTCACATGTTCCCGCACCATGAGGTTGACAGTGAGGTTGCATAGGAGTACAGAATCCGATTCGGTGTTGGCACCAAGGAATTCTCCATCGAGGATGGCTTTGACGATGCCTCGTCCATAGCTGAGCGATGCTTTTGCCGTGTGCTTTCGGATATTCCCCACTTCAACAGCATCGGCGACCGACTTTCCATCCGAGAGATCGAAACTCTTGTTGTACTGGTAGCTTGCCGAGATGCCAAACGCCTGGTTCACTTGCAAGGTAATCGACTGTTCTGTCCCGATATAAAGGCTTTCGGCTATATTGCGGGGTGTCCATGACGAATCGTTCACAATTGCGTTGTACATGTTTCGTCCAAAAAGGATGCCCTCGTAGCGTACGTTCCCATTGGAGTATGCATACCCTATGTCGACATTGAAGCCTTTTTCCGTATCAAGGTCGGGATTGCTCATGTACGGCCAGTACAACTGGCTGAACGAAGGGGCATTCTCCGCATACGCGACCGTTGCCTTCAGTACGTGTTGACCATCGATCGCAAAGATCGCACCAAGCGAAGCGTTTGGAGAAAAGGCGTTGGTATCGCTCAAGTAGGAAAGGCTGACCGTTGGGTGCAACGAAAGTCTCCTGCCGGCAAAGTAGATACTTCCATTGGCATAGGCTGAAGGGGTGATGCGGGTGTGTTGCCCCACATCGGAGCTGTCCAGATAATCCATGGACGATTCCAATCCGGTGGAAAGCGCGAGCGTCTCGCCGAGATTCCACACCTGCTCGAGCATCAACGTGCCCTTGTGTCTATTGTGCTCGCTGTCACCATACAGCGCATCATGGTAGTACAGTCTTCCGTACGAGTAGTGCAACCGTGCAGTCGAAGAGTCCAGGTTTGTCGCCAGGTTCTCCATTACCAAGGAATTGGTGGTGGAGAGGAACACATCCTCTTGGTAATCGTTCGGAGTAAGGCCGTACACCAGGCTTCCGGGGACGCCCACATGTTGGAAAGAGACGAAATTGGTCGAATTCACCTCGGTCTGCCTTCCGAAATCCCCTGAAATGGTAAGGGAGTCGTACACCTTGTACATATCGGCGTTGTTTCGGATATCACGTTCGGATCCGGTGCCATAGGTGTAGCCGTTTAGTGCCCTGAGGCCACCGGTCGTGTTTACGATGGAAACATCGTGAAGTTGCCCCCGTATGGTGAAATCGATTTTCTGGCTATCTGCCAAAGAAACCCAATTGGTATCGTTGCCGGTGCCGTAGGCGAGGGGAAGGAAAGATCCGTTTTCAAAGGCGAGTGTGAACGGATACGCTGTGTCGGCAGCTTTTTTAGTAATGATATGTACGATACCACCGATTGCGTTGGTCTTGCCCAGGTTTCCGGCTCCACTTTTCACTATTTCAATCCGTTCGATAAGGGAAACCGGGATAGAGGATAGGTCGAATACACCATCGAATGCAGATGTCAACAGCATTCCATCCATATATACAAGTGTTTTCGAAGCGTTCGCTCCTCTGATTTGCACCGATTGGGCGGCACCGAGTCCACCATACGAGGAAAAGCTCGTACCAATCGCCTTGCCTACCAACTCCGAGGTTGTCTGGGCGTTGAAGGAATCGATTTGTTCTCGGGTGATAATGGTGACTGTCGATGCGCTGTTGGTTTCGGCATCGGCAAATGCCGCGTCGCTTACTGTCAGCTCATAGAGAGAACCGAGATCGAGAAATGGGGATGTCGCAAATGCAGGGTACAAGACGACAAGCACCAGGACCAGAGAGAAGATTCCGCGCTTCTTCATGAAGGGCCTCCTGAAATGAATTGGCCGGCTTCGTGAAGAAATTGAACGCGTATGGATACAATTCCAGGATGCTGCCTCTTTCTCCACGAAGAATGACAACCTGGAAACGTCTCCTGACTTACGATTCAACCTAGTTGCACACCTTCTCGTCCGAGGACAATGGTACATGTGCTTTCGTCATCGATTACAGTGGCGGGACCGTCGGGGAATCACACCCCGTTCCGTTTTTCCAGGCCCAGCGTCCCCATGATAGAGGAATCGCAGAATTCGGTCAATCTGGATCGTGTAGGATCGTACTGGTTTTTTGTCTTTGTGTTTTTAGCGATATGCTGTCATACTAAGACATATAATTTGACTGAATTCAAAATCTGTAAAGCGCTCGAAATAGTTGCGAGGGGTAGTCGCATGCATCAAAATAATCCGGTGTCCAGTTCCCAAGGCAGCGATTTGCGGTTGCATAGGATGCTGGATGCGTTGGACCTGGGACTATGGATCATGGATTTGGCAACCGGTCGGATGTCGGTCAATGTTGCATGGAGGCAGATTTTCGGGTACGACTCAGCCTCCTCCTCCGATTTCAACAAGGAACTCTGGTGGGAGCACATCCATGCGGAGGATGTCGACATATTCGAGAGGAATTTCCAACAGGTGGGGAGGGGGGACCAAACTTCGTTCTCACAAGAGTATCGTTTGCGCACCTGTTCGGGAAAATGGATTTGGGTCCACTCGCACGTGCAGGTGCTCGATGTGGACAGTGTCGGCTTCCCCCTTTCGGCAACAGGGTCGTTGGAAGATGTTTCCAAACGGAAACGGATGGAGAAGTTGCTCCGCGAAAGTGAGCGCAGCAAATCCGTATTGCTGGGAAATCTACCCGGAATGTCCTTCAGGTGTGCCTTCGATGCGGATTGGACCATGGAATATGTTTCCGCGGGTTGCCTTGATTTGACGGGGTACCGTCCGTACGACCTGGTATGGAACCGTATGGTGGCATACAACGAGTTGATATTGCCTGAATATCGGCAATACCTGTTTGAATCGTGGAGTGAAGCTGTTGAGAACCGTACGCATGTCAAGGTCACCTACAGGATCAGGACTGCCGAAGGCAAGGAGAAATGGGTATGGGAACAGGGTATCCCGATCTACCGGACCGATGGTTCGGTCGAGGCGTTGGAAGGACTGGTTCTCGATATCACGGCCCGGAAAGAAATGGAATTGGCTGCCCACCATTCGATGGAACTGATGCGATATGTGGTTGAGCATAGTCGGAGTGCTATTGCAATCCATGACCGTAACATGGATTACCTCTATGTCAGTCGGCGGTATCTTGATGATTATCGTGTACAGGAACGGGACATAATAGGCAGGAATCATTACGAGATTTTTCCCGATTTGCCGGAGAAATGGAGAAAAGTCCACCAGAGGGCACTCGCAGGCGAAGTGCTGAGTGCGGAAAATGATCCTTTCGAACGTGACGATGGTAGTATCGATTGGACTCGCTGGGAATGCCGTCCCTGGTTTGGGCCCGATGGAAGTATCGGTGGTGTCATTGTCTATACGGAAATTATCAACAAGTGGAAGCGGATGGAAGCGGAGTTGAGCAAGTCTCATGGACGGCTTGAACGCCTCATCGGTGGGGCTAGTGGTCCGATTGCCATTCTCGATTCGCAAAGATGCATCACCCGGTTCAACGAAGCCTTCGAGAGGATGACCGGAAACGATTTGGCAACCATGATGGGAAAACCCTTTCACCTCCTGTTCGATTCGGAATTGCATCCGGAGCATGCATTGGTGTGGGGAGAGATGTTGGGTGCGGATTTGAAAGGAGCCGCCGAATTCGACTTGCCGCATGCCGACGGCAGCAGCCGCACAGTCCTGTGGAACTGGGCAACCATATCCGACGACGATACCGATGAGTTCGGGTACACCATAGTCCAAGGCCAGGATATCACCTACAGGAAGACCGCGGAGCAACAATTGCGCTATATGGGCGACCACGACTATTTGACAGGTTTGTACAATAGGAGATATCTGGAGGAGGAGCTGGTCCGAAGGGATACGGCTGGCCATCTCCCGCTCACCCTGGTGATGGTCGACACGAACGGACTGAAAATTGTCAACGATTCGTTCGGCCATGCGAAAGGCGACGAACTGCTTCAAGATGTCGCACAATTGCTGGTGAAGGGGTGTAGGGCATCCGACATTGTCGCCCGCTACGGGGGGGATGAGTTCGTCATAGTGCTTTCCGGGACGAATGGTTTGCAAGCGGACTATATAATCTCGCGTATCCAAACATTGGCGGCGAATTTGGACTCGGGTCGGATTCGCCTGTCGATGTCGTTCGGGTATGCCACACGGACTTCGCTCCAGGAACCGTTGCATATGCTGTTCAAGAGGGCGGAGGATATCCTGTACCGCAACAAGATTTACGAAAGCACCAGTGCAAAAAGCAAATCCATCGGGCTGGTCATGAACACGCTTTTCGAGAAGAGCAGCCGTGAATCCAACCATTCGAAACGGGTAAGTGAAATCTGCGAGCAGGTTGCCAGAAGGCTGCGTATGTCCAAGGAGGATGTCAACAGGTTGAGGATTGCCGGTCTTATGCACGATATCGGTAAGATTGGTGTGGATGAGACGATCCTGAACAAGACTGACAGGCTGACCCAGGAGGAATGGAGCGAGATGCGTCGGCATCCTGAGATCGGGTACCGGATATTGGCGACAGCAAGCGAATTTTCGGAGGTCGCCGATTTCATTCTTGAGCATCAGGAACGGTGGGATGGAAAGGGATATCCCCGTGGTCTGGCGGGTGAGGATATTTCCATTCAGGCAAGGATTATTGCCGTAGCCGATGCATTCGATGCCATGACAAGCGACAGGACCTATCGCAAGGGCTTGGGGTTGGCTGCCGCGTTGAGGGAAATCGAGAAATATGCCGGGAGCCAATTCGATCCGAAAATTGCGGAGGTGTTCACTACGATGATGCGCAATGTGAGCGTCTCGGTTTGAAAATTCAGTCCCAATAGGAAAAGACGTCGATTGAAGTGGAGAAAAGGGAAGAATAATCAAGATAATGTGCCAACCTACTTGACGATTTTGCTGTGCCATGGTAAAAGACTAAGCGTTTTTCAAGTCTCCATCGTCTAGTGGTTAGGACATCGGGTTTTCATCCCGACAACGGGGGTTCAATTCCCCCTGGAGATGTAGCCGTTCTTCTTCGGAAGAACGGTTTTTTCATGTTCACAGAGGATTCTGCTCCGGTGCCGTTGCCGAAAACGGTTTCATAGGTTAGAATTTATCTCCGGAGCGGCTCTCATCGCGAGCCTCCAATACTGATAGAGAGGCACCTATGAACAAAGTAGTTTTGCACGCGACGGATATGGATGGATATTTGACCGACTCGGATAAGGAGAGTCTTGCAAAAGCACAATCGTTGTACGGGGAAGCGATCGATCTGTTCAAGAAGATCGATACGGGCAATGTGGCGGAAGCACAGAAGGCCAAAGTCGAATTGACCCCTGTATTCGAACGTGTAGGCCGTTATTTGAAGGAAGTGGTGGCAAAGGAACCTGGAATCCATGTCTATTCCTTCGAGACTCCCCAGGTGCAGCATGGTGCCGCCTCACGTCTCATCGCGAAACTTCGTGATCCCAAGACCAGCCAGTCCGAATTCCTCTATTATGTGCAACGTGCCTACGAATTGCTGTTTGCCCACGTCTACGCCGACAAGGCATTGCCGAAGAAGCGCAGTATTGTGACCCGTACTCCGGTGAATATTCCTGTACAGAACTTTGCGATCCACAAGATTCCCAATGTCGACGAATTGATCGAGAACTCTGTCATGTGTGTCATGCTCAGGGGTGCCCTTTTACCATCGATGATTATCAGCAAAGAGATCCAGGAATACAGTTCCAACGAGTTTGTGACACCCTTCGCCCTCTTCAGGATCAAGCGGGACGACACGAAAGTCGAGAAGAATATGGATTATCTGCTCGATTTGGACCGCAGCTTCTTCGACTTGTCGCAATTGGAAGGGAAAGACCTCATTTTTGCCGATCCGATGAATGCCACCGGTGGTTCGTTGGTGACGATTGTAAAATACATCGAGTCGCAAGGGATCAAACCGAAATCCATCCGGTTCATTACTGTCATATCTGCCCTCAAGGGTGCGTTGCGTGTGGTTCGTGCCATAGAAGGTGCCGAAGTCTATACCCTGTGGATGGATCCGGTACTCAATGAGAAGGCGTATATCCTCCCCGGACTTGGCGATGCGGGAGATAGGCTCAACGGAAAGGATGCCGAGGACAATCCGCGCAACATGATCCAGCTCATGGCCGATTACGGCACGACGATAACCAACTTGTACCGTGATCAGGTCAAGGAGATTGAAGCTACTGTTCTCGGACGCAACGGCAGCTAGAGGACCGTATGCATACCACATGCCGCGGTCGGAGCGTGCATCGGCGAAGGGACCATATCCGAAAGGTCCTAGTGCCGATCATCTTGTCCTCGGTTCTTGTCATATCCGGATGTTCCAGCCTGGCATTGCGCGATGAGCGTGTGGATAGGGTGTTGGTTGAAGCCCAGGCATTTGTCGAGAAAGGCGAATACCGTCCGGCAGTGGCTATCTATGAATCGGCATTGGCCGAAGACCCCCAGCAGACACGGTTACTCTATAATTTGGGCCTGACGTATGCACTCTCAGGTGATCTTGCATCAAGTCTGGAAACGCTGGACAGGTTGAACGTTCTGACGGCGAACGGAAATGTAAAATACCTGAAGGCGTATGGTGGCGTGGCGGCGGCAGCCATGGAGATGGAGATTGCCAAAGAGTCTTGGTCGCGCGTATTGGAATTGGACCCGGTCGATATGGATACGCGCATGAGGTTGGTTTCCCTCCTTATGGATTCGGGTGATTTTGAAAGCGCCTACCGCGCTGCGTTGCAGGCATATGGACTGAAGCAATATTCAAAGGTGTTGTTCGAGAAGTTGTCGGAGCTCGAAGTCTCTTCAGGCAACGGGGACGGAGTTTCGTGGATGCTTATCGCGGATACCTATAGATAGGACAAGCGACCGGGGTTTCCAGTCGCTTGTTGTGGTGTGACGCGAGATTCCTAGGCGCCGATAACTGCAAGCATTTGGGCCAAAACGGCTTCGGGGCTTCCCTTGGCATCGATATCCCGCAGCAATCCCTTTTCCTTATAATAGGAGATCAAGGGAGCTGTCTGGCGGTCGTAGACTTCCAACCTGTTCACGATCGCATCTTCCTTGTCGTCGTCCCGTTGGATGAGGCGTTCTCCGGTCTCATCATCGATTCCTTCCACTTTCGGCGGATTGTAGAGCACATGGTAGATTTTTCCCGTGCTTTTACACATGCGCCTACCGGAAAGCCGTTTGACGATCTCCTCCCTGTCGAGAAGGAAGTTGACCACATGGTCGATCTGCTTCATACCTGCCAACGAATCGGCTTGCGAGATGGTTCGGGGGAATCCGTCGAGGATGAATCCATCCCTGGTATCCTTTTCCAGGAAACGTTCCCGTACCATTTCCACTGTCACGCTATCCGGAACCAGTTCGCCGGAAGCAAGTATCGATTTCACCTGCTTGCCAAGTTCTGTTTCGTTCTTGATCGCAGCGCGGAACAAGTCACCCGTGGAAATATGGGGAACACCCAACTTTTCCTTTGCGATTGCCGCGATAGTCCCTTTGCCGGCTCCCGGGGGGCCTAGAAAGACTAGATTCATGATTCATCCTCTCTTGATATGATCTTCAATGGGCCAAGATTACCAGAATGGAATTGTTTTGTCGCCCCTTTGTTGAATTTCTCAAATAAATTTGGAAACCCCCTAGACGAGATTTGTGAAAACGGGTAGTATCCACCTCGGTTCAACCGGAAAGACTCGAAGTTCTCGTAACGGAGTTGGTTGGAACGGATGAAACATTAAAAAATAATAGTGAAAATTACTATTGACACTATGTTTTGGATAATGTATCTTAGTCGAGCACGCTAACGAAAGGTGCTTGGCCTTGAGCCAAAAACGCTCTCTCCGAAAGGGGAAACGGCGTCCTGATTTATGACATTGATAAGCGAAGGAAAGAGGGAAGTTAATGCAAGCAATTGCAGGCTGTGGAATGAAAGTTCTACAGAGGTGCAAGGGCTTCCAAGTCAATTCACGAACGAAAGTGAAAGCTAACGTTTGAGGTTGCAGCTGGAGAGCGGCAACCGCGAGATGGCAGGGGAAGACTTGAAGTTGAATACACTCCGGCGCTAGTCGTCGGAATTAAATGACGGAGAGTTTGATCCTGGCTCAGAACGAACGCTGGCGGCGCGTTTTAAGCATGCAAGTCGCACGGCAAGGGGCTTCGGCCCCCCAGAGTGGCGGACGGGTGA
>Ga0209270_1000736_pt1 | contig 60336 bp, 57 predicted proteins | sample MTBAKSrepl1MetaG_FD_187456 | JGI IMG/M metagenome (GOLD analysis project Ga0209270, IMG submission 187456) | Enrichment culture microbial communities from Arthur Kill intertidal strait, New Jersey, USA, that are MTBE-degrading - MTBE-AKS1... | ecosystem: Environmental > Aquatic > Marine >... | reverse complement strand
ATACAGCGCTCCATGGTTTGTTCAGGCACCGATTGTACTCTGCATGTGTGCTGTTGCAGCTCGGGGATGGTATCGCCAGGATGGCAGGAGCTATTGCGAAATAGATGCGACCATCGCCATGGACCATGCGATTCTTGCCGCTGCTGATTTGGGCCTTGGCACCTGCTGGGTTGGGGCATTTAACCCTGAGAAAGCAAGGGAAACACTGGAAATACCTGAAGAAGTTGAACCGATCGCATTTACACCGCTCGGCTACCCCGATGATAAACCACGACCCAAGCGGCGCAAACCACTCGAAGAGCTGGTTCGCTATGAACACTGGTGATGCGGTATCGGTGGCTAAAAAGCAACAACCGTGTTATTAAACTATACATCTGGTTAAACGGATATTATCCCTTAACCGAATAAGACTAAGAGGCTGGGGTATAACCTCTAAGCCTCATTTTTTATGCACTAAAAAGGGTTATGAGACCGGGGTTTAGATTCACCATTCACCGTCATCTTCGGGTTCCCGTATGTCTATGACGGGTTGTTCGTAGGTGCGGTCGTCGGGAACAAAAACGACCCTCATGCCCCAGCCAGAATAAGCGGTAAGCAGTTCGCCAAACTCAGCAAGCGACAGTTCTTGATCGTCGATATAGATAACTGGTTCGCCATTTGGACCAGCATCCTCGATGATACACCGCAGCACATCACCCCGGGGGACCCATCTATTGCCTCGGTGGTGATATTTAATCTGCGGCCGGCCTTCCGGTATCTCGACTGCTACATGTTCATATTCCAATGCCGTTTGTTGCTGAATCTCGAGGATACGGTTATGACAGTCCAGGATTTTCCGATCAGTCATTTGCTGCACTTCCAACCCAATCTTTAAATGAACCGTTGAAACATTGGGTTCAAGGTACTCTATTACCCCGTACTCGCCTTCCCGGGATATTTTAACCTGGTCGAGAGTGGCGATATATGGCTTTTTAAATCGCATATTCCGACTCCACCTTCATCCTTACTGGAAATCCCGGTTGTGACTTATAATAATCCTTAGAGATTTAAGATGGTTTGTCTTGCTATTTGTGAAGCATAATAAGGGTATCGTGCTTCTCCGAAATGCCCCACCTCATTTCCCTTTATAAGGGGGGTCGTTTGTTCCGTGTCTGAACACCATGATAAAGCGCCTTTCATTATTCTAATGGTGATTCTCCCTCAGGTTGAGAAGGCCTTACATTTACTGCCTGCTGTCGATTATTAAGCCCCATGGCCAGCTTGAACTCAACTTCCTGTCCTTCTCGTAGATCGTTAAACCGGACATCCTGGAGATCGTTGCGATGGAAGAAGATGTCTTCTTTCTGATCCTCCGACTTTATAAAACCAAACCCGCGGTCCATTAACCTTTTGATTGTACCCTTCGGCATCGTAACCCCCTTATAAGCGCAACAAGTACCTGCTAAATCACATACGAAACGTCATGCTATGTGTTGACCTTCACTTTTCTATTTCGGTTTCTTGGGTTTCTTTACGTTTTTTCTTCCCTTGGTGCCCATAATCCAATCCTCCAAATAGAATCCTTTTCTAAAAATAATTACTCTATTTTCTCGCCAAGGTGAATTATAGACCCTTCTCAGTTTCTGTCAATCATAAATAGGGTTGGAGTGGTATAATTAACCAAACGGCGTGAGGGGGGTGTGAAGTAGAGAAGATGGATTGTAAAATGCAATGCTACTTTTGTAAAGATGTATTTATTGTACCAACGCTGACCTCCGAATTACCCGCTCATACAGACAAAGGCGTGCATTGTCCAGGCTCCGGCAAAGCAGGGCTTTTCATATCTGTTCACTTTCCAACCAAGAAATAAAGCGGGAATTAAGATGGTATCTGTTTTTCGAACTGCTTTGCCTTTGTAATGAGAAGGTGCAGGATGGTAAAAACCAAATTGTTTACTCGCATTTGCCATCGCCTGATTGTCAGGAATGTTCAATCTCGAGCCCCCATTGTTCTACATGCAGCTTGATGATTGGTTGGATGCCTAGCGGGATTCCTAAAAAAAGAGTTCTTTTGTGAAGGTTTTCAGCACGGCGTTTTTAATCATAACTTTTCGTTCATTTAGAAGCTGGGTTTTGTGAAGCTTTTTTATATCCATTGCCCATTTGACAAAACAAACTACTTGTTATTGTGGATTTTACGCAGTTGTCCACAATGCATGGTAACATAGGGTAATGATATTCACTAATCGATTGTCTTCTTGAGTGATCTTGCTTGCGTTAAGCAAGTTAAATATAATTTGACAGGTCATAGGAAAATGAAACCTGCCGGAGTATAATGCCCTTAAGGAAAACGAATACAAGTGGCCAAACAAAGCATAATTACTAGTATAAGCGATCAACATGATGGTGTTTTTGGAAATATGGATACTGTATTTCAACCGGGTTTCTCGCATGATGGCCTATCAGATATTCTCGGGTGCTTAGATATTCGCAGAGTTGAGGTTACCAGCAATCTCGAAAAGACAAAACGTTCAGCGTTAGGGCAATTTCTAACACCGTCTGCTGTAGCTCTTCTTATGGCATCGATGTTTGGAAAAACCAGTTTTGAGGATATCCATATCTTGGATCCCGGCGCTGGTATCGGGATTTTATTCTCATGTCTGATTGAGACGATATGTAAAAGGCGATCAGTTCCACGGAGTATTACGGTAACTGCTTATGAGATAGAACCAATATTTATTGAATACCTTCAAGATACTATTAACATGTGTGAAAATATCTGTAACCGCCGCGGGGTCAAATTTGAAGGCGTTATTAAAAATGAAGATTTTATCGAGTCAGCTGTATCAATGACTCGGCAGGATCTTTTTTCCTGTCAAAGTGAAAGTTACACTCATGCAATATTGAACCCACCGTATCATAAACTTGGGGCAAATTCCCATACACGGAAATTGTTAAGTAGCATTAATATTGAAACAAGCAATGTTTATACGGCCTTTATGGCTCTTACATCGATGCTGTTAGCCTACAATGGTGAGATGGTGTCGATTACGCCCAGGAGCTTTTGTAATGGCGCTTACTTCAAACCATTTCGAAAAAAGCTTCTAGAAAATGTGAATATCGAAAGATTACATCTTTTTGAATCAAGAGCGAAAGCATTTAGTGATGATGATGTCTTACAGGAAAATCTTATCATGAAGGCGCGTAAACACGATAAAAACCCGGACAAGGTCTTCATTTCTTCCAGTTCTGGGGCGGAAGACGATGTGAGCCAAGTATCTGTGGATGCCGAGGAGGTAGTATCCTCCAATGATAATGAATTGATTATACATGTACCGGTAAACATGCTAGAGAACCGCATCGTTCAACTGTCCAAACGTTTTACTACACCGCTTGAATTGCTAGGGCTGGAAATATCCACCGGGCCTGTAGTTGATTTTAGAGCTAAAGAATATATCGTTTCATCACGTAATGCAGATACGGTGCCTCTTATCTACCCTTATCACTTTAAAAATGGATATGTTAGTTGGCCATCGACAAGGGCTAAGAAACCTGAGAATATCCTGAGGTCTGCTCAGCAAAAGGGCATTTTGCTCAAATCCCAGTGTTATGTACTCATAAAAAGGTTCTCATCGAAGGAAGAAAAGAGAAGGATTGTAGCGGCAATATTTGATCCCGAACAGATAATTACTGACTACGTTGGCTTTGAGAATCACGTCAATTATTTTCATAGTAGTCACAACGGCCTTGATTTGAGCTTGGCTAGGGGTTTGACTGCTTTCCTCAATTCGACACTAGCAGACACTGTATTCAGGCAGTTTAGCGGTCATACTCAGGTGAATGCTGGCGATCTCAGAAGAATGAAATATCCAACACGAAGCGAACTCACGGTCCTTGGTAACCGTATCGGGGAGACTTTCCCAATGCAAGAAGAATTAGATCAGATTGTGCAGGAGGTATTGTTAGAAATGGGCGAAGAAGAACTTCAGAATGGCCCGGTTGCAGCTAAAGAGAAAATTCAAGAGGCTCTAGAGATACTCAAGTTGATCGGACTACCTCGCGCACAACAGAATGAACGCTCTGCTTTAACCTTACTTTCCTTATTAGATCTGAAACCTTCCGATACTTGGAAAGATGCAATAAGTCCTCTCCGCGGTATCACCCCGATGATGGATTTCTTTGCCGAACACTATGGTAAGGCGTATAAACCTAACACGCGTGAAACTGTAAGGCGGCAGACCGTGCATCAATTTCTTGCTGCCGGAATTATCGTCGAGAATCCGGATGAACCTGAGCGACCAATCAACAGCCCCAAAGTGGTATATCAGATTGAAGATGGTGCTCTTGAACTAATGCGAACTTATAAAACTTCTGAATGGAAGAGAAGTCTCCAAACATATTTGACAACAACCCAGACACTGAAACAAAGATATGCTCAGGAAAGGAAGATGAAGCTAATACCCGTGAAAATCAACGGGAAGCCTGATCTCTTCTTGTCTCCTGGAGGCCAGAATGTGTTGGTAAAAGAAATCATCGAGGAATTCTGTCCTCGCTTTGTTCCCGGAGGGCAGCTGGTATATGTCGGCGATACCGATGAGAAATTCACTTTATTCGATGAAGCCCTATTGAAACGCCTGTGTGTTGAAATTGACGTGCACGGTAAAATGCCTGATCTCGTAGTATATTATGAAAAAAGAAACTGGCTAGTATTAATTGAAGCAGTTACCAGTCATGGTCCAGTCAATCCCAAGCGAAAAGAAGAGCTTAAAGAGCTATTTAGTAACAGCACCGCTGGTCTTGTTTATGTAACCGCATTCCTAACGAGGAAAGCTATGGTTCAGTATTTGAGTGAAATATCCTGGGAGACGGAGGTCTGGGTGGTTGAATCCCCTTCGCATCTCATCCATTTTAATGGAGAGAGATTCCTTGGACCCTATACGAACTAAATTATAGAGCTAAATGGCGTTTGTTTAAATGGCAAGTATTAATCAGCTCATTGCGCAAATTCGATTTGAGCTTGACCAATTGTCAGCCGCCAATGGACAACATCAATTTGAGCATATTTGCCGCCATATAGCTCGTGCCAGAATATGCAGCAATATTCTGCCCGCAACGGGGCCTGTCTCAGCGGGTGGCGACCAAGGTAGGGATTTTGAGACTTTTAGAACTTACCTTGCTTCCAGTCCTATTGCAGAATCTACCTTTGTCGGGCTTGTGTCCAATGGCCCGATTGCGTTTGCATGCACGATTACGGGAAAAAAGAATCTGACTCCTAAAATCAAATCAGACATCAGTAAAATCATGGCCTCAGGAGAACCAGTTGTTGACATTCATTACTTTTGTGTTGCCGATGTACCAGTGGCTAAACGTCACGAGCTTAAGGAATGGGCTAAAAACAATGCTAATGTAACCTTAGAAATTCATGATGGGCAAGCGATATCGGAATATATGTCTGCCCTTGATCTTTTTTGGATAGCTGAAGAGTATCTTAATATTCCTTCAGAGTTATATCCTTCTCCACTACCTAACATTGAAGATGAATGGTATCAGAAGTCCTTGGATACCTGGAAGAAAGCCACAGAAATTCCAAGTAATTATGCCGACTTCACACAGATTAAGGCTGCGCTTCGCCATGCAACATATTCAGACAATGTAAAAAAGGATTTGCCGTTCTGGATAAAACTATTAGAATCACTTGAACAGGCTGCCCCAGTTATCTCTTTGAAGAATAAAGCGGTTTATGAGATTGCCGTAGCCAGACTGCGAGGTTTAGGCTCTTTAAATGGTTATGAACAAAAGATTCGTGATTACTTCACAAACATTGATACCACAACTGATTTTGCTGAACTCGAGGATTTACGGATTCTATGGACATTCTGTGTTGGAGCTGTATATAGAAATCTAGTTGAGTTTAGCTATGAAGAAATGAGTTTATGGCGTGATAAATTGATAAGTCGCATCGAAAGGGAACTAAAAGCTTCAGATTCGCCAGGGCGACGTTGCATTCTCTTACAACACCGCGGTGACTTATACCTATTTCCGCCACCAGGATCCGAAGATCTTCCAGATGTGAAATCAGCTATAGTTTGTTGGTTGGAATTAGCCGAATTGGCAAAAGATGCATACCTTTTCCCGCTAGATAGTTTTTCAGACACTCTAACACTGTTTCTTGAATTTAATATTGGTGAGGTAAGTAGCATCCCTGATTTCCGAAAACTGACAAGACTAGTCGATGATTTATTATCAACAAGGCATGGAGCTTTCGTGGCCGCTGAAAATTGTAGACATCGAGCTGTCGTATTTTATAAAAAACAAGAGTTCCAAAGAGCACTCAGCGAAATACACGAAGCAAAGATCAAATGGTATGCTGAAGAGACGTTAAAAGGATCGATACTAGCTACATTATTTACCTCGCAGTGCTATCAACAACTTGGCTTGATTTTTGCAGCAAAGTATTATGCGCTAGCTGCCGCACAAATGGCCTTAACCGCCCGCGATGACAGTCTTAAAGTCTACGTTCCTAATGCCTTAACGGAGGCTGCCTGCTGTGACTTTATCCAAGGAGCATTCTGTAGTTTCTTTGATCTGTCAGACATAATGCTGATTAGCTTCCAAGCTTTTAACAAAGAGACAGATGCGGCAGATGTAACCAATGATATTAATAGGACTCTATTTCATTCTTCTTCTATACATTTCTTTTCGACTCATATTGCTCCGGAACTAACTGACTATTTTGATAGTAGAGTGGCAAAATGGCATGGACTTAAAGAAGATTATGATGAAATTATTAGAACATCGGAAAAAGCATGGAGAGATAATATACTCCCTCAGTTTTGGCAAACTCTTGAAGATCAAATGATCGATTACCCCTTCAATGATCTAGGGGTAAAGAGAATAGTCCGCTTTAAAGCACTAGGTATCTCTTGGAAGTTCACTTGGGGTAATACGTATGAGAACACTATGGCAGCCGAGGAATTTCTCGCGACTCTTCAAATACTCTTGGCAGATTTTGCTGATGTTGATTTATGTCTCATCAGAACAAATGTAGAAGTTGAATTCTATAGTATAAAAGTCGGAAAAACAAGCGCGGAACCTTTGCCATCGAATTCATCAAGTCTTTGGAAAGTGACCACTTTAATTTCTGAAGACGCTGATATCATTGACCTGATTTCAGCAGCTGTAACATTATTGAGTAATGCCTCATTATTACCTCAAGAGACTTTTCTAAGACATCTGGAAAACGTCTTTGAAAATGGACTATCATCAAAGACTCTTTTTGTTCACAGGTATTCTTCACTGTACAAAGATTTCATTAACGAAGAATCATTTATGCAGTCTGATAGAACAGCTAAAATATTTCCTTTAGATAACCAACCTTTCAACCCGAAAATTCCTCACCAGCTTCCGTGGTATGACGGTCCTGGGCCGGGTTATTCCATTGAATCAGCCAAAGAGCAATTAAAATTAAGATATCAAAATACAATGGGACCGATAGTACACACACTTCCTAGACTATTACTTGAACCTTCTTTCAAAACAACGGTTGCCAATTTGAAGCAAAGCGGATGGTTGGATTGGCAAATACTGAATGTATTGGCGCAAGCAGTAGTGAATTACCGAGTTCATAGACAAATTCCTTTGGTTAAAACCAGTGAAGACATGGAATTATTTTCCAAGCTTTTCTTTAAGCTCATAAATCAGGAGGAGGATGCTAACTCAGAACCAATACCAATAGATGAATTCTCTGAGGATAAACTCCGCTTTGGTTTGAATTCATTGATGGCTTCTACTCTAAAGGTAACAGGACTAACAACCCACCAAATGACTCCGGATTTCAAAGCTATACGTGATTTTCTTGAGCACAGATATAATTATTTTAGAGACGACATCGAACATGCTAATTACGGTTTTTAATTATCTGATAATAAGACTATTTTCGATGAAGTTGTGGAATTAAGCGACAAGACTATGGTTAAAAATAAAGCTGACCAAGAACTAATACAAAAGGCAACTCGATTTCTTGAAGATTTGATTACCGAGGTTGATTCCGATATCGAACCCGATGAAAACAAAGAATGGGCTGATGCTTTTCTTATGAGTATTAGGAGCTTTAGGGAAGAACGGAATTTTCAATATAGTAGAGAGGCTGAGCGCGCGGCGGATCGGCTTGGTCGCCAGGCTGCTGCGGACTTGTACCGATTTTTCTGGGAATTTTGGCAAAATGCAGATGATGCTGGGGCTACAGAAATTGAATTCTGTGTTGATAAAGATAGTTTGATTATCACTAATAATGGTGCTCCATTTAATTCTAGAGAGATATACAGTCTTATTTTCGTAGCCAGTACTACAAAAGCAGGACAGCCTGACTTAATGGGGCAATTTGGCGTAGGTAGTCTTTCGCTTACTCGCTTTAGTGAATCACCTACCTATTATTCCGGCAATTATTTATTCAAGCTGGAACGTTCTTTCACATACCCCGCTCCAGTTGACGGGCAAGACCATGAATTTTTTAACGGAACGAAAGTAATTGCCCCCCTTAAACCAGAGACGGACCCAAATGAACTATATAACGACTGACCTTACCCCGTCTTTATTATCACCCTCTCTTAGAATCCAACAGCTGCTTCAGCATACTCCCTTGGGGTATTTCCTTTCAATGAACTATGTGGCCTTACCTCGTTGTAATCCCTGCGCCACGCTTCGATAACCTCCCGGGCATGTTTAACACTGAGAAACCAGTTGGTGTTAAGGCATTCATCCCTGAATCTGCCATTGAAACTTTCCACGAATGCATTCTCGATAGGTTTGCCGGGACGGATGAAGTTCAACTTCACACCTTTACGGTAAGCCCATTCATCGAGGGCTTTACCGGCAAACTCCGGTCCATTATCTATGGTAATCACTTCCGGCAGTCCTCTAGTTTCAGCCAGTCTTTCAAGTACGCTGACTACCCGTCTTCCACCCAGGGAAGTATCCACTTCAATTGCCGGGCATTCCCTGGAATAATCGTCAACAATCGTAAGCGCCCGGAACCGCCTGTTGGTAACGGTGTTATCAGTGACAAAATCCATAGACCACCTTTCATTCACCCTCTGTGGTGGTGCCATAACTACCCTTATGCCTGCTGCTCCCTTCCTTTTGCGTTTTCTTCTAAGAGCCAGTCCTTCCTCGCGGTACAGCCTTTCGGTTTTCTTATGGTTAACAACCAAACCTTCCCTTTTAAGCATTATGTGCAACCTGGGGCTGCCGAAGCGTTTTCTCTGCTCGGCCAGCTCGCGCAGCCTTTTCCTTATACCTTCATCACTGGCCGGTTTGGGCTTGTACCGGTATACCGGAACAGCTATGTTTACCAGATTGCAGGCTCTTCTTTCACTCAGCCCAAGGCTGTCCCTTACGTGAGAGACCGCTTGCCGCTTAACCTCGGGCGTTAGAAGTTTTTTGAGAGCAGTTCCTTTAAGGCCAGGTTATCCAGGGCCTGGTCGGCTACAATCTGCTTGAGCCGCCGGTTTTCGGCTTCCAGGGCTTTTAATCTTTTTAAGTCGCTCACGCTCATACCGGAATATTTGGCTTTCCAGTTGTAGTAGGTGGCATCACTCATGCCGTACTTTCGGCAGAGATCGGCTACTTTAGCACCAGCTTCGCTTTCCTTGAGAACGCCGATGATCTGTTCCTCGGTGTATTGTCGTGCTTTCATGAGTCCTCCTCGGTTTTTTTATTATATCGCAGGACTCTAAGTCAGGGTGATACTGTTTTTGGGGGAAAGGTCACGACCTCTCTAAGAGAATTGAAAGTGAAACCCTGCTATATATGAAACATCTAAAGCGGGTTGTTGTACGTAATCTGATTAACGGAGAGGCAACTGAAGCAAGTATCGAAGTTCGTAATCTTGGCGTTGGTAATATAGTGACAGTTGGAGAACAGCAGTGGCTAAGGTTTACCACAGAGGTTTCCCCTCCGCAAGGCATGAAAAGGGATGATGGTACGGATGTAATCGACCCTGTAACGATAACCCTCGTCCGTCAGGAAACAAAAGTAGGCACACATCCTGTATGTGCCTACTTTCCAACTCAACAATACCATCAATATCCGTGGCGATTTTCAGCTCCCTTTGATGTCACAACAGGTAGGGAAAATCTCATTCAAAATAATTATAATCGCTGGTTACTTCGTGAAACTGGCCGTACGATGGTTGAAGCTGCCATTTCTAAGGGTGTGGGTTTGCTTTCACATCCTTGGGAACTCGTCCCACTCCAAGGGAATGAGGATACGTTGATTAACTTGGTGTGGGAAGGGGCAAAGGATAAGATGAAATTAACCGCTTGGTTACCTACACAGAATGGTTACGTGCGCCCAGAAGAAGCAGTTTTCCCAGAGACACTGGAAGTAAGAAAGCTTGTCAGTCGTAATGACTTATCGTCCATAGGAGAGAAACGGCAATGGTTGCTTGAGATACCATCTAAAAAAGCCAGAGAAGTTCTTCAGTCGCTGGGGGCGCTTAATATATGCTGTCACATCTTATCAAAAATCCTTGCAAAAGGCCCCAGGAATAAAAAGTCTGATTGGTATATAAGGACATTGGATCAGATAATCGCTTTAAGTGAGGAACTAGGAGATGATGAAGTTAATAAAAGATTACTTAATGGAAAGTGCGTTCTCAACCGAAATGGGCAACCAACGTCTCTTATCAAGACGGGGCAGTCGGGTAGGATAGTATGTAATGCACGAAGTGAAATTCTGTCAAGGGAACTCGGTGGTCTTTTCCGGAATAGTCTTTTGATGATTTTACACAAAGAGTATCGTCTACCGGATAAAAAGACGAAAGATGAAAAAGATGAAATACGACATAGAGTAGATGAGTGGCTCAGATCCGAATCATCAGAAGACACTTTCCAGTACGAAACCAGATTCGATGCAGCTACATTTATTAGGACCTGTATCGTGGGGAATAATCCCTTTTCTAACCCGGAAGAGAACGCGGATAAGTTATTAAATTTCGTTAGAAACCATCTCGAGACGTATATCAGTGATCGTGGGGCTAATCGTAGGGAAGAAACCTTAGCTGAATTGGGCAAATCCTTATTCATTAAATCTCACGCGATTGGAGAAGATGGAAAAGATAAGATCGTCTTTCGACTGGTTTCAGGTGTGTACATTCCCGCGGGTTTCCTTGACAAACCTTCGTGGGCAGCGGCAGCAAAAGGAATCCCTGGATTCCATTGGATTGATTGGCGATATCGTAAGAGTCTAGTTCGACCAGGAAATCCTATGGGTGTAGTAGCATTTTTAAAGGCACTTGGGGCATCGACTGGCCCAAGAGTCGAGCAAATAGCATCAGATTCTTACCACAATGTGTACGAATTTACCAGGATTGTGCATGGTGATCCTGTAAAATACCCTAACTTTCCGCATTCTAGTATCAGATTTGGGCAATATAGTGACTATGGATTGGTAGGAGATTATAAATCTCTTGATCTGGATAGATGGTTCGCCTATTTTACCAAACTAAGCCATCGTGAAAGGTCAAAGAGAGCAGAGGCTCTACTTCGCACATTTGAAGATCACTGGGAATATTTGAAGAATAAGACCGTAGCAAGAGCCGCAGGTTATTATTTCAATGGGAAATATGATCTTGGGCCAGTTCCCTCCAGGTGGGTTTGGGACGTACAAAACAACGATTGGGTTTTACCTATAACGGGAGATTTTACAAAGCCGAACAAATTGTATGCAAATACGGAGCAATCAAGAACTCTGCTCTATACTCATCGAGAAAAGGTCTGTGATTGGGCTGCGAATAACCTAGAAGTAGCAAGGGCTCTTGGTTTTCAAACGACGATACCGGCATCAATAATTGTTGATAACCTTAGGGAGGCACAACAAAGCGACCGGTTGCCTCCTATCCAGCGGGCTAACGAATATTATGCATATTTAAGTAAATGCGATTTTACATCTCCAGAATTACTAATATTAGTACTCGCAGCTTTCAAGGAAGGTCTACTGTTTGCTCCAGGGCCGATACAGAACTGGTGGTGTCCTGAAGAATGTCTTCGGGAGAAGCATAGAGATACTTTTGGGGATTACTGTGGTTATCTTCATAAATACACAAATGTCGATACCTTATGGGACCAATTAAAGATATACCCGGATCCAGGTTTGGAATTCATCGGACGTTTGTTAAAAAGGGTATCAGAAAAGGATTACCAGCAAGGAAGAGAACTAAGTACGATGCTGGAAAGAACATATCTCTTTACAGAGAAGCTTCTTGAAGAACCAATATACCCTAATGCAGACATACCTGTATACGCAAGTGGTGGGTGGAAGAAGGCGTATCAAGTTTTTACTACAGGTAGTGATGAACTCGCTGCTTTCTTGGAGTCAAGAGGTTTGTATCGATGGGACTTCGAATTGGCCGATCTGGTTCCAAAGTTTCAGAAATGGATAGGAATGCATAATATTGAGCGAGAAGCCGAGTTTAAAGTCTTATCTCCAGATTATGTTTCTGACCCAGAATTAGAGGATAAGGTGCATGCCGGAGTTCAAGCTTTCGGAGTAGAAGTATCCCGTGTCAATAGGGACATATGGCCAATTATTAAGTATCGAATAAGGGAAATCCTAGCAGGAAAAGTAAAGAGAATGAAATCTCTTCAATTAGAGGTGAAGATTTCTCTTCCGGATACAGAAGCTGTTATATGCGATATTAACGTTCCGGCTTTTTATCAGAACGGGAATGTTTATGTCTCCAGCTTGACAAAAATCTCGGATCCTAGTTTAGCCGCCACTCTTCTAAGCGACCTTCCGCTAAGCGGAAAGGATAGATGGAGTTTTATGAAAGCTTTAGTTCTTCAATTGTCAGATCCTCCTCCGGAAATTGAAGAAACGATAGATTTATTCGGTGATGAAAGCAAACCATATGATTACTCCGAACTTTTCGAAAACCAAGAAGAGGAAGAAAGTTCCACGGAAGTTAAACCTCCTATTCCGAATAATAAAAAGAAAAAGGAAAAACCAGTACCGCTTCCTCATCCTGTTGACGAATACGATGTGGAGAAGGATGAGGGAGGTGAAGAGCCAGTAACCGCTGAAGGGGGTCTAACAAATAGGCAAAGGGCAAAGCTGAGGCCACCTAGAAGAACTAGAGGATCAGGAGGAGAAAATGGCGATAAGGATCGACACAGCACAAAATCGACAGAGCAAAGAGCTGTTGATCTCTTTAGAATGTATGTATTGGAACCTGAGAATATTCGAATTAAAGACCAAAGGCTAATCCGGGGAGTCGGGGCAGATATTATTGGTGACGACAATATATTCAGAGAATTAAAAGCAAGGACGGGGTCAGCTGGCGATGAGATTGTGCTTACTGACCATGAATATGCAAGGGCAGAAGAAGCTCGTGAGGCCTATGAATTAGTTATCGTGGAGCATGTTTGGGATGATCCGGTTATAACAATAATACGAAATCCTCTTAATCGGCTTACCTGTTACCCGGTTGGTAATATAGTTGTAAAAGGATGGAAAGAACTTGATCCTAAACCGCGAATTATTACGCTCAAAAAGGCTTGAATATTAAATACTATATATTCCTCTAGGGTTCTAACTGGCACAGACCGAAAGTAAACCTTGGAGTAAGGATTCTGATCTACCTTCTCTTGTACAGCATCCAATGACGTGATCTTCAAATATGATTAGATATGAGGAGCTGTTGGAGCATAGGAATTAACCCCTTCTTCTCAAATAAAAGTTCGGGAACTGTCCCCCAAGGCCCCCCGTGTTGGACTCGTACCAATAGAATTACTACAATTTAAACCTCAGCCGGAAAGTTCTTCCTTTAACCTAACATAATTGGAGGCAAAATGTTAAGGATTGAAGAATATATAGCGCGTCGCAAGAAAGAAGACCAGCTTAATGAACTTGATATTGGTGCACGATTGGAAAATATTAAAGTTTGTGTAAATTATGTCTTTGAGTATTTTAATAATTGCCTGGATATTACTCCACAAGAAAGCCAAACCGTATTACATAACGAAAAAATCGAAAAATACAAAAAGCAACTTGAAGATTACGACCTAGACATTCAAAACTGGTTGATTGATATTTATGCTGAATATGGATTTACTATCAACCGAACCATTGGAAATCAACTGAAAAAGAACGAATTCCTTTTCCTTTTGAACTCTGATCAAGAATTCAGAAGTGTTTCATATGAGTGCTACTCACAATTAATCAAAAAACATCCATTCCTGAAAAATCAAAGCGAGATGCTGTTTTTGTTTATCAAAGATCACCACCGCGTAATAAGCGAAGCTTCGTGGAGATCTGGTATACCCTTCATATCCGACGGTATTAATGAATGGATTCAAAACACATGGAATAAATACCAGGTTAATGTAGTTGCTTTTTCGGAATATTGGGTTGACTATTTTTGGGATCATCCAGAAATATGGCCACCCAGCCACCGGATAAAAAGCCAAGACACCTGGATAAAATACGAATACGATTTTAAACAGGAAAGCAATCTGTTTAACCTCAACTCCCTATACGCGAGGATGCCAAAGAAGCCTTACACTAAGGGTCGAAAGCAGGAGTTTGAGATATTAATGATGTATTTCTGGCTGCACAACATAGAAGGAGACGACGAAGGTTATTGGCAACAATACATAGAAAAGGTGATACCCTCCATGTTGAGGTTGAACAAGACGATCTAATTGTTTAAAGTGAAAACCGTGGAAAGAGTCCTGCCTATTGTAACCCCATCTCCACCAAAGGGAGCTCAACTATTCAGCGCTTACCCAGATTACCAGATAAAACCGAACATGCTGGAAAAAGTAGTTCGTGTTATCATACTAGGACCAGTTGAAGGAATAGAACCGAACAAGATGTAATTCTTAATTTATCGTTCGTAGGCATTTACTTGAGAACCTATATTATTTCTTCTTACGAATTGTCAAACTGAATAAAACCTAAGTAGAAGCCCGGCTCAAACATTGCCTTTACTGACACCCTTGACATCTTTTGAATAAATCACCTGAGATATAAGCAACAAAGAACATATGCTTATGATTGTAACCAGTTCCTTCTATACTAACTCCTGAGAAGCGATTATAATCAGCAATTTTGCATTTTCCATGTGATATACTATGACTGGCTTGCATCATGTTTCAAGACAGCCTGCAAAATACGATATTTTGCATCTTAGCATCTAGAGGATTTTTACTAATAGGCGCGGTCATTGGATAAATAAAGAGAGATTTAGTCGGAGATTAAGGATGGATGCGCCTTGCATTCTCGTTATTCATCTATCTGCCTAAATAGATAAATCAGATGAAACTGATGGAACATAGGCATTTTTCTGAGAGGTAGCGATAAATGCCCAAGCATAGGAGTCTCAGCCTTAAAAAATTTATAAAGGCCATCGACCCCTTCTTGGTTGAGGAATATTTTGCTCGAAGCCTTTCACCAGATCAACCGATAGGGAACTTGCGTGGTATGGGGATGACTTATGACCATGTAAAGAACCAACTCGCGGGTATAACAGATGAACACGTCAAAGGTAAAATCGGCGAGGAACTTAAGCGAATTAATGATATTGGCGAACAGGGCATGAACATTCTTGTCAGGGTAACCAAAAGCCACGATATAAAACTCGACCCAAATGAGGCTCCGCAGCAAATAGCGATGAAAATCTTTCTCAAGAACCGTGACGCCTTTGAGCATGCTTGGGCATTATATTGTTATTATAGGTCTGAGTGTAAAGTCTATGAATATTGCCTTGACTGCGATGATTACAAGATAGACCGAAACAAGCTACAAACCTTTGAGGCTGAAGTAAAATCGTTTTTTATTGACCAAGCCAAAGGAGAGCAATGCATTGTCAAACACTATGACGAAGCCGATGAATCGGTATTGATGGTTACCCATGGTTCTTTCATCAAAACGGTGGCACGCTGGGTAGCAGATGAAGTGGTGATAGATGTTTATCGACCTGCCTATGAGGACGTTTTACTCTATGATAGGGTGAGGTCGATTCTTAGAATAAAAGCTCCGGTGGCCAAGGATAGGACCCAGTACATAAAATCTCTGGGGAATTGCGTTTTAGGCATTCCAGACTTATGCGAAAATTTAAAGAACAATGTTTATAGCCTTAATCCGTTACAGGATCAGACTTTTAACTGGAACGGAAACGATAAGATAGCAGCCATTGTCCCAGTCGAAGCAAGGTTTAAAATTCCCGGTACGACAGAGCCCATCGTGACTGTTAAGTCTGCTGATGTAAGGTCGACTTTCAACGAAGATTTCGATGAACTTGATTTTACTTCCGGGGAGCTAGTTTACATAAAGTTAAGGATTACCGTAGAAACTGATGATGGCCAGGACACGGTCAACTTTGAAATTGAGCCTCCTTGTGTTTCTGATTTGACCAGAAAGAAGCATTACGACATTATCTCGGCATATCTGAAGGAAAACGGGGTTCAACTCGTGTGATTAACTGGATACTGCAGCAACTAGAAAAACAACCAAGCCGGCTTTTTTATGAGAAGGAACTGTTAAGCAAAGACGCTAGTGAGTTTGAGAAACTAAAACAGGAAAAGCTGCTGGTTTACCTGCAACTAGATAACAGTACCGAGGTCTACGGATATGGCCAGGCTACATCACTGCCGGTGGTTAAAATCGGCGGGGAAAAATATGTCATCAATGACGAAGATGTAGAGCCGGACCCAGTTCCTTTGGAAAAAGCTGACTTAGCTAAGTATAGATTTTGCTTTGATCGCTTTGCCGATCGGCTCCGGATAGCAAACGGTCTATCAGGCAGCTGTTTTTCTCTTGATAGAAGGCAATATTACCTGGGTAATAAAACGGTAAATAGGCAACAAGTGGCCCTTGTTTTTAGTTTGTTTGCCAACGATAAGAAGGCTCGAAATTCCCTATTAAGCCTACCGGCACAATTCGGGCACTTGACGGACAGTATAATGGTGATAACCCCAACCTATGAAGTAGGCTCGGTAGAGCTTTCAGCGCTTCTTGAAGCTGTCCATATTACTATTGTCCCTTATAGCGCCACCCAGGAGTGGAGAATAAACTTTTCAGCTTTTACACCAAAACTGGTAAACCGTTATCCAGAAACGAGTCTTACAGCAGAACAGGAAGAAGATTACCAGCGTTATGAATATAAGTGCCGGCTGACGATTCATATCACCGGTCGTATAACCAGATCCGGCGCAAATGAGGTTTTAATAGGAGGAGCATCGGTAGAGGTTGGTGATGTTCCGTTTTTACTATTCCTCCGACTAATTTTAGAACTTTTTCAGAGCAAGTTAGGTATTGTGTCAAAAGTCCGGCTTGCCAAGGAAGGGTATCTCGGCGAAGGCACCGATGATCAGGCGATTTATCGCCTGCGAAGATGCTTTGTTCGCGCATTGGGCGAGCTAAAAGAAAAGGACTTTATTGAAGGCTACAGGCCAAAGACAGTCAGGATCTCAGTGCATCCCAACCTGGTTACCCTGAATACGGAAAGGCTTTTGCTGCATGACCATGCAAGGGTGAAGACGCTGGTAGAACAACTGGTTGAAATAACCCCGGTAAACCACTCTTTCTATACTTAAATAGGTATAAAAACTGGTTGTTGACTATCAGTCAAGTATGGTAAAATCAGGCAAGGAATTGACAAGGCAAGTAGTGGCAAAGGTGAATAATCCGGCATCCTGACTAACAGAAATTAAGGCGACTCTGCGACGGGTTATTGAAGCTAAAAATGCCTTGAAAAGGGTCTAAAGCACCCACCTGACTTTTAATCAGGGTGTCACAGGTTCGAGACCTGTACGGCCTACTTCCAACCCTCCATTAATACTTCTATTATCGCTGTTTCTTAAATCCCGCAGCCAGGGAACTTCCAGAAGAACGCTTGAATTCCACAAGTATCTGCTAACACCGTTTGCTAAAACCTGCACTCTAACACCCACCGGCATAAACCGGTTCTTATCGACCAGGACCTGCACCAACGGCAAGAACGCTTATTACAGATCCATAAGAGCATTCTGCAACTGGCTGTATAGACAAGGCTATATCACCGATAACCCTATAACAAGGGTAGACCCGCCCAGGATGCGCAAAATCATATTACCAAGCTTAAACAGTGAACAGGTGGAATATCTTTATTCCAGGCAGAGAATATCAGAGATAAAGCAATCATTAGCCTGTTAGCGGATAGCGGTATGCGTCTTAATGAACTCATCAACATTAAACTTGATCACATTGATTTCGACAACCACACCATTATCATCCTTAGCGCGTTGCAAACGATAATAGGGTAAAATAAGCAAAATTCGTACATGTTGTGCATTTTAGCGCTTACGATTTTGATATAATGGCTCTAATACCTAATACAGGAGTAAAAGTCTACAATGAAAGATAGAGCGGTTGTCATAGCGACAATTACCCTGGTGCTAGTGTTTTTCATTCTTGCAGTTGCATTCTTCCCTCACATGCCCGAGATGATGGCTTCTCACTGGAATGCCCAGGGTGAAGCGGATGGAACCATGTCCAGGTTCTGGGGATTATTTTTGTTACCCCTGGTTTCGGTAGTTATGGCAGCCTTGCTGCTTTTACTGCCAAGAATCGATCCCCTGAAAGCCAACATTCAGAAGTTCAAAGGTTATTACAACGGTTTTATCATCGCTTTTCTGGTGTATTTTTTGTATATCTATGTTCTTACTATAGCCTGGAACCTGGGATGGGAGTTTGATTTCTCCCAGATGCTGATGCCTGCCATGGGAATACTGATGTTTCTGGTCGGAGTCCTGGTCAGCAAGGCCAGGCGCAATTTCTTCATCGGCATACGAACACCCTGGACCTTAAGCAGCGAAGAAGTGTGGAACCGCACGCATCAGCTTGGCGGCATACTGTTCAAAGCAATAGGAATTATAATCCTGTTGCTGTCTTTTGTTCCGGAGATAGCTATTTATGCCTTGCTTGGATTGGTACTGGGAACAACGGTCTTACTTGTTGTTTATTCGTATGTGGTATACAGAAGACTTGGCGAAAATATCCAGGCACCTGTTGGAGAAAACAACAAGCACATCTGATATAAGGTTTTTTAAAGAGCGGAAATAATATTGGCACGCATATTTTTGTAACCTTTGTATGCCTTTAAACCTTGAATAATTATTCTTTTCAAGTATAATTCGAGGCCACTGCATATTATATTAGTATTAAAGGAGGCGAAATTGACAAAGAAATTAATGTTTATAATCACCCATGGTATCGATGAACCTGAAAAAGTAACCGTACCGTTTACCATGGCTGTGGCTTGCCAATCACTCGGAGCAGATGTTTCGATAGGCTTGCAAGGAGCCGGGGCTACCATTGCCGAAAAAGGTGCTGCCGAATCAGTGGCCTTTCCCGGTTGTGCGCCACTCAAAAACCTGCTGGATGCCTTTCGGGATCAAGGAGGAAAGCTTTATATTTGCGCTCCACCGTTAGAGTTTCGCAAAATCAGCGAAAACAATCTCATTGATGGGATGAATATTGTGCACGCCGAAACTTTCGGAGAGCTTTACATCAGTGCTGATAACATCCTGGTGTATTAGAAATTCCGCAACCATAGTTTGTTCAACAGGTAGAAGTCGAGTACACTTATCAAGGTCTGATAATTATTTGCAGTTATCAAGCATTTGAGAGTAGGCGGATATGAAGGATAAGGAAAAACAAGACAGCAAAGATATTAAGCGCGAAGAAAAACGCGCTACCGAAACAGCAAAACAACTGGCCAGAGAGCAGGCGAGAAGAAAAATTGATATTGCCCGGGAAGAGGCAGTACAGAAAGATCAAGCCGCAAGAGAGGCAAAACGCACAGAGAAGCGTAAAGCGGAAGACGCCGGTCGGATTGTTAAAGAGCAAGCTCGAAGAAAGGCTGATCTTGCCAGAGAAGAAGCAATTCAAAAAGATCAAGCCACTAAAGACATCAAGCGCAAAGAGAAAAGTGCGGTAGAAGACGCTGCACGAGAGGTAATAGACCAAACAAGAAGAGAAGCCGAAATAGTTAGGGAAAAAGCGATATCCGATGAGCAAGAAGCGCGAAGGAGCAATTAAATCCCTGCCTAGTCTATTAATATCAACAGCAACCCCGGAACACTAAACGGGTTTGTTTATCAAATATCGCTTTAAGGACATCTTCGGCCCTGTTAAGGAACCTTCAGGTTAATACTAGCGGTTCAGGTTGGTTGTTTGAGGTAACTCTTGGCTTATTCTGCTAGTAAAAACGCCTTTATCTCTTCCCCGATCTCCCGGCTCTTGGTGAATATGGCGTTATGACCTGCCCCGGGATAAAGCACCAGCCTGGCGTTGGGAATACCGGCCGCAGTTTCCTTAAGGGGATAGAAGAAATCATCCTCCCCTCCGATTACAAGAGTATCTGCACGAATGTAGCTCAGGTTGCATCCCATATTGAGCCTGTCTTCTGCCTCGATTTCCACTATGCCGTCAGAGGGGTCTGAGGGAATTATCATTGGCCCCATAAGCCAAGACAATCCGGCAAATAATGATTTGTTTATGCCTGTCGGGTAAATTGCACTGCCTAAAAGACTGGCAGCCTGCCTGCGCCTGCCCAGGCTGGAAAGCCTGGCTACCTCCATCTGTAGTTTTTTGGCCTCCGGCCTCAGGTAGCAGCCAGTCATGGCCAGCACCAGCCGCCTGACCAAAGATGGATGAATGGTGGCAAACTCCTGGGCGATGGCACCCCCGGTGGAGATACCCATGATATCGGCGCGCCCGTCGAGTTCGTCCCGTATCATGCAGGCATAATCATGCGCCATCTCCGCCAGTGAATAGCCTTTTGGCAGTCCGGGTTTCCGGTTGATCAGGTAAATACGGTAGTTGTTTTCGAGGACTTTCAGAAAGCCAATGCTCATTCTAAGCATAAACCTGGAAGGCGGCTTATGTACGAAGGAAAGCCCTTCAAAAACCACCAGGTTGCGCCCCCCTGTGCCGAAACGGCCGTACGGCAGTCCGTTCTTGGTATACCCGGTGGTCACTTTGCCAGCAGTCATAACAATCCCCACCCTGTATTATATAACCTGCTTTCAATTATTCAAGTGGCAAGTACCGAGGTCAAGCGGTGTGGCGCAGCCCTCCTGCCGGTCATTACGCCAACTGATAAGCCGAGTGAAAGGATACAATCTGTTGTAACCAACGTATGGTTCCATAGTCTTGCGGTTAGTGTGTTTGATATTTAATTAGAAAACGCCCGGAAAAGCTATTCTAAACGGTCTTAACTTATGCTATATTGCTTGCACCTCAATTTATCTCCGCCGATTATTCCAAGGAGGGTTGCCCCGATGGCTATCAAGATTGTTACCGACTCAACGTCCGATCTGCCCAAGGCTCTGGCCGATGAACTGGGTATCACCGTAGTGCCCGTATATGTACTCTTTGGCAACAATACCTATCGTGACCGCATCGATATTTCCGAAAACGAGTTTTACGACAAATTGCTCAATTATCCGGTTCACCCCACCACCTCTCAGCCCAGCCCCCAGGATTTTGCCGATGTCTATTCAGAGCTTGCCAAAGATGCCGACGGCATTATCTCGGTTCATATCTCAAGCAAGCTGAGCGGCACCTATAACTCGGCAATGCAGGCCAAAGAGATGGTTAAGGCAAGTTGCCCGATAGAGGTTATAGACTCAAGCAACGTCTCAATGGGCCTGGGGCTTATTGCAATTCGGGCTGCCCAGCTTGCAGGTTCCGGCAACACGTTCCAGCAGGTTGTTGAAGAAATACGGCAGTTAATACCCAAAATCCATGTCTGGGCCTTGTTCGATACCTTGAAATACCTGGCCAAAGGCGGGCGGGTCGGCAAGGCAAAAGCCATGATGGGTTCAGTACTTAATATCAAACCGCTGCTGATTGTGAAAGACGGTGAATTGATGCCGGCTACCAAGGCCCGCAGCCGGGAAAAAGGCATAGATTTGCTTTTTGACTATGCTGTCAAATCTACCGGCATCCAAGATCTGGCCGTAGTGTATACCACAACCCTTGATGAGGCACAGGCATTGGCTGACCGTATGGGAGCTATATTTGAACGTGAGCGTATCAAGATAGCCAGGCTGGGTCCAGCGCTGGGCGTACATGCCGGTCCCGGTACGTTGGTTGTAGCTGTCAGGGTGTCGTAGCGAGCGGCTGCTCTGGCTATAACTAATGGACCTGACTCTGGTGAAACCATGCCCTTCTGAAATAGATTGGATAACCACCATGCACAAATTTCACGATTAGGCCAATCCAGCAACTGCCAGTAATTTAAGTGATAAAAACCGCCAGCCTTTTAACTCGGCAGGAGTTTATCCTGAAACAAAGGAGGCCGTGGCCGAATATTTAATGGTGTACTTTAAGCCGCCAGCGGCAAATCCACGAAGAAAGCAGCGCCCTTGCCGGCTTCACTCTCCACCCAGATTTTGCCTCCGTGAGCCTGGACTATGCCGTGGCAAATCGCCAGGCCGAGGCCGGTGCCTTCCCCTACGGGTTTGGTGGTGAAGAAGGGGTTGAAGAGTTTGAGTGCAGTGCTTTTGTCAATTCCGAGTCCGTCATCTGCAACCGTAAGCCTTACAAAACCATCGACTCTTCGGCTAGTGATATTCAGTTTGCCGCCGTTATGGGCTTGCTTCATCGAGTACTCTGCGTTCAAAATCAGGTTGAGCAGAACCTGCTGTATCTGGGAGAAATCGGCAACGACCCTGCCGGCTTCCGGCTCGAGGCTGCATATCACGTCAATATTGGCTGTTACATGGTCATGCCGGCGAAATTCCAGGGTCCGGTTGATCAACTCGTTTAAGTCCATGGACTCCATGGCGTGCGGGTGGCTGCGGGCGAAGGCAAGCATGTTCCTCACCACCTTGGCGGTTCTTTGGGCTTCCCGGTAAATGGTGTCGATATCGGCCTTGATGTCCCCGGGAAGCTCCCTTTCACTTAACAGTTCGGCAAAGCCCAGAACCCCGGTCAGGGGATTGTTGATTTCATGGGCGATACCGGCGGCAAGCTCCCCCAGAGATGCCATGCGATCAGTAATAATCAACCTTTCCTGCATCTTTTTGGACTCGGTAATATCCCGGTAGATATGTACCGAGGCGCCAATTTCACCGTTTTCATCAAATACCGGCGAGGCGGTTATTTCAAAGATTGATTCAGAAGCCGGTTCGATATACTCCAGGCAGCAGGTTTTGCCGGTCTTGATCATCTCGACATGCGGGCAGCCGGGCACCGGTTCATTCAAACCATGTACTACCTGGTAGCAGAGCTTCCCGGTGAATGTTTCAAAACCGGCTCCGAAGGCTTTCGCGCAGGCAAGGTTGCCGCGGAGGATTTTTTGCTCACAATCCAGTATCAGTATGGGGTCGGCAATAGAGTTGAAGGTTGCGGTCCACTCCTTGAGGGCTTGTTTAAGGTTTCCTTCCGATATGTGAAGCTTGATTTCCGCTTCCCGGTACCGGCCGATAAACCAGCCGGCAACAGCTCCGAAAGCAATCATGCCCAGTTCGACCACGAAATTGAAAGAGGCAATTCTGGTTGTTATCAGTTCAAGCGGGAAAAGATATTTGGCAAGGATGAAAGCGCCCATGATGCCGCCAGCCAGCCAGCTGGCCCTGGCTCCGAACCGCCATGCGGCAACCATTACCGTAAGGACGAAGGCCAGGCGCTGAACCGGAATGAAAAGTTCGTGCCACTGGCCACCGGACAGATTAATGCCGTCAAGCAGTGCCAGCAGGCCGACAAGGCCAACCAGCATTACGATGTAGAAGAAAAAACGGTTCTTGCAGCTGTCTTTCATGATCTTCTCCAGCATGTACTAATAATACACCTTAAACAGTAGCGATATAATACCTCAATCAACCTGTCTTTAACTAATAATTTGAATTTGGTGGAAAATACCGGCAATTGTTGTAGCTAATAACCACCAGTGCGGTTTATAATAGGGCAATGCTGGTACCGGGGATAAATGATGTAAGCTATGAACAGGCGCCGCCTCGCATGCGCGGTACCGTCGCCCGCCGGCGCTTACTCGACACCCTGCATTCCCGCCTGGGATATCACTTTCAGATACTGCTGGCCCCTGCCGGCTACGGCAAGACGACATTGCTTGCCGATTTTGCCCGTGAACTGGATGCCCCGGTATGCTGGTATACCCTCACTGAAACCGACTGCGATCCGGTCAGTCTTTTCGCGGGGCTTGAGCAGGCGATTCAGGCTGCCTTTCCGGCATTCCGTTTGCCGGTTCATACCGGTTGCGATAACACCCCGTCCGCTATATCCAACGCCCTGGCAGAGATTACGCGTAATATACCGGATTATTTCATCCTGGTGATAGAAGACCTGCATATCATCAGCCGCTCACTTTCCGGCGAACTGGTCGACAGGCTAGCCCACAGCTGGGCGGAAAACGGCCACCTGGTGCTGTCCGGGCGCTCTCTTGAAGGATTCAACCGGATAAGCGACTGGCTGGACCGGCAGCAGGCAGTCCGGTTGACGGCGGCTGAACTCTCCTTCACTGCCGATGAGGTGAAGATTGTTGCCTTTGAGCGAAACGCGCATGAAATGGACGATACCGCCGCTGTGCAGATTGTCGAAAAAACCGGCGGCTGGCCGCTGGGCGTTTCACTGCTGTTGAACTCAACACAAAATACGGGTGATATGCCAGGCCCGGCCAGCCAACAGCTATTCGGTTTCTTAAGCCGGCAGGTGCTGGACCGCCAGCCCGAACACTTGAAAAGGCTGGCGCTTGATTTGTCGATATTCGGCATAATCGAACCGGAAGTCGCTGCCCGGGTGCTGGACGTCGAGTCCATCAGAAAAGGGCTTGGTCAACTGGTTGAAGCCAATCTTTTTATTACTGAAATGGGTTCTGATAAATTCCAGTTTCACCAGCTTTTCAGGCAGTTCCTGCAGTTTCAACTCAAGGCGCGGGAACCGGGCAGGTTTGAAGAGCTTAATACCCGGGCCGCATCCAGATATGAGCAACTGGAAAGGCATGAACCGGCCATCGAGCATTATATCAACGGCGGGAGGCTGGAATCCGCCGCCGGACTGATAAAAAGAACAGGCCAAAACAAACTGCGCCAGGGACGCTGGGCGAGCCTTGCCGGCTGGATAGAACGCTTGCCGGAGCAGCAGCGGGAAAGCGACCCGGAATTAGCGATGCTTTACGCACATTGCCTGGTGCATACCGGCCAGCCCAGCCGGGCGGGGCAGATGATTACGCGTCTGCTTATGGATCATATGCCTGGTCTTGACCGGGCCGGCAAGACCAGAGCGCTTTATATCCGCTCCAGCGCCTGCCGACTGGTGGGTCAGCATGCACTTTCCCTCAAAGATGCTCAAGCCGCCGAAGCCCTGCTTGCTGGTGACTGTAACCAAACAGAGCTTATGGGTGATATTTACGCCCGGATAGGCCATCTGTATTTTGACAAGGGTGAATTTACCCAGGCGATGATCAATTTGAAGAAAGCAAAGGAATTGTTCGACCAGCTTTTTGACCTGGAGAAATCCTCTTTCGTAAGCAACACCCTGGGGGGTGTGTATAAAAATCTGGGCGATCTGGAACAGGCTTCGGTGTACTACGAGTATGCACGCCAGGGTTTTATCAAAACCGGCAACCGCGCCAATCTTTCGATGGTTTTATCCAATATCGCCTATGTCCAGCACAAGCACGGCATGCAGGAAGACGTTCTGACCACCCTTGGCGAAGCCAGGGAAAACGCACGGGCGGCAGGCTACCTTCGCATCGATTCCATCATCGCGCTGGCCTATGGCGAGGTTTACCGGGATCTCGGGCGGTATGACCAGTCTCTGAAAGCGTATAACGAGGCCCTGGAACTGGCCAGGAATTCCCAGGAGAACAACATCGTCGCCTATGCCAAGGCCGGGCTGGGCGAAACATACCGGGTGATGGACGAGATTGCCAAGGCCTCTTTCTGGACCAGAGAGGCGCTGGCCCAGACCAAATCGGAAAAACAGCCTTACGAAACGGCTTTATTCAAACTACAGCTCGGCATGGTTTTACAAGGACAGAAAAACCACGTTGAGGCGGCTTCCCTGTTAAAGGAAGCCTACAAAGAGCTTTTGATTATCGGCGACCAGGACGGGCTGGCCAAAACCTGCTTTGCGCTTGCCGGTGCCGCTTTTTCGCAAAAAGATTACGAAGCCGCCGGCCGCTGGTTAAACAGCATGCTTGGATACACCCGGAGCCTGGGTTACGATGATTTTGTAGTAATCGAAGGCCTGCGCAGTCCGTTACTGGTACAATTTGCCGCCGCCAAAGAAATCGGCGGCCGATACTTTGTGCATCTGGTAGAGCGCATCAAGCAGAAGCGGGAACACGTGGATTTCTGCCGGACCATCGATTCCAAACCAGTCCATCTGGCCGAGCTCAAATCCTATGCCCTGAATGAAACCCGGGTCATCCTGGACAAACACGAAGTTGGTGACAGCGCTTGGCGTTCGAGCCGGGCCAGGGAACTCTTCTTCTTCCTGCTGGGCAATACCGGCAAAACCGCAGAAGAAATAGCCGCCGAGCTGTGGCCGGACCTGCCGCCGGCAAAGGCCATCAGCAACTTCCATATCAACCTGTTCCGCGCCCGCCGGGCCACCTCTCCGGGGATCATAATTCATGAAAACGGGCGCTATACAATCAGCCCCGAAATAGACCTTTGGTATGACGCGCGGGAATTTGACACAAAATGCCACGAGATCGCCCGGCTGCCCATCGATAAACGTATCCAGGCTTCGGAACGGATAATCGAGTTGTATCAAGGGCCTTTTATGCCGGGGTTCAACACAGAGTGGGTCAGCCGGAAGAGAGCCGAACTTGAAAACCGGTACCTGAAGCTTCTTTTCGAAATGGTCGGCTACTATGCCAAAAACGGCCAGGTGGACCGGGTAGTTGCGCTGGTGGATAAGGTGCTGGATACCGAACCGGATGACGACGAGGTTTATTTCCAGGGGATACAGGCTTACCTGGCAATGGGCGAACCCCTTTGCGCCTATCATCTTTACAAGCGTTACCTGGCAAACATCAGGGAACTCAACGCCGAACCCGAACCGCGCATCGAAAGGCTCGCCCGGAACCTGTCGTTCAATTGATAATTTCTTGACCTGAAGATACCTTTTAACAGCGGCTGTTGCCGCCTTTTATTATTTGGTAAGAATCTGGTAAGAGCTCTTAAGTTATCATTAGCCAAAATATCCATAAAGGAGTTGTCTAATGCGTAACGCCAAATCCATCCTCAGAACAATACTGGTTATCACCGCTGTCACCATCGCTTCGGTGCTTGCAACCGTACCGGTGGCTGCCTGGCCCGTGGCAACCGGTCCGTAATCTCCATCCCGGTCCGGGGGCTTTGGAATGTCAGTCCGAGGCCCCCGGAACCAAGCCTGTTGAATAGATAGTTGGAAAGAGCCTGTGAAACAAATTGTTCTTTAGCCCAAAACCGCGCCTGCTGATTGTCGAAGACGAACCCATCATCCGGGAGATGTGCCTGCGCATCCTTACGTCCAGGGGTTTTGCAGTTCAACTTGCCCCGGATGGCCTGGCAGGCATGGAGCAACTATCGCAGAAACACTTCGACTTATGCATCATAGATATCAAGATGCCGGGCATGAGCGGCAAGGAACTGTACAACTGGCTGGTTGAAAACCGGAGCGAAACAGCTAAACGCGTCATATTCACTACCGGCGATACCATGTCTGAAAGCGTTTTGGCTTATATCAATAAAAGCGGCCGGCCGGTTCTGGTAAAACCGTTCACTTCAGCCGAGTTAGTTGAGATCATCAGGCAGAATCTGCCGGAAGGGCGCTAAAGGCGGAACCGATCTACGCGCCTATTTTAACAAGTAGATAATTCTATCGACTGCCGCGATTGGCGATTTAAAAGCTTTAATTTTACGATCCCGGAGGACGGGCTCGAGGCCCAAGCCAAAGCCATAGTGCATCTTGTCGTAGAATTTCACCGGTAGCCACATCAATATAGAGCAATATTCCACCGTATTTATTCGTGTGTGGAAGAGGGCTGCCGAAGGTTACCACTTCATCTTCTTGCCAGCCGAACTCGATCAATTCTTCCTTGGTGATATCAAGGCGGCCCAGATACACCATCCAAATACCCTGCTCGCCCTGTGTTTCATCATAGTATATGCGCTCTTCAGCTTGGGCATGAAAGGCTGGCGGAACTTTACTGAAAGCAATGTCGATGGCTTCCCTGCTGGACGTGTTGAATTCAATGCCCGGTGGGTGTATATCTACTCTGAAGCTTTTCTCATCGAGAACGGCTGATACAGGAATAGTATGCATGTATGTGAATTCTATCTGCGTAATGCCAGTATCCACTGGCTTGAATACAAAGTACTGGTTGCCTCTGTCATCAAGAAGCTCAAACCCAAACCAGACAAAGCTGCTTTCCACCAGTTCAAGATAATGGCTGTTATAGGTGGCAGTCCAGTCCAGGCCCAATCTTGGATTTCGAGGCAGTGCTATAGCAAACAACTCGCCAATTTCAATTTCGATTTCTTCATAAAGCTGGTAATACGTTGGAATATCCAGCCAGGACTCTATTGAAGTCATAGTAACGGTGGTTGTTTGACCTGGTGCGGTTACGGTTTGTGTTACCGGGGCTGATTGACAGCTCATAAGGCCACTGACGGTGGCAAGCATTATGCATATCAAGAGCTTTCTTTTTAGAGCACTCATCTCAAGTTTCATTCCACTCTTAAAACAGATATTGTCAACATAATACAACGCAAAGCGAAGCACCTTATCGCTTCCCTCAATTACATGATCCAAAGATAACTATATAAGGAAACCGATATTGAACCATATGACGATACCAGCAAGAAGCAGGTAAGGGAGGAAGACCGGCAGCATAAGCCACCCGTTTATCCTTGCTATTTTAGCCCATACAACTGCCAGGATAAGGCCGCTTGTAAACACCAGCCATATGGCTGCGCCGTTCAATGGTGTATCCAGCACGAACTTCCATCCATCGGTGTATGCGCCAGCGCTGGTCCTGACCATCAGCCAGATGCTGCGTAAGCCAACGTAAAACAAAGCCAGTGAGGCAATAGGGGCAAGCATTTTTACCAACGGTTTCCCGGCCAAAGCAACCATGACAGCAAACCGGCGATAACAACAGCAATACCCGCGATTATCAACATCGTAGGAGCAGAAGAGGCTTTTTGAACGAGCACTCCATTATCTCCCCATACCCAGTCACCGTTACTGTCTATGCGGATAGCGTAAATATCATATGTACTGGAAATTTTATGGCCGTCGGTAGCTCTTGAAGCTACGATTACCCCGCCTTGTCCATCGCTGATTATATTGGAGTATCCTATCATATGGAAGGAAGGAGCCCTGTATACTTCTGCCTTTTGCCTCAACCAGGCATGGTTATCATCGGCGTTTTCCTTTTGAACGTACAACTTATAAGTTCTGGTATTATTATAGTCCATGTCCATCCAGAATCGTATTGAATTAATCCTTTGAAAGTAGTTTACGCTTTGTTGAGCATTGTCCATACCGCCACTGATATCGAAAGATGGATCTTTGCCGGTTATCTCTCTACCGTTGTCACCCCATAGCAAGGAGCCGTCAGCCTCTATATGCTGTTCGTATTGTTTGCCACCGGTTTGCCAGTATAAATAAACTCCACCGCTGCCATCATTTACCATAGCAGGCGGACCAGGCGGTGGAAGAGCCCCTGCGGCAAGGAAAGGAACAAGCATAAACAAAGTGAGAAACAACGCGCCAAAAGCCAGAGATGCCCCTATCAGCGCAGGATGCCGCCTGAGTATGTTTGTCTTTGCTTTGTCGGTACCGGCTTTTGCTCGCTTATTACCGGTCAAAGCATAAGCTGCCTGATAGACGCTTATCTGGTAATACCTGAGAAGAATATCGAAAGCGTTTGAATCTCCCTCGCACATTTGAGCAATGACTTGCTCCTGGTTTTCCATAAGCTTATGTTATCACACCCTCATAACAATATAGTCCGGGACAGTTGAAAATGTTCGGTTTTGCCAAAAGCGCATTGCATATAAAGGGTGTGGCGCTCGGGTAAATAAGGGGCGTTAGTTCGAGGAGATTTAGAGGTTAATGTGTAAACAGCGCAAGCGATAACCGGGTCATAGGCCGGTCATTTTGTTTTGGTTGCTTGACATCCAGCTGACTGCGTAGTCTACGATATCTCTTTGGCGAACAAGCCGGGTTATTGCCTTGCCGATTGTCATTTTATTGGTTTTATCCGGGTATTCCCTTTCGAACGAAGTTCCGATCTCGTCGAAATTACCATCGTATGACTTAAAATCTGCCAGCTCCTGCCATTGCCGGCAGCCGTTAACCATCATAGGGGCTCCGAAATATTCTACTGTTTTGCCGGGATATTCGGCCCGGTATTCTGCCAGATGAAAAGAGGAATTGGTCTTGTAACTTGCACCAAGAAGCATTACCCATCCATCGAGTTCATATATCCTGGCCAGCGGCGAACCATCACCAAAAGGATAATCCAGGCTGTGATTCCGGGTTATTATATCAGCATATTTTCCCCGGGCAGAGAAAGATATATGGGGGTGGCTGCTTCTTGTTACTCCGTTTTGTTTGCGGAAGGTCTCCGGGATTACGCCTACACCCCGGGTCGGAGTGAATACCCGGTCATAAGGCGGCATTTCCCTGCGTATTGTATGCCACCATGATTCAGGCACAGGAGGGTTGCGCCACGTTGCCGGATCAGTCAGGTTAGTGGAAAAGGTCGGCATCACCAGCGTTCCGTCTGCGCCCAGTATCTCTTCTATGGCCAAGATTACCGCAACAGCTCCTCCGCAGACCCATCCCGGTGAACTGAGCGATGAATGAAGCAGGAGTGTCATCCCGGGTTTGACGCCCACTTCACCGAACCCGGCTTTCAAAGAAGAGATGGTCAGCGGTGAATCTTTATCTTCTATTTTCTTTATTGCTTCTTCTTCGCTCATCGAATATTAAGGCGGGTAAGAACAAATTACCAATATTGTTTCTTCAATCATATCGGAGTTAAGAGTCTGTATGTTGACGTGAGTGAAATTTGACCAGAAACAGATATATCAATGCACCCAATACATTGGCAAATATAATGACGAGGGTCCAGATGAGTTTGTCATTAGTCCCTTTACTTGGGAAATCCTGATCCTTACGCGAGAGACAATCAAGCAGCGCCCACACCCAAAACACTAGCCCGCCTATAATCAGAACAGCATATAGAATTGCAAAAACCGTCATATATATATGACCTCCCCGTTACACTGGACAGTGGATTCTATCACCGTAGGGTCATAAAGTAAAAACGCATAACATAAAACGATAACTACGCGAATTCGATGTTGCTGGCTGGTGGCCATTTTTATAATAGTTAAGTCAGATAATTTTACAGCGAGCGGCTACTCTTGTATAACTGAGCTGATAACGGACAGCAGCTCTTTTTGATTGAAAGGTTTGCTCAGATATTTTGTAGCCCCCATAGACAACATCAGGCTTTCTTGAAGTTCCCCGCCTTTACCGGTCATGGCAATTATAGGAACAGGGTTAGAAGATTGTTGTTTGATTTTAATAGATGCTGTACATCCATCCATGACCGGCATAAACAAATCCATAATAATGACATCCGGATTTTGCGTCAGGGCTATCTTGACTGCCTCAGATCCGTCGCAAGCCTCAATGGGAGTATAATAACCATCAAGCATCTCGGATATTAATGTGCGAATGTGCTCTTCGTCATCAACTATTAACACCCTGGGTTTAACCGGGTTAATATTTAAATCTTCTGCCATAGCGTTATGTTGTTAAGCTATCATAAATTGCCGGTATCTGCAAGAGCTTTTATAGCCAATATTCAGAAATTTAAGGTTAATAATAAGGTTTCATTTAGCCTGCCTGGTTAGCAAAGCCACAAAGCAGAATATTCCCAATAAAAATTGTGTATAATAAGACAGCAATAGTTCCAAGAAGGGGAAACGCATGAAAAAGATTGGCCTGGGGTTGTTGGCAGTATCAGTACTGGCGGTAATCGGAACCATGATCTGGGCAATGGTAACCGAGGCTGAAAGCACGCCGGTTGTCGTCTATATCGTTTTGGGTGCGGCCGGTTTGGGTGCCATCATATTGCTGGCAGTGGCTGTGTATGAGCGCAAGAAACAGGAAAAGCAGGAAACGTTCGAAAGGAGAAATAATTAAAATGCTGGTAGTTACTTCACCTACTATTCCGGGTAAGAACATCGTCAAAACCATTGGGCTTGTAAGGGGTTCGACCATTCGAGCCAAACACCTTGGCAAAGACATAATGGCAGGTTTCAGAAGCATGGCTGGCGGGGAAATAGGCGAATATACACAGATGATGGCCGAAGCCCGCGAACAGGCGCTTCAGCGCATGATACAGGATGCCGAAAGCAAGGGAGCCAATGCGGTGATTTCCCTCTCCTTCGGCACTGCTATGGTTATGCAGTCTTCAGCCGAATGCATAGCCTACGGCACCGGGGTGGTAATCGAATAAATCGAATCGCGTTCTCTTCGTTGCGGTATCATTACCGGTTGTGCTCTAGCCTTGGTTCCCCTTTGGTTCAGGTTCTTCGAGTGAGATGATCTGTTCCTTGTTCACCGCAACAAACGGAGCTTCCCATTTAGTCTTGCTGGCTTGAGAGAATATGACGACGCTTGTAAGCGGCAGAAACGAAGGCATGTCTTCGAGCACCTGCCAGACATGCTGGTAGTTTGCCCGGTAAACATCACCAGTAATTATGTATGACGAAGTCCTTATGGTTACCTGCGAGGTTAGCTTTTGGGTGTAGGGGTAGGGCTTGGCATCCATTTTAGCGCCTATGCCCCGGCCTGAATCGGCATCGAAAGTCGCCGCCAGGTGTACCGAATCCTTGTTGATGAAGGAATCGTTCAGCGATTCTTCTATTCCGTCAGAATTCTGTATCCGGACATTTCTGAGCTCAAGGAACTTGCCCCGGTTTTCAACTCTTTTTACCGAAATCGAACTGAGGATGTCGAGCAGCCGGTCTTCCCTGGGGTGATATACAAAACCGGTAATCAGCTGGGATTGGGTGAAGAGTTTAACAGGCAGCCATTCCGATGTTTCCATTAATGATAGTTCCTTAACGCCAGTCGATCCAAGATATCAGTAATTATACACTAGTGGACATCTATTATTAAGACTTTTTAAAGAATATTCAGTCGATATTTCATGTTTCTAAAGTGATACTAAAATAATGGATATTAAAACCCCCGGCAGGCTATAATAACATCACCCAACTTCAGTCAGGTTGCGGGTTTATTATGATTATTTGGCAGGAGGCAAAGAACCGTGTTCAAACCATTCGCTTCAACCGGTTTCAAACAATGTATCAGTTTGGTGATATCCCTGGCATTCATAGCTGCTCTTCTGCCGGCTTGTGGCGGTGGAGACCCCCAGCCTACCACTCCGGCAACAACAGCGGCACCGGTAAGCACCACACCGGCCACGACATCTACTCCGGCTCAGCCAACCACTACGTCAACACCGCCTCCAACTAGCACAACAGTACCGCCTGCAACCGTTGCTGAAGACGGCGCCATAAACGGCATTCTCAGCCCTGAAAACCTGAGAGTGTCCGCCGCCGGGATAGCTATCGAAATCTCTCCGGTATGCCTGAACGAACCAGCCGACATAATCATAACCCCCAGGCAGGATTTGCCATTGCTGGGAGAAATTGCTGTAACCGGTTATGATTTCGATATCAACACGGCTGAAGAACTTGCCGGCGTAATGACCATAACCATCCCATACGATAAAGAACAGCTGAGTGCGGGTATGGCTGCCCAGGAAAGTGTCGGTGCAGCGTATTTTAATGAAATTACCAGGCTGTGGGAGAACGTCAGCTACGAAATAGACGAAGCCAGGGGTGCAGTTGTCATCACCACAGACCACCTGTCTGTTTACGGGGCGTTCGTTGTAGGCAGAGAATATACACGGGCAGCATATATCGAATACACCATGCCAAAAGTGGCTATAAGAGCTGCCAGCGCGTCATCGACTTATGCTAACGTAATTAGCGAAGCTATCGATCAGAATATGGTACCCGGGCCTTCAGCGCTTGAACTTGGCAATGGTATTGTAAGTGAATGGCTGGGCATTTCCGGTGCCGGCCTTACCGCGTTAAGCACCACAGTTTACAGCACCGAGCTTCTTAATGGTATAAGCGGCGCTATGACCAATCTTGGACTGCTTTCAGCTATTGCCCAGGCAGCCGTCGATTACCAGAGCGGCAACAGTGTCGCCCTGCACACCAATCTGATAAAAAATCTTTCCTACTACGCTGTATCTAAATTCGGTTCTGCCATCCTTCAACTGGGCTCTGTCGGGGTATTCGCCATTGATTACGCTCTTTCCAAATTCGCCAATGAAGCGATTTCCGGCAGGAAAGATATATACCAGGAAGCCTACCGGCTTTACTATATGAAAGCAGCCAAGCGGACTTCCAAAGACTGGTACTACATTCTCATGCCGATGGCCAAAGAGTCAAAAACACCCGCTGAACTCAATTCTAAAATCATGGCTGAGATCGACAGATATTGCGCTGAGTTTTGGCAGGATGAGCTTGAAGTCGCATTCTATCAGGACCAGGCGCAAAAGAACGGCTTTACAGGCGGCGGCGGTTTGAACCAGTCAATTAAGACCGAGCTGAGCAACAATCATAAATTCGAACTGCTTCAGGGCACACTGCAACCTGTATTTACCAACATTGCCCGAAAAATGGCCGCCGAACAGGAGACTCTGGTCAGGAAAGAACTGGACGCAATCGCCAAACAGCTTAATAGGATTGTAACCATCCAGGTTTTCGACAGCACCTACGATGAAGCCGATCCCAAGCCGGATAAAGCCAGGTATGCCGGTTTTACCGTCCGCATTGCGCCGCTGGCTGATGAGGTTACGGATAAAGAAAAATGGCAGGCAGAGATAGACGACCAGGGCAAAGCCAGCCTGCCTTTCAGGGTACTGGGGCATATAATGGCAGGCTCCCCCAGCCAACTCCAGATCGTATCACCCGATGAGGCGGATGAAATAGTGAAAGAAGTCGAGTTTATAGTTACGCCACCCACGGTTCAGGTGGATATTACCGACGGGCCCGTCTCTGGCAGCCTGATATATGCCAGCGGTACTTCCAATTCCGTATCGGGAGACGGGGTCCGGGCAGCTGTTGCTTCAGCAGGCACGATAACCATCGGCAAGGAAGGTGTGTTTTCGGTTGAAGTACCTTATGCAACTACCACTCGGAAGGACGGAACTACCAACTGGACCATAGAAACCACCAGTCTCATCATGGAGGGCAACTGGGATAACGATTTAAAAACGGGAAGCGTGGATATCAGCTGCATCGTCGACGCCAGCGGTATTGCCAGGGATTCATTCACTGATGACCCGGGTATGGAAAAGCATTATGTGAGAACCCAATGGGATTATCTATATACCATGGCAGGTTCAGGCACTGTTAAACTGGATGGCGGCCAAATGGTGATGACGGTAAAATTCGTGTACAGCCGCAGTGGAAAATCCACTATGGGGATTTACAATTATTACAATGAGGAGTGGCACGCGCCCGAAAACCCGATCATCACCGATTTGAGTGGCTCGTTCAGCGCTACATGGATTTACCGGTTCAACGTGGAATAATACTATATTACTGCAGAAGGAGCAGCCGGGCCATCAACAATCCGGGCAAACCGTGAAGTACTGGGTTTCGCACCAGTCGCCGGGTGTGCCGTTTGAATCAATCGCCCGTACCCTCCAGTAGTACTGTAGCGAATATTCCAACGCTTCACCCTTATAATAGTACTGGTAAGTCGTGACGTTGGTGTCAATTACCGGTGCCACGAAATCCCTTTCAATGCTTAACTGAAAATCGTAAGAAGCGGCACCGGCGGCTTCGTTCCATAAAAACCTCGGCCACTTGTCGGTATCCCCCATACCCAATGGAGGAAAAACCGGGTCAGGTACGTTAGATACGGTTGTAGTTGCCGGCTGGGTCGAAGACGTTGGGGGCGGTTCGGTGGCTGTGGTTGTCGCAGAGGGCTCCTGTGAAGTGGTTGGGTTTGAAGAAGTAGTAACCGGGGCAGTGGTGGTTACATCGTTTGTAGCAGGAGTAGTTGCAGTAGCATCTCCGCAGCCTGCAGCCAGGCAGACAAAGCTACATATTAAGATGCCGGTAAAAACCAGTGAAATGAATCTGCCTTTCAAATCCGGGCCCGCCTTCCAGTTAAATATCTTCTACCCTTAATAAAAATTGGCGCCGGTAATAATGAGTTAATTAATTAAAACTGTTTCCACGTTAATATTACTTCCTGTGCAAAATATAAGTCAATATATTTGGACAATATGCCGGGATTAGTCAATTATTTGATAATAAAGACTGATAACAGTTTTAATAAACATCAACTAACAGTGCCGGTGTCCGGCGTGTTATTATAAATCTGACAACAGATCCATCATTATTATGCGGGAGGTAGATTATGTTGATAGATACGAATGATGCCGTCATTGCCCCGGAGTTTGAAGCAACAGACAGCCAGGGCCATACGATACGCCTTTCGGACTTTAAGAATAAAAAGAACGTAATGCTGGTGTTCAACCGGGGATTCAGCTGACCACACTGCCGGGCGCATATGGCGCAGTTGCGCCAGGATTACCGAGAGTACGTCAACAGAAACACCCAAATAATCGCCATAGGCCCTGAAGATTCCAATACATTTGCCGCCTGGTGGCAAGAAAACCGGATGCCGTTTACAGGCATACCCGATCCCGATCATGTTATCGCTGGTTTATATGGCCAGCAGGTTAAACTACTCAAACTCGGGCGTATGCCGGCCAGCGTACTGATCGACAAGCAAGGCAATATCAGGTTTGCTCATTTCGGCGAATTGATGAGCGATATTCCACAAAGCCGGCAGATGCTTTCGCTGATAGATGAACTGAACGCCGAGAATTAAAATAACAACCTGCAGCAGGTAAATTCGGTATTTAAAGGCGCCTGTTAGAGAGTAAATTATTTAGAGGTAATCAGCATCAGAATAGCGCTGTGGCGACAAAAATAAACCTTGCAAAAGGAGTGGCGGAGTAAATCCGCCACTCTTAATTTCAGCATATTTGCCTGGCTGGTGCTTATAAACGCTAATTGGCAGCCGCCGGGCTCAATAAAGATTTACGGTCATGCGCCGGATCTTGCCGGTTGAGATATTCGGTTACCTCCGGCTTCCCAAGATATATGATGGTTAATACTCCGGCAACAGTTCCCAGCGGAATGTTGGGGATGCTTAATACTGCTTGAGCTATACCCAGGCCGCGAGCCCAGCTCCTGCCTTGAAGAGTGCCGATACCCGCAGCCAGCGAGATAACAAAATAAGCCAGCAGAAAGACCAGCCCAATACTGGTGACAGCAGTTATTATACCCGGAACTCCTCCGAAGACCAGCCATGGGCCCATGTAAATGTCCCAGTAATTACTGAATCCGAAAATAACCGGTAATGCTATGAGCACCATCGCCAGAATACCAAAGAAAGTTGTAATTGCACAAAATAGCTGCCAGACGGCTACCAGGGTCAGGTATTGTGGTCTCTTCATCGTTTCCTCCTGAGTTTTTGATAAACAGGTGTTATAAATAACCTGCCTTTATTAATAACGTTCTTATATCGGAATAGTTAGCCTCTGGTTTCTCAACTTTGCCGGTTGGCAAATGTTATTAAAAATAATTGAGTTTTCTGCTATCAACGGCAGCGTCGGCCTGGGAATCGATTAATCATGTCAAGGCAGCAGTGTATAATGAGTATGGTAAGACGATTCGAGGGGGTGTGTAATGGTGAATATGGATTGCAAAATGAAATGTCACTACTGCGGGGAGGTGTTTATCGTGGCGTCCTTGACCACTCCGCTTCCGGAGCATAAACACGGCAATAAAACCTGTCCCGGTTCCGGAAAAGAAGGCAATCTGCTGTCTATCCATCAGAAGAAGCGAACCTGTTAGAGCCAACGCGAAGCTTTGAAGAAAAAATCGCATCAACCAGGCTTTTGAGGTCAAGTTTTATGTATAAGTCGGAATAATGAAAATATACGAGCAGAATAACATCGTAGCGGACGAACCCTCCGCCATCACGGTTACCAGGCTTCACTTTCTGAAACTGTTTATTCGAAGCGCTGTGTTCATCGCGGTGATCGTGGTATACGCGGCAGATAAAGGGCTCCTTTTAGAAAGCATATACGGCGAGGTAAACGCTGCGATGTATTTGCTGATCGTTATCTGGATTCTCTTTGTTGTTGAAATGTTATTCAGGTTTTTCCCGTCAAAACATGAGAGCATGGGGAGCCAGAAACAGTTCGAAAACAACTTCGTTCAAGCCGGAGTTATTTCAACCATTGACGGGGCTATTAAACGAAAACAGTTCAGGTCGGTCGTCACCGTCGCAGCAGTCTGGGTGATTTTAAACGCAGTGGTAGGAGCCCTGTATTTTACGGGCATAATCGATGAGGGAGGATTGCTTGTTATCAGCATGTTTTATGCCGCGTCCGACCTGGTGTGCATCCTGTTTTATTGCCCTTTCCAATCACTGATAATGAAAAACCGTTGTTGTGTGACTTGCCGTATATACAACTGGGACTTTCTGATGATATTTACACTGCTGTTATTTATAAGAAGCTGGTATGCACTCAGCCTTGTTGCCATTGCGCTGTTATTATTCATACGATGGGAAGTGGCTTATGCCACACATCCTGAAAGGTTTTACGAAGAAACCAATAACAATCTTAGCTGCAGCCGTTGCAAAGAAAGGCTTTGTGCCTACAAGAAGCCCGCAACGTTACCCTGAACGGGCAAACCGGCTCTAACCCGGTTATGCGTGCTTTATACAAGAATAAATTGAAACGGCTGGCCAGACATGCCGGTTGACTCAATAACCTGCGTCATATAAAATCCTGGAAAGAACCTCATAATTTACGTTGAATTATGCGAACAGGGAGACCCGCCGGATGAAAATCGGACCTGAAGCTGCCAGTAATGCCGATTACAAGCTGATCCTGGAAAACCGGAAGACAGCCTACAGCGGTCTTATCGGTAAAAAACGCAGGCAATTTTGCCTGGATTACATAACAAAGAAAACAAGCATTCTTAAGCAGGTCCAGACCAGACAATTGGACGCCGTTACAAAAAGCGGTAATACAATTTCATGCCATCAGGGTTGCACCTACTGTTGTCTGGCATATATGCAGGCTAATATTCAGGAATGCGAAGCCATAGTCTATTATCTGTATCAAAATGAGCAAGCCCTTTTTAGTTTTGTAAATAACTATCCGGTTTGGCGGGAAAAACTCGAGCAAAACGGTGATATATTCATTAAGTGCGGTGATTCATGGCTGGAACAGTGTCAACCCGGTGACGGTAAACAAAAACCGGCCTCACTTCAGGAAATGGAAGTCGAATACCGCAGGCAAAACATTTTGTGCCCGTTTTTAATCGAGGGTTCGTGTTCTATATACGAAGTGCGCCCTTCTACCTGCGCTGCCATCGTCGCCACCACGCCGCCTGAATTTTGCAGCCCGGTAAGCAGGGAAAAACCGGCTACACACGTCATCCGGGTGCCTGAAATCTTTGATACCGGGTTCTATTACGCTGAGATAGAAGGCACCGTTCTGGCATTTATGCCGTTGACAGTTTACTCAATATTGAAAGATGGCTACGAACTGTTGGCCGGTATACCGGGCCTGGAAGGTTTGGCTGAAGTCTCGACCTGTGCAGAAGCCAAACCACCCGCAGATGAAGAAGACGGGCAGCCAAATACCCTGAACAAAAGTTAACCTCTCAAGGGGAATAATACCGCGTCTTGCACACTAAACACTATTGACAATCAATACTAATATAGGTAATATATGGCGTGATGAAAAGAGCCTTTCTTACCTGTCTTGCCTTAACCCTCCTCATTTTAAGTTCCTGCGCTTCACCAGCTGACCAGCCGACTGAAGAACCTGCTGTCACTAAAACCCGATCAGCGGGTGTGGCCTTAGTTAATTTCGAGACACCTGATTTTTCCGGTTCCGGCAACTGCGCCATGTGCCATGTATCGTTAAGTGACAGTGCCGGTAATGACGTATCTATAGGGTCTCACTGGCGTTCTACCATGATGGCAAACGCCGCCAAAGATCCTTTCTGGCAGGCTAAGATGGCATCAGAAGTAGCCCGGACCCCCGAACTTAAAGAGGTTATCGAGGCTAAATGTTCCAGTTGTCATATGCCGATGGCCTACACACAGGCTGAAACTGACGGCTCTTCCGCCTTATTGCTGGATAGCGGGTTTTTAAATACAGGCAATCCTTTTAACCCTGCCGCCATGGATGGCGTTTCCTGTACGGTATGCCACCAGATTGTCGACCCGGTACTGGGCACATACTTTATCGATACGACCACAGAACCACCGGACCGCTTGATATACGGCCCCTATGAAAATCCGGAACAGACCATAATGATGAACTCCTCCGATTTCAGGCCGGTGTTCGGCGAACAGATATCCGGCTCAGTACTTTGCGGCACCTGCCACTGAGTAACAACCCCGTGCGTCGGTATAATGGGCGACGTGCTAGGAACCTTCCCGGAACAGACTCCATGCCTGGAACACAACAACAGCGTCTATCCTGATGAAGGTATCGAGTGCCAAACGTGTCACATGCCGCATGCTGAAGGAGGCGTGTTGATATCAAGCGTAGGGGCAGGATTTTCTGCTCAGGAACCATTCAGCCAGCATTATTTTGTCGGCTCTAACAAATCTATGCTGGTTCTCATGCGAGATAATATCGATGAACTGGGAATTACTGCATCGAGTTCGCAGTTCGATGATACAATCACAAGGCTTGACGATTTACTGGAAAATCAAACAGCGTCTTTGGTTATTGGAAACGCCGGTATCGCAGGCAATATCATTAGCCTGGATGTAGGCATAGAGCAACTGGCAGGCCATAAATTCCCGACCGGTTTTCCGTCACGGCGGGCGTGGCTGCATGTTACCGTAACCAATTCCTCCGGTAAGATAATTTTTGAATCCGGCAAACCTGGCCGAGGTGGGACAATCGACGGGTGTGATGCGGATATTACTCCGGACCTTTACGAGCCGCACTATGATGTTATCTACCGTCAGGACCAGGTGCAGATTTATGAAGCCATCATGCAGGATCCGGACGGTCATGTCACCTATACTTTGCTCAGGGCTGCAGAATTTGTAAAAGACAACCGGTTGTTGCCTCTTGGCTTCGATATCCAAAATGCCGCTAAAGGCATTGCGGTCAAAGGCGAGGCTGTCAATGATGCAGATTTCACTGATGGTTACGACCAGGTATCTTACCAGATAAATACCGGGGCTTATTACGGCCCGTTTACCGTGCGGGTCGAGCTGCTAATGCAGACAATTTCATACCGCTTCATTCAAGATCTGTATAATGACCAAAACGCCCTGGCCGATAAGTTTCTTGAGCTTTATGGTAGCACCGAAATAATGCCAGTTCTCGTTACCTCAGCCGAATCAATTATATCTTAGCCGGGAGACGGAAGAGCGGTAGACCGTTATTTGTTAATACACGCTAACCCAGGCATTTGCGGCCGATAAACCAGTGCTCTCTTGGTGTATCGTTGAATACTACTATCATGGCTTCTTTATCAAGCCCGGTGTTCTCAGTCATCACATCAGTAATGGCTTCGGCTATTTTGGTTTTGGTTTCCTGGGACCTCCCGGCTGCCCAATCGATTGTTACTATCGGCATAATCATGTCCTCCTTTAAAATAGACAGGTAATTATAACACCCCGGCCCAGCAGGTTGGAACCGGGGTGTTGATAACAGGCACCGTCAGGGGCTCTACAGGAATCGTGGATGAGGTCCAGGTGCATCTTGATAACGGGTAAACCGTGCAGGATGTAAATTGAACCATCAAGCGGTAAGCTAACATGGGCAATCTCCGGTATAAACGGTCTGCCCGGGTGCCCTGATAAACGGGTATGTGGAGTACAGTATTATTCAGGTCACGATGTTTTGGATAAAGCTTTATCCAGGGCTGACAACGTAAATTCGATTTCCTCATTTGTATGAGTTGAAGAAACGAAGGCAACCTCAAATTGGGAAGGGGGCCAATATACCCCGTTGGACAATAATTCACGAAAAAATCTGGAATAGATCTTAGTATCCGACTTCGAAGCGGTACCAAAGTCATAAACGTCGCTATCTGAAAAGAACAGGGTCAACAACGAACCCAGGCGGTTCAATCTCCACTTAAGTTGATATTTGAAAATAATATTTCGAATGCCTGTTTCCAGATTTCCGGTGATATTTTCCAGGTGCGAATAAAAGCCCGGTGAAGATAGGAGGCGGAGTGTAGCCAGTCCGGCAGCTGCTGCCACCGGATTGCCCGAAAGAGTCCCGGCCTGATATACAGGGCCTGAGGGAGCTACCATCTGCATGATGTATGACCGGCCTCCGTACGCGCCTACCGGTAAACCACCACCGATGATTTTGCCCAGGCAAGTGATGTCCGGTATAACCCCCAGCAGTTCCTGGGCGCCGCCCCAGCCCATCCTGAATCCGGTAATGACTTCATCGAAAATCAGCAGGGCACCGTACCGGGTTGCCAGCTTGCGCAAGCCTTCCAGAAAACCTTTTTGTGGAATAACCAGTCCCATGTTGGCGGCTACGGGTTCTACAATAATGGCAGCAATATCATCGGGAAACCGGGCAAAAAGCTCGGTTACGGCATTCAGATCGTTATAAGGTGCGGTCAGGGTATTGCGTGTATAATCAACCGGTACGCCGGGAGAATCCGGCAGGCCCATGGTGGCTACCCCTGAACCGGCCTTTACAAGCAGGCCATCGCTATGGCCATGGTAGCAGCCCTCGAATTTGATAATCTTATCTCTCTTGGTAAACGCTCTGGCGAGACGCAAAGCCGACATGGCAGCTTCGGTACCTGAATTCACCAGCCTCACCATTTCAATCGAAGGTACGGCACTGACGATAAGTTCGGCAAGTTCCAGCTCTTCGGTGCAGGGGGCGCCAAAGCTGGTACCGCGGTCCGCTGCTTGTTTAACCGCCGTAATAACCGAAGCATGGGCATGACCGCAAATCAACGGCCCCCAGGAGCAGACATAGTCAATGTACTGGTTGGCATCAACGTCGAATATTTTCGAACCAAGTCCACGTTCGATAAAAACCGGGGTGTCATCAACAGCCTTAAAAGCACGTACCGGGCTGTTGACTCCGCCTGGTATTGTATGAAGCGCCCGGTGGAATAATTGATTAGAATTCTTACGTGTATGCATTATGATTCCCCGTTTGCCAGCCACATGGCGAAATCCCGGGCATGGTAACTTATAATAATATTGGCTCCGGCGCGTTTTATAGACGAAAGCAATTCAAGAACAATCTTTTTTTCATCAACCAGCCCTTCTCTGGCGGCCAGCTTCACCATAGAGTATTCGCCGCTTACATTATAGGCGGCAACAGGTATGTTGAACGAAGAACGCACCTGGCTGATTATATCCAGGTAAGCAAGAGCCGGTTTTACCATTACAATATCGGCGCCTTCCCAGATATCCTGTTCCACTTCTCGTAACGCTTCCCGGGGGTTGGAATAATCCATCTGATAACCGCGGCGATCGCCGAAAGAAGGGCAAGACCGGCAGGCTTCGCGGAAAGGTCCATAAAAGGCTGAAGCAAATTTGGCGGAATAAACCATGATCGGCAAGGGCCCGAAGTCATTTTCATCAAGAATATTTCTGATTGCTTTCACCCGGCCATCCATCATGTCGGAAGGGGCTACCATGTCAGCTCCGGCACGGGCATGAGAAAGCGCCATGCGGGAAAGCATTGGTAAAGTGGCATCATTATCTATCTGACCGTTTTTGATAATTCCGCAGTGGCCATGGCTGGTATATTCACAAAGGCAAACATCCGTGATAACCATCATCTCCGGGCAGGCGTGTTTTATGGTTTGCACGGCCCGTTCGACGATGCCGCTTCCATTGTAGGCTTCGGTTCCCGTTTCATCCTTGTTTTTAGTCACACCGAATAATAATATTGCCCGGATTCCCAGTTGGTAAAGTTCAGTTGCCATTTCGGGTAGCAAATCTACCGAAAACCGGCATATACCAGGCATGGCGTTGATTGCTTCCTTACGCTTGCTGCCTTCGGTAACGAAAACCGGGTAAACCAGGTTGCTGGTATGTATGCGGGTTTCCTTTGTCAAACAGCGCAATCCTTCTTTGGATCTGAGGCGGTGCAATCGAGTGACGGGAAACTGTGCCATATTAACAACCTCCCATATCGTAGTACTCTTCAAGGGCTTTCACCAGGCCGGGGATGGTGCTTTCCCGGGCTGTGACCTTGACTTTCAGACCGGCATCAATGGCAGTCCGGGTTGTCTTGGGCCCTATGCAGGCGATATCTACCGGTTCGAGCAGTTTTTCGGCTTGTGTGCCCAGCGAGCTTACGAGGCTGGTTACCGTAGACGAACTGGCAAATGTGGCGGCATCTATTTGTTTCTCAACCAGCGCGATTTTGATGTTTTCCAGGCAACGAATATCCGGCAGGGTGTCGTACAGGGGTATTACGTCAACCACTCCGCCCATCGCCGTAATTCCATCCGGAATTTCATCATCGGCTGCTCTGGCCCGAGGTAATAAAAAATGCTTCCCGTCTATTTCATAACTTTTGAGGTGCCTGACGAGGCTTTCACCGGTATATTCAGGCGGTACGTAATCGGCTGTGATATTAAACTCCTGTAAAGCGGATGCTGTAGCCGGACCGATGGCGGCGATACGAAGCCCGCCTAATTTACGCGAATCCAGTTCGAGTTCGGTGAGACGCCTGAAAAACTGCACTACCGAGTTGACGCTGGTAAACACCAGCCAGTCGTAAGTTTCCAGTTCTGAAAAGGCTTTATCAAGCAGGGTGTTATCCTGCAGAGGTTTGATTTGAATAGCGGGCAGTTCGATCGCAAGGGCCCCTTTATCTTCCAGCAGCCGTCCTAACTGGCTGGATTGGTGTCTCGAACGGGTAACCAGGATGCGTTTGCCGAACAGAGGGCGGTTGTCATACCACTGGATAAGGCGGCGCATTTCGACAACCTTGCCGATGACCACAACCGCTGGCGGGCCAAAACCGTGTTGCTTTACCAGATAATGGATATTATCCAGGGTTCCGGTGATTACTTTCTGTTCGGGACGGGCGCCTTCTTTAATTACAGCAACGGGCGTATCACCACTCCGACCGAATTTAATCAATTTCCGGGTTATTTGTTCAAGGTGTGCCATCGCCATCAGGAATACCAAGGTATCTACTCCGGTGGCCAGGTTCTCCCAGTTTATACTGGAATACTCTTTATCGGGATCTTCATGGCCGGTGACAACTGCGAAAGAAGAAGCCATCCCCCGATGGGTTACCGGAATACCCGCATAGGCCGGTACCGATATAGCCGAAGTAATGCCGGGCACCACTTCAAACTCTATATTTTTTGAAACGAGGTATTCCGCTTCTTCGCCGCCGCGGCCCAGTACGAAGGGGTCTCCACCCTTCAGCCGCACAACTACTTTACCTTGCCCGGCAAGTTCCGCAAGCAGTCTGTTTATTTCAGATTGAGTGAGAGTATGTTTTTCCGGCGACTTGCCGGCGAAGATAAGTTCTGTATTGGGGCGTACGAATTCAGAGATTTCGATATCTGCCAGCCGGTCGTATACAACCGTATCGGCCTGTTTCAGGCAATCCACGGATTTTACGGTCATAAGACCAGGGTCTCCCGGACCGGCGCCGACCAGGTACACCTTGCCTCTGGGAAGATTTGTATTATTATTTACCAAAATCCAGTGCTCCTTTGGATAGAAAAACTTGAGCCAGTTTAATCCCCAGGTTTTCACCGTCGTTGATGCTGCCCTCGATGGATTCGAACGCAGTCGTTTCTCCATTGATGTCACCGGCCATGGCCTTTAGCGATAACCGGTGATTTTGGATGTCTGCCAGTACGCCTACCGGCGCATGGCATCCGGCGCCCAGAACGCGAAGAAAGGCTCGCTCGGCTGTAATTTGCCGCCAGGTTGGCAGGTGGTTCAACTTTTCCAGTAAATTGTACAGGTTATTGTCGTCCCGGCGAATTTCGATACCAATAACACCCTGGCACCCCGAAGGTATAAAAACTTCCGGAGGCAGAAACTGGGTGATCCTTTCTTCCATGCCGAGGCGAAGAAGAGCCGCTCCGGCCATTATTATAGCGTCGTATTCAGCGTCATCGAGCTTTTTAAGACGGGTTTCAATGTTTCCCCTGAGGGGCATGCTTAATATATCGGGCCGCATTATTCTTAATTGTATCTGCCGGCGCAGGCTGCCGGTACCGACTCTTGATTTTTCGGGCAATTGATCCAGGGTTCCTGCCCGGGAAATCAGCACATCTTGAGGATTGCCGCGTTCAAGTACCGCTCCCAGGCTGAGACCGTCCGGCTGTTGCGAAGGCATGTCTTTGAGACTGTGCACAGCCATATCGACCTGATGTTCTTCTAGTGCTTTTTCCAGCTCTTTGACAAAAACTCCCACGGTAGACATTTTATCCAGCGGGGTTATTCTGTCCCGGTCGCCTGAAGTCGAAATAGTTTTAATTTCCAACTGCATATCCGGTGCCCGCTGTTTTATTTTGCCGGCAACCTCTCGTGCCTGTACCAGAGCAAGGTTGCTGGCTCGGGAACCGATAATCAAATGCTTTTTCAACTCCTGGTTCCTTCGCCTAATTTGAATAGTTCGGCAGTTACATCGGCATACAGGCGGTTTCCGGGGTTCTGCTTCAGGCTAATTATTGGCTCCTGTAAAATACGGCTTACTATCGCTTTAGTCATGGCTTCTATTTTGTACTGTTCATCCGGAGAAAGGCTGGTATTCAAATTCTTCATGGTAGCTTCGAGCTGACAGCTCCGAATAGCTTCGGCCTTTCGGGTGAGGGAACGTATCAGCGGCTGTACGTTGAGGCTGTTATAAAATACTTCGAATCGTCCGAGCTCTTCATTTATTAACGATAAGACTTTATCGACGTCGGCCTGGCGCTTGGCCATATTATTTTTACAGGCTTGACCGATATCATCGATATTGTAGAGAAAGACGCCTTCGATATCTCCCGTACAGGGATCGACATTACGGGGCAAACCGATATCTATAATAGTCAGTTTTCGGGAATAACGTCTGGCCATGGTGTTTTCAAGCTGGTGGGGATGGAGCAGGTAGTGGGGCGATTCGGCACAAGTTACAATAATATCGGCTCTTAACAGCTCTTCTTCAAGGCAGGAATAATCGACCATTTTAATACCTGGTTCAGTTATATAGTTTAACAACGAATTTCCGAAACGGCTGGCGACTGTGATGTTTTTAATTCCCCTGGCCAATCCACTGCGAGTTACCAGTTTGCCGGCTTCACCCGTGCCTATTACGAGCATGTGTGCCCGTTCAGGGGCAGGCATTTGTTCCAAGGCGATATCGACAGCCATCGAACTCGCCGAAACAGGGTTTCGGCTGATTGAGGTTTCATTTCGGGCACGGCGTCCGGCTCGAATGGCAGCATTGAACAGTTTTCTGAGGGCTAGATTGGCACTGTCATATTTTTCGGCCATCATAAGCGCGTTATTCACCTGGCCGAGGACTTCGTGTTCGCCGATAATCATGGATTCGATACCGCAGGCTACCCTTAGAAGGTGTTCGGCGGCGATGCATCCGTCCTTGTAATAAAAATAGCTTGCGACACTGGCCATATCAATGCCCAGACAATGTTTTAAGAATTCGCTGAATGCCTCGCAGCCCTGTTCGGAGTCTTTTACCCATAGGTAAAATTCGGTACGGTTGCATGTAGAAAGAATAATTCCCCTGGATACATATTGGCACAGTTCGGCCAAACTTTTCTCCGTATTATGCTGGTTTATGGCTAGAGATTCCCTCGTTTCAAGAGGTGCGGTATTATGGTTGAGGCCTATAAGATATATCATTATTATTTTGCCTAATTAACTTTCCTGTGAAATGACGAAAGTTTAGCAAAGAGCCATTCTTCGGCTTCTTCTTTTAATCCACGGCGTACGAATTCTATAAGCTGATCTATATCGAGCGCCTCCTGCCAGCATTCCGGGTTCAGGTTCAGCTTGCATTCCTGGACGCGCGTTCTGACCCGGTTCACTATTACCACCAGTTCTTCGTACTCAATTCCAATCTGATGGTAAAATTTGTCTCTCAATTTACGTGCCAGAGCAGGCGATTTTCCGGAAGTAGATACGGTTATGAGTAAGTTTCCCCTGGTGAAATAGGCCGGGAGAATAAAATCGGATAGCAATTCGTTGTCAACTACGTTCACCGGTACCTTTTCCCGGCGGGCATCGAAGGATACCTGGCGGTTAACAAATCCATCATTGGTGGCGGCGATTACCAGTTGGATGCTTGCCAGGTCATCTTGTTTGTATTGCCGCGGGATGTAGCCTATTTTGTCTGATGCGGCGCTTTTGCCAAGTTCGTGGCATAATTCAGGGCTTACAACTGTCACCAAGGCACCATGCTCAAGCAGTGTATTTACCTTGCGCCAGGCAACATTGCCACCGCCGACTACCAGGCAGTTTTTCCCCCTGAGTAAAAGCCCTACCGGATAGGGTGTTATATTTTTATCTGATTTGTTCACGTCGTGTAGTAAGCTCTTTTTTTCTTGATTTCACTTAAGGATTTGAGCGCAATATACTCGTTTGTATCGATTTGGGCGCTGATCTGCTGCAGGAAGCTGTCAAATTCTTCGGCATTTTTGTTGTGAACCATGGCAAACAGGTTGTAAGGAAAAAGGCTGTGAGACTGCCTGAGGTAGCAGTGGCTCACCTGTTTAAAACCGGCCAGGTAATCACCAAATCTGTCCGCATCGCGCCGGTCGACCTTGAAGCATGTCATTACGTTGAAAAGATAGCCCATCCGGTAATGATTTATATTAGCCCCGTAGCGCCGTAAAACCCCTTTATTAAGAAGTTGACCGATGATATCGAGCATATGGTTTACCGTAAGACCCAGTGACCTGGCCGGTACATCGAAAGGTGAAGGTATAATGGGAAGGTCTTGCTGGACAATTTTCAGGACTTTTTCCTCCACTTTATCCAGAGCTTCTTTCGGGTTGTTTTGCCGGGGATGGACGGGCAAGGAAGAATCTGAATACGCAGATATCGGTTTGAGTTTGTAAACCTTTATAGAAGGCATGGAGATAAATACAGTACTCGGGCATTTCCGCTCGAGTGCTTTGATTTCCGTTTCGATCAGGTCTTTTTTCTCGGCCAGTGTTATCCAGAGGTTAAAATGATGGTCTCTAACATAGGCATGGCTGATACGCGGGTGATTATTAATTATTTCTATACAGCCGGGTAGATGTGACTCACTGGCTTTAATGGCGATGAGTGTGGTGCTGTAACCCAGAGAGCGGGGGTTGACTACCCCGCTTATTTCACGGATAACTCCTTCTGCCTTAAGCCCGGAAATAATGCTTATAACCTCGGTGCCGGAAAGTCCCAGAGTTCTGCCGATTTGTTCGAAAGGCCGTTCTACCAGCGGAAATTCCGCCTGTAGAGATTTAATTATTTGACTATTTACTGGCTCGTTAAACATAGCTGTTTTAATATCAGAACAATGTGTTAATTCACAACCGGTTGATAAAGACAATATGGTTCAGATTCCAGATAATCTCCGGTTGCTTCAAAGGCCCGGGCCCGGCAGCCCCCGCATACCAAAACATATTTACATTTGCCGCATTTTCCTTTGAGAAGTGAAACGTTCCTCAGGTGATTGAACAGAGTTGAGTTTTCCCATATGTCTTTGAAGCTTTGTTTATTAAGATCCCCCGCCGGTACGGTGAGATAACCGCATCCCTGAACGATGCCTGTGTGGGAAATAAAACAAAAGCCGGTACCTGCCAGGCATCCCCTGCTGATACCGCGGGAATGTACCGAAGCAGAGGCAGGCTCCTCGCCGGAAAACCTGGTTCTTTCGGCGATTACCCGCATATAGTGGGGAGCATCGGTGGGTTTAATAAAAATCTTTGAGCCGTATTCGTTTTGTTTTTCATATACCCAGTTGAGTACCTTTTCATAATCCTCGGCTGAAAGTTCGACTGATTTAAGCTCTTCGCCCCGACCGGTGGGTACAAGTAAAAAAGGATGAAACGCCTTTGCGCCCGATTCGAGGGCAAGAGTCAACAGCTGATCAAGGTAGCCGGCATTCAGGCGGGTGACAGTGGAGTTGATTTGAACGGGTATTCTCTGGTCGATAATGTGCCTGATACCATCAATCGCAGAATCAAATGCTCCTCTTACGCCTCTGAAGTCGTCCTGAAGACTGGCTTGGGGAAAATCGATGCTTATACCGACGGCGCTTATGCCGCAATTTTTAATATTGGCAGCGACACTTGGGGTAATCAGTGTTCCGTTGGTGCCCAGTACTGCCCGCAAACCAGCGGAAGTAGCGTAGCCGGCAATTTCATAAATATCAGGGCGTAAAAGAGGTTCGCCCCCGGTGAGAATTAAGACAGGTGACGATACTTCCTTAATCTGGTTTATGATATCAAGACATAATTCGGCAGAAAGAGCGCCGGCATCATCAATCGATTCGGCGGATGCCCGGCAGTGAGCGCAGCGAAGGTTGCAGGCACGGGTGAGTTCCCAGGCTACCATTTTCAAATCCGGCTTGATTAGTTTAGACATTTCATGCTTTCGAGGTGGCCAATTCGACTCCTATTTCTTCATCAGTGAGGTAGCATGAGGGATCGGACGCCCATAAATCGCCGTAGAAAGCTTCAGCTCGTACCCGGAGGTTGCCGTTGCAAATTTCTAGATAACGACAGGCACTGCATCTGCCTTTAAGGTGAGTTTTACGATTTCTAAGGCGGTGTAACAGCGGTTCACTTTCGTCGCTCCAGATTTCGGAAAAAGGCCTGTTATTGATATTGCCCAGAGAATAATGCCACCAGAACTGATCCGGATGCACATTGCCGGTGTTATCCACGGCGCTGATGCGGATCCCTGAGTTGTTGCCGCCATTGCTTTTTAAAAGCTCAAGCACTTCTTCGGCCCGGTTTGCATCACGCTTCAGTAATTCCAGGTACAGATAAACACCATCGGCGTGGTTGCCTACGGTAAGAACTTCTTTGGGTTTACCTCGCTGGTGAAGGTCAAGAGTGTGATATACAATGGTCTGCATCACACTCCGGGTCATTTCATGGGTTAAATCCGAGGAAATAAGCTTATCTGCCCGGCCGGAATAGGCAAGGTGATACAGGCAGATACGGTTTATTCCTTCGTCTTCTACCAGTTTGAATATCGCCGGTATCTCTTCGTAGTTAAGGCGGGTAATGGTAAAACGGAGTGATACCCTCAAACCCATTGCAATCGAGTTTCTTATGCCTTCGAGAGCTGCCTGAAAAGCTCCCTTTTGTCCCCTGAACCGGTCGTTGTTTTCACCGATCCCGTCGAGGCTGATGCCCACTTCTGTGAAGCCGATTGTTTTCAAACGGGCCGCGGTAACCGAATCGATAAGGGTCCCGTTGGTTGAAAGAGCCACTCTTAAGCCGGATTGGGCGGCAGTTTCTGCTAGCTCGAAAAAATCGCTCCTCATTAAAGGTTCGCCGCCTGAAAACAATATAACCGGCGCTTTGAACAGTGCTATGTCACGTATAAAATCCCTGGCCTGGCTGGTGGTAAGCTCATCAGGAGCAGGCTTGGTCGATGCAGTCGCATAACAGTGCATGCACTTAAGATTGCACTGCCGGGTTGAATTCCATACAACTACAGGCCGGGGCGCAGAATTTTGACTGGCGGTAGATACGCGAGAAGTTGTCGTTGATTGGACATAACGCAGATAATCTCCCGGGCTGACCGTACCGCACAGCAATCTTGATATAGAAATCAACGCGTATACCCCCCAGTCATTTGTTGCTTGTTCCCGCAAGGTGACACATTACGTTCAAAAGGTTGCAACCTTCGAGGTTTACCGTATGCAAAATCATGTTTCATCATTGAGTGGATCACGTCAGAAATCTTATAAAAACTGTTAATAACTATACTATTCTAGTAATATATTCCGGTAATTATAGTTGATGGTTTTGAATCATGTCAACACAAACGGCTGAAATTTGTTTAAGCCGGAATTGTCAGGGGTGATAGACGCTACGTCAGGCGCGGTTTCCGTATTTAGCCTGGCGACTTAATATTACATAAGGGAAGATTTTAATCGAATGCTGTCAATAACCAATATATGTTAACTTAAAATGTTTGATTAAAATCCTGGTAAGCCCGGGTCAGCTCAAGAAGGGTCTGGTCTATTATGTTATCGATAAGCGGTAGAGAGGCGAGGATTTCTTCGGTTACGATTTCCTTCTGTTTCATCATAGCCGTAACACTCTCGATAATTGGTTTGCGGTGAGCGACGAAAGACTGAATGGAATCGGTAAGCGACAGCCCCGCTTCAGCCAGGCAGGTACCGAAATTCCGGCCTACCGCATCTGCCTGGCGGGTAATTTCATCGCGTTTGGCAGGCTCGGAGACATACGCAATGATAAGGTCAAGGAGCTTACGCCCGAGGTGTGCCAGGTGCCGCTTTCTTGAGTCATCAAGCTTAACAGAAGCACCTTCGGGAAAAGAGAAGGATGAGCCGATTTCACGATGTGGTGTGGCTGTATCTTCAAGCCTGGCAACAAGATCCTTTATACCCAGCACGTTGCGATGGGAATCCATAAACTCTTCGAGCTGTTTTCGCTCGTAGCGGCGGTGGCCGCCGGGGGTAATGAATACTTTTATCTGCCCGTCATCCGTCCACTGGCGGAGGGTTGCCTCACTTACTCCCAGTATACGGCAAGCCTCGCCGATAGAAAGCCATGTTTCTTTAGATAAATTGGTATCCATATTTCACACCGACCGTTCAAAACCAGCCGGGAAATATTATAGTCACAATCAAACCGTATGTAAACACGTAAGGTTCATAAGAACGGGAGCTCAATTGACAGACGCATATTCCCCTTGTAATATAACCAGGAAGGGCAAGGTTAACCATGACAGATATAAAAGGCAGCAAGGCGAATCCCAAACCATCCCGCATCGGGCGTAATCCACAAGAAGGGTACAGCGTTCAGGCAAGCATATGGGTCGAAAAAGACGGCGAACTGTATCTGGGCGGAGGCCGAGTGATGCTTTTGGAAAATATCCAGCAACTTGGTTCGATTTCAGCTGCCGCCCGGTCAATGGGTTTGGGTTACCGCAACGCCTGGTTGTGGATTAATTCGATGAACCGGCTGGCACCTTCTCCGCTGGTGGTTAAAGTAAAAGGGGGACCGGGCGGCGGCTATGCCCAGCTAACCCAAGAAGGCCATGAAGCTGTTAAAAGTTACAAAGAACTTCGAAAGCAAATGGAAACCACGCTCGACTTACTGCAGACCGAATGAACGTTTAGCGGTTGAATATGACCAGCCGTTCAGGCGGAAAATAAAGCAGGCATGAACAGCCTTCCGAAGCTCCGTTGTTGAGGAACCTCAAAAGGTCTACTTCAAGATTGTATTTTTTCTCGATATCTGATGTGGCATTGAAACGCCCGTGAATGGAGGTGACTCCGTCTACCAGCTGGTGGGTGCTGCAGCAAACGGTATTTTCGCCTTCTTTATCCACCAGTTGTACGAATTCGGGACGGATACCGATGAATACCGGCTGGTTAACGGCAAGGTGGTTATGGTTTGAGTTGCGTATTTTCAAAGGCTTTTCGAGCTCAGGCACCAGAACCCAAATGTCACTGCCGTCAATACTTACAATATTGCCCTCCATCAGGTTCTTGATGCCGGTTAATTTGGCTACGGTACGGTTAGATGGTTCGGTCACCACGCTGTTTTTGCAGTCACACTGGGCTATACGGCCCGAATCGAAAACCGCCAGCCGGGTACTGAGTTTATAACCCTGGGCAAGATCGTGGGTAACGAACAGGAAGTCCTTTTTGTACATTTCCTGGAGACCGATAAGTTCGTATTCCAGCCGCTCGCGCTGAGGGGTATCCAGCGCCGAAAAGGGTTCATCCAGAAGCAGTGCGTCCGGGGACGGCGCGATTGCCCGGGCGAGAGCAACCCGCTGTTGCTGGCCGGAAGAGATTTCTTTAGGATAGCGGCTTCCCAGGTCAGGTATGTGCATCAGTTCCAAAAGTTCCTGAACCCGGCTGGAAATATCATCCCGGGAATAGTATTTAATGCCGTAAGCGATATTTTCTTTAACGGTAAGATGGGGAAAAAGAGCATAATTTTGAAAAACAAAGCCGATATTTCGCTGCTGAGCTGAAAGGCAGATATGCTCTTGACAATCATAAAGCAAGCGGCCGTTAAGCTTGATATAACCGGTATCCGGACGCATAAGCCCGGCAATACACAACAGGGTAACAGTTTTACCCGAGCCGGAGGGTCCGAGAACAGAAAGAATCTCCCGGTCTACGGAAAATTTCACGCCCAGAGAAAAACTACCAATAGTTTTTTTAATATTGACTTCAAGCATTGAGATTAACTAAAGACTCTATTAAATAATAAGATCACAACGCCTCCGGTGTTATAGGAACTGTTCTTCTGGCTTTGCCTTTCCAGTAGGCCAGCGCCGCCAGTGATGCAAAGGATATTGCCAGCACAATTACTACCAGAACCATTGCCTGGTCCATATTGCCGGACTGGATGTTGAAGTAAATGGCGACAGGAATGGTGGTGGTTTTCCCCGGAATGTTGCCGGCCAGCATCAGGGTGGCGCCGAATTCCCCGAGCGAACGGGCAAAAGCCAGAATAGTTGCCGAAACGATTGTTGGCCAGGCCATAGGCATGGTAACCGTCCAGAATATCTTCCATTCGCTGGCCCCGAGAGTACGAGCGGCGTTTTCTATGTTGATGTCTACCTGCTCGAAACCACCGCGGCTGGTCATGTACATCAGCGGGAAAGACATTATCACCGCTGCGATTACAGTAGCCGGCCATGAAAAAACGATGGAAGCATCAAACAGGTTCAACAGCGCGCCCAGGGGGCCGTTTTTACCGAACAGAACCAGCAGGCCGAAACCGACTACGGTCGGCGGCAGTACTATGGGAAGAATAAACAGCCCATCGATTAGATTGCGGAATTTACCGGTATACCTGGCCATCCAGCGGGCTGCCGCAATTCCCAGAAAGAAAGTAATAAAGGTAGTTGCCAGAACCGTCTGTAAAGATATCCAGAGAGGTGACAAATACGATTCAGCCATATGCCTATAGACTAACCCTGTTCAATAACATCGAATCCATATTTTTCAAAAATTATGCAAGCTTCGGTTCCGAATAAGAAATCTATATAATCACCGGCAGGTCCAGTGTGTTCGGTGGTATTGATTACCGCTACAGGATACACGATTTGGGTATTAATTTCATCCGGGGCGACTGCCGCTATCCGGACATACTCGGATATGGCTGCATCGGTTGAATACAACAATCCGGCATCGACATTGCCGTTTTCCACATAATTCAACACCTGCCGGACGTCGCTGCCCAGTATCAGCTTGGGTTCAATTTGTTCCCAGGTGCCTAAGAATTCGAAGGCTGCCTTTGCATAAGTGCCGGCAGGCACAAAATTTGGATCGCCCATAGCTATTTTGTCCACGGCGGTGCTTAAAAGGTCCGAAAAATCATTGATTATCAAGCTGGAATCGTCAGGCACTATCAAAACGACCCGGTTGTTTAAGAGGTCGCGACGAGAGTTGGCAAGCACCAGCCCTTTGTTTTCGAGTGTATCCATCTGTTTGGCTGCTGCCGAGATGAAAACATCAGCCGGTGCTCCCTGTTCGATCTGTGTCTGCAGGGTACCGGAAGAAGCATAATTGACCTGGATGTTAATACCACGGGCAAGCTGGAACTGCTGGTTGATTTCATCCAGAGCTGCAGTCAGGCTAGCGGCTGCCGACACATTTAGAGTGACAGTTCTTTCGCTGCCGCAGGCAGCGAACCCCGTTAACATAAAACATATGATTGTCAGTATAAACCCGAGCCGGACCGGTAATTTCATAGAGTACTATTCACATTCGTATAACAGTTGATGATATCGGAAGTATTGTATACGATATAACCCTTTCAGTCAATATTCCGATATGGGTAAGCTAAACGATAACGAACGAACGGGAAAATGCGCTTTAAAGACTTCAGGCCAGAATTTTTGAGTAAGTGAGGCGGTCGTCGCCACGGGAATAGAAATTTTTAATGCGGCATATCAGTTGGTAACCGTGTTTCCGGTAAAAACCACGAGTTTTTGAATACATGGGTGTTGAGGAAGTTTCGATAAGAACTAATTTACCGCCATGATCCCGGATGGCTGTTTCAGCCGCTGTCAGCAACAAGCCCCCGATCCCTTGCCTTTGAAAATAAGAAGACACTGCTTCCCAGTAAATATCCCAGGTGTTTTCGGTCAGGGGAGTCGGGCCGAAACAGATATAACCGGCTGCAGTGTCTGTGTTTTCAGCCACCAGGATGTGATAGTCCGATTGAACCCCCCGGGCAAGATACGCATCGATAAGTTCGAGGGCCACTGTAACTTCGACCGGTTTGAACTGGGGGATTTCAACCAGGAGTTTGGCAAGTTGAGCCCGGTACTCGAGCGGCATGGGGCGGATATTTATATTCAATAGATTTCCCCGCTGGTTGCAGCCTCTAAAATATTAGTTATTAACTCAGTATAGCTCATTCCCGCAGCCCGAGCCTGGCGGGCACAGCCCGCATCGGGATAAATATCCGGATTTGGATTGATTTCCAGCACATTGAGGACTCCGGTACTATCCTGCCGGAAATCTATGCGGGCATACCCCCGGCACCCGATAACGTTGAAACATTTAACTGCCAGATGCGTGATGCTTTTCAGTTCGTCAGGTGAAAGCTTTGCCGGGCATTCAACCACCGAACCCTGGTAATACTGGCTGGATGGCAGCCATTTGGCATCGTAAGTCAACAGCCGGGGCAGATGGGGGGGCAGCCGGTATACTATTTCAGACACCGGCAAAACGCGGCTACCCAGAACCGAAGCGTTGAATTCTCTCCCGGTGATAAAAGATTCAACCAGAACCGTTGGGCCGTAGCATCCCGTAAGGCGGGTGACCTGGGCGCTTAATTCTTCAAAGTTGTTTACCACGCTTTCAGGTCTGATCGAATGGCTGGCATCTTCACCGGCAGGTTTAATAATACAGGGAAAAGAAAGATTGAATTCATTAATGGTCCCGATGGAAAGTTCCTGGAAAGCCGGCGTAGGAATGGAATGGTTTAAAAGAACTCTTTTGGCTGCAGCTTTTTCAAGCCCCAGTTTGATGGCTTCGGCCGGGCAGCCGGTGAAAGGTATATTCAGCCGCTGGCATGTTTCCGGCACCAGTGCTTCCGTTTCCGGGGCGCCGGCAAAACCTTCGAACAGGTTAAAAACAATGCCGGCCCCGGTGCCGAAGACAGCTTTTTCAAAGGAAGCCATGCCGGGTTCCAGTCCAACCAGTAAAACCGGGTAGCCACTTTGAACCAGTGCCTGTTCCACGGCGGCAACCGAGTCCATCACACCGGCGACCGCGGCGTGTTCTCCGCGTTCGTCATAACGGGAGGGCAAAGGCGCATTGTAGACGATAGCTACTTTTGGCAGCATTGTGGATACCTGGCACAAGCTGCCGCAAGGATCATAGATATGAGATCGGCATGGCTTATTCCCATCATGCCCGCCATTATCACCAGGTCGCTGTGACTCCCCAGACCAGGCAGAGGATTGATTTCAAGTAAATAGGGCACGCCTGCCGGGCTGATGCGAAAATCCAGCCGGGCAATATCCCGGCAGCCAAGAGACGTATAGGCTTTGAGGGCGCTTTCTTCCAGAGATTTTAACCTTGTTTCATCCAGCTTCGGCGGACACTCGTAGTCTACCAGATTTACATAATCGCGTTTCACCTCTACCGAATAAATGAAATCCGGCGTGATGCATCTGGGTTTGATGCCCATACTGCCGAACACACGCGGAGACTGGTTTCCGGTAACAGCGACAGTAACCTCTTCGCCGCAGATGTATTCTTCCAGCATGACAGGCTGCCGGTATGCATCAAGAAGCTTGCTGGCAGTATACGGTGCCCGGTGAGGGCTATTGATAAGCGAATCGGCATGCACGCCTATACTGGAGCCTTCATGCGCCGGTTTAGCGATAATCGGATAGTTCAGTGAGTCCCAGTTGGTATTATCGACATCTGCCTGAGATGATATGGTTTGCCAGGCGGGAGTGGCTATGCCGGCGTTTCTTAGCAGTGTTTTGGCAAGCGGTTTATCCAGGCAAAGGCAAAGACAGGCCGGGGCAGAACCGGTATATGGAACACCCAGCATTTCCAGAACACCCGGCACCTGGGCTTCGCGCGAAGGGTGGTTGCCACGGCCTTCGGCAATGTTGAAGACAATATCCATATCGTCTCGCCTGAGTACGGCAGACAAAAAGCTGCGCCCGCCGCCAAGCAGCAATACCTCGTAACCCAGCGATTTTAGAGAAGTTTCGATCAACCGGACGGTATCCATAGAATCATATTCTTCACAAATATCTTCCGGGGCACCGGATATAACTGAAAAATCGTCTTTCAAATCGAAAGCGAGACCGACACGCATTTTAAACGCCGATCCTTTCCGGTTGAGCCGTTGTATTTGCCAGTATATTACCCAAACACTTTGAGCCGGTACCACTACCGGTTCAGTCCGGCAAGGGGTTTCGGTACGAGTAAAAATCGCCCCTGTAATTTCTGAACAATATATGCTCTTCGTTATGGTTGACCATGTACTCAGGCAGTAAAGGCACCTTGCCGCCACCCTCGGGCAGGTCTACCACGAAAGAAGGAATGGCCAGGCCAGAGGTTCTGCCGCGCATGCCGGCAATTATTTCGATTCCCTTTTCTACAGGGGTGCGCAGGTGTTCTACGCCTTGAACTTCATCACACTGAAAAAGGTAATACGGGCGCACTTTAATTTTCAAAAGACCCTGACAAAGCGCCAGTTGATCGCTGACACTATCGTTGATACCTTTCAGAAGTACGGACTGGTTGTTAACCGGTACGCCGGCTTTCAATAACCGGTCACAGGCGGCTGCCGATTCGGGAGTTATTTCACGCACGGAATTGAAATGGGTGTTCAGCCAGACCGGGGAGTATCTGGAAAGCATCTGGCAAAGTTCGGCATCGATGCGCTGCGGCAAAACGACCGGAAAACGCGAACCGATGCGTATAATTTCGACATGCGGTATGGAGCGCAGTGCGGCAATTATTTCCTCCAGCCGGTGCGTGCTGAGGCTGAGTGGGTCACCGCCCGATACGATGACATCGCGTATCTGGGTATGGGTTCTGATGTATTCGATCATAGCCTGGAACTCGATAGGTGTATGCACCGTCCCATGCTGGTGCCATTCCCGTTTACGGGTGCAATGGCGGCACAGAACGGGGCATATGTTGGTGGTAACCATGAGTGCCCGGTCGCCGTACCGGTGAACGAGGCCCGGTACCACCGAATCCCCGTTTTCATCAAGAGGATCTTCAAGGCCCTGCATGGAAGGATCAATCTCCATGACTGATGGGATTGCCTGTCTTCGAACCGGGTCGTTGATATCATATGGATCTATCAACGAAAGGTAATACGGGGTTACCGAAACAGGATAACGCCGGGTAACATTTTCAAGGTCCTGAATTTCCTGTTCGGAAAGGGGTAGATATCGTGAAAGTTGGCGGATGGAGGTAATGCGGTTTCTGAACTGCCACCTCCAGTCATCCCAGAGGCTCCGTTCTATATTGGAGAAGTATCGCCGGGTGGCAACGCCGGTTTGGGGTGGTTCATCGTCTTTACCGGGAGGCTCCGTTTCTTCCTGGGTGTCAACCTGTGAACGGCTGCTGCAACCGGCACACTCCGCTGAAAGCTTTTTTATGGGCTTTAACGCCGAAGAATTCATTATTCTCTCTCCTTATAATTTTGTAAACTTGTTATGTGATACAGGAAATCAAATTCCTGAATAACAATTATACAATAACTAAAGGAAATGTCAAATATTATTTTTCAATGAAAAGAAAACGGTGGGATTCAAAGTTGGTACGTCACCACAGATAATCCCACCGTTTTTCAAAAGCGTTTTATAGCGCTAGGCTAAAGCAAGCAGTGCCCTTTTCACCTGGACCTTTACAATCTGGACCTTCCACTTGTTGTGCGGCAGGGTGGTAGCCCCCTGGGCGGCGGCATTGCCGGCCGCAGCGGCGTTGGCTTCGTTG